>Ga0315284_10005813_pt1 | contig 17539 bp, 16 predicted proteins | sample YL17G09_16_MG_FD_203696 | JGI IMG/M metagenome (GOLD analysis project Ga0315284, IMG submission 203696) | Sediment microbial communities from Yellowstone Lake, YNP, Wyoming, USA - YL17G09_16 | ecosystem: Environmental > Aquatic > Freshwater > Lake > Sediment | place: USA: Wyoming | collected...
CTTGACTGGCGGCCACGGGTCAAATTACCGGAGCTGGTAAAGCTCATGGTGGATGCCGACAGGCAGTTGCTCAAAGAGAGCTTGAATGGCCAGCAGGAACGCCGGCTCAGGGCACAGGTTTTGGAGTAACGATGCCGGGCTTCTTTACAGGCAAGAAAGTCGTGGTGACCGGGGGGGCCGGGTTTTTGGGCTCGTTCCTGGTGGAGAAGCTGCGAGAGCACGGGGCCGAGGACGTGGTGGTCCCCCGGCGGCGCGATTACGACCTGACGCGGCGCGAGGCTGCGGCGCGGCTCTATGCCGAGGCAGGGCCGGATATCCTGTTCCACCTGGCTGCCACCGTGGGCGGCATCGGGGCCAACCGCGCCAACCCGGGGCGGTTCTTCTACGAGAACATGGCCATGGGCCTGCACATCATCGACGAGGCCCGCCGTTATGGGCGCCTGCAGAAATTGATCGTCGTCGGCACCACCTGTTCTTATCCAAAGTACACACCTACGCCCTTTCGCACCGCTGACCTATGGAACGGCTATCCCGAGGAGACGAACGCTCCCTACGGGATCGCGAAGAAAGCCCTGCTGGTGATGGCCCAGGGTTACCGCGAGCAGTATGGCTTGAAGAGCATCTACCTGATTCCGGCCAACCTCTACGGCCCCCGGGACAGCTTTGACCTCGAGATGGGCCATGTGATCCCCGCGCTGATCAGGAAGTTCCTGGAGGCGAAAGAAACCGGCGCCGCGTCGGTAACGGTTTGGGGCAGCGGCGAGGTGAGCCGGGAATTTCTCTACGTGGAGGACGCCGCCGAGGGCATCGTGTTAGCAGCCGAACGGTATGACGGCCCGGAACCTGTGAACCTCGGCACCGGCGAGGAAATCCGGATCAGTGAGCTGGTGCAAGAAATCAGAGCCCTGGTCGGCTACCAGGGCCAGGTGGTCTGGGACCGCGCGCAGCCGGACGGGCAGCCTCGACGTTGCCTCAGCACGGAGTGCGCCGAGAGGGCGTTTGGGTTCCGAGCTGCAACCGATCTCAGGGTGGGCCTGTTGCGTACGATCGAGTGGTATGGGATACAAACCGCGCAGGCCCAAGCTTCAAGCCTACGTTGAAATCGGCCGCTTGAACACGCGCTGGTGTGGGTTTACCCCTTTCTTTTCCAGCCCGTTTGCCGCAAGGGCTATTGGGAAGAATTCCTGAACACAGTATGAAAAAAGCGTTGGTAACCGGCGGGGCTGGTTTCATCGGCAGCCATCTTGCCGACCGGCTTCTTACCGAAGGCTGGTCGGTCACGACGATCGATAACTTCGACGACTTCTACTCGCGGGCCACAAAGGAACGGAACATTGCTCCGCACCGCAATCATCCGGCATACCGGCTGGTGGAAGCCGATATACGCAAGTACCAGGACCTGCTTTCCCTCGCCCTGGATTCCTACGACGTGATCGTCCATCTCGCGGCCAAGGCGGGAGTCCGTCCGTCCATTCAGAACCCGAGGGTCTACCAGGAGGTGAACGTTGCCGGCACACAGAACCTCCTGGAGTTTGCGCGCGAATGCGGCACCAGGCAATTCGTGTTCGCGTCCTCTTCGAGTGTTTACGGAGTGAACCCCAACGTCCCGTGGCGCGAGCACGACCACGTTTTGCTGCCGATCAGCCCCTATGCGTCTACGAAGGTCAGCGGTGAACTTCTCGGGCACGTTTACAGTCACCTGTATGGAATCCGATTTATCGGTTTGCGCCTTTTCACTGTGTATGGGCCACGGCAGAGGCCGGACTTGGCTATTCACAAGTTTGCGCGGTTGCTGTTGGATAGCAAAGCGATACCCATGTTCGGTGACGGTTCGACTCGGCGCGACTACACGTATATCGCCGACATCCTCAACGGCGTGCGGTCCGCGATGGAATATACCGGCACGTCCTACGAAATCATCAATCTGGGACACAGTCACCCCATCGGGCTTCTCGAACTGGTTCGCTGCCTCGAAAGCGCCCTGAGCATCCGGGCGGAGTTGCAATTCACCTCCGAGCAGCCGGGTGATGTGCCGCAGACGTGGGCAGATGTGAGCAAGGCCGAGAAATTGCTGGATTACAAACCCGCGATGCCGTTTGGCGTCGGTATCCGGTCTTTTGTGGAGTGGTTAACGGCGGGAGGCACCGCGCGATGATCCGCTTGTTGGCTGGCGTTGTGCGCTGTAGAAGGAGTCCATAGCGGTGTGCGGTATTGTCGGAGTGATTGATCACCGCAAGAGGGTTTCGCGGGAAGTCTTGAACGCGATGCGGGACTGCCTGGCTCACCGTGGGCCCGACGATCAGGGCAGCTACATTAATTCCCGCTGCTCGGTCGGGCTCGGCCATCGCCGCCTTTCCATCCTGGATCTGTCTCCAAGCGGGCACCAGCCGATGTCGACGCCGGATGGCCGGCTGACAATCGTTTTTAACGGTGAAATCTACAACTACCTTGAATTGCGAGACGAACTGCGAGCCCAGGGTCAGCGATTCACGACAGGCACGGACACCGAGGTGCTGCTCCGTGGGTATGAAGCATGGGGTGTCAAAGCACTGGACCGCCTTGCCGGGATGTTTGCATTTGCGATTTGGGACGACCGGGACGAATCTCTCCTACTCGCCCGCGACCGCGTCGGAAAGAAGCCACTGGTTTACTTCCAGGACGGCAATACCCTGGCCTTCGCCTCGGAACTGAAGGCCCTGCTGTTATTTCCCTCCTGCCGGGCGCAGCTCGATCCCGCCGGAGTGGAGGCGTACCTGGCTTTCGGATACATACCAGCACCTCTTACGGTGTTCAAAAACATACGAAAACTGGAGCCCGGGCATTATCTGCGGGTTTTGCGGGATCGTGCCGAGGTCGTTCGTTACTGGTTCCCAGAAAGGGCCAACCAGCCCGCGGCAAGGTCGAGAGGTGAACGGATTGAGCAGCTGCGAGCGCTGTTTCGGGAATCCGTTAAGATCCGTCTGCGTTCTGATGTTCCGCTCGCGATCTTTCTCAGCGGCGGGATTGATTCCGCGGCTGTCGCCGCTGAGTGTTGCGCGCAGGGGCAGAAGCTTCGGGCGCTTACATCCACGTTCGATCATGACCACACGGACCTCCCCTATGGTACAAAGGTTGCCCAGCACCTAGGGCTCGAACAGGAAGTGATCCACACCAATGGCGACGGCATCGGAGATGACATCTACCGTATTGTCTGGCACTATGATGAACCCTTTGCCGATAGCTCCAACATTCCGTCCTACTACATCAGTCAGGCAGTGAAAGGCCGGTTCAAAGTAGTACTGAATGGGGATGGAGGCGACGAAGCATTCGGCGGTTACCCGCGTTACGAACATGTTGCCGTCAGGCAGTTTGTGAAGGGCCTGGCCACTATGATAGGCGCAAGGGATGGACGCGGAAGGGGTCCCTGGCAACGGTACTTCCAGAGCCGATCAACCTTCGTCAGGAGCAAGCGGACCGCACTATTGGGCGGCTGGGCCCCTCGAAACTGTGCTGTCACCCGGCTCATCGCGGAGAATCCGTTTCTGTCCGCGTATAGGCCTTCGGACGCCATTCATATGGCACTTGGGGGCGATCGCCACATCTACCTGGCGCATGACCTCTTGTTCAAAATGGACATCGCCCTGATGGCGCATCATACTGAGGGCCGCTCACCTTTTCTCGATCACCGGCTGTTGGAATGGGCGCAGAACCTGCCGGCGGATGATCTTGTGGTGGGGAGAGAAAAGAAAGTGCTGTTGCGCGAGGCTCTCCGCGGTCGTCTGCCCTCGGAAGTTCTGGCCCGGGCCAAGCACGGATTCGCCGCTCCCATGGTTCCCTGGCTGCAAGGCCCGCTCAGGCCCCTTTGTGACGAGCATCTGCCCACGCATCTGCTCGAACGGGAGCCCCAGGAATCAGCCCTGGCCGCCTTCCGCCGGACCCAGGGGAGAGAAGGAGCCGACCAAGTGTGGGCGCTATTGATGTTTGCCATTTGGGCAAATCAGTGGAGGGCAAATTGGTAAGCTACTCGGCAATTCCCTTCACTCCAGCCGTCTCCGTTCTGATGTGCGTTTTCAATGAACGCGCGGCGTATCTCGAACAGGCGATTCTTTCGATTCTAAATCAAACGTTTGCCGACTTTGAATTTGTCATCCTCGACGATGGTTCGGACAGGAACGAAACCATCGAGACACTCGAACAGTTTGCGGCCCGCGACCACCGCGTGCGGCTTTTTCGCGAGCCTCGCCGGGGTCTGACGAAGAGCTTGAACATCGGGCTTTCACGCTGCCGCGGGGAGCTAGTGTGCCGCCATGATTCGGACGATTGGTCTGAGCCGGAGCGTCTGGCGCGGCAGACTGAATTCTTGAAGGCCAACCCCGAAATTGCAATTGTCGGGTCCTACGTCCGGTACCGCCAGGAGAATGGGAACGTCTTATGGGTTGTGGAACTGCCGTCGACGCCGCACGAAGTCAAGCGTTGGTTACCCATTACCAGTCCCTTTGCGCATGGCGCGGTGTGCTTTCGCAGAAACGCGATGGCGGCGGTCGGCGGATATCGCGAGGAGTTACCATGCAGCCAGGATTACGACTGCTTTTGGCGTCTATGCGATCGATTCTCCGGGACCAACATTCCAGCGGTCTTATACAACTACCGCTACACCGGAGTGTCGATCTCGGCTCGCCGCTGGTACGACCAGGCTAGGGTGGGTCTCGCGGCTCGGAAACTGGCCGACGCGCGCCGCAAGGGCGAACCCGAAGATATTCAATCGGCCCTGCAGGAAGCAGATGCTCATTTCCAGCACATCGACAGAAATTATCCCGCCCTGCTTCGCGAAATGGATCACATCATCCTTGCAGGATATTACCGGAAAGGGTTGCTGACCGGCCTCCGTGGGCTGCGGAGTCACCCGTTCACAATCCGTGGCTGGTTGAAGCTCGCTCGGGGTGTGCTGTTCTGGGCTTTTCCGCCGATACGCAAGCGTCTCTTTTCCAGCGGCAGAGTATAGGACCGAAACGCGGCTCGAATATTGCTCATTTCTTGGGGCGACCCTGACGTGCATCTGGCGACAGCACGAAGCTGGGCTGGTGGATTGAACACCTCGCGCCTGCGACGGCTCGGCGGCGAATCGGCCTTGATCGTGGTTGGTCAAGTGGCGGCCGGCCTCGGCAGTCTGGTGGCAACGCGCGTATTCACCGCGCTTCTGAGGCCCAGCACCTATGGCCAGATCGCCCTTGCCATGACCCTGGCTACGCTGCTTCAGCTGCTACTGTTTGGCCCTCTCGCCATGGGGTGTCTTCGTTTTTTCGCGGTGGCCCGGGAGCAGGCGGAGTTTGATTCCTATTTGCATGCCGTCCGAAGGCTTTCGTTCCAGGCGAGTCTCGGTGTGCTGGGCGTGATTTCCCTCCTCTTGATTGGCATGAATCTCGCCGGGCAGGCCCGATGGTCAGGGTTGATTGCGGCGACGGGCGTCTACTCGCTCGTCTACAGCTACGGATCGCTTCTGGACGGAATGCAGAACGCCGCCCGCCAGCGGGCGATCGTCGCCTGGCACCAGGGCATTGGCCAGTGGATGCGCGTGGCATGTGTGACGGCCCTGGTGGGAACCTGCCGCGCCTCCGCAAGCGTAGTCATGCTCGGCCAGGCGCTCGCTGCTGGTGTGGTTCTTGTTTCACAGTTCGTTTTCTTTCGCCGCAGAATACGCACCGCCAGCTATTCGCACGGACAAGGCGAGAACGGACCTTTGGTCGAGAAGTGGGCCAAGGCGATCCGGGGATACAGTCGGCCTTTCGCGAGTTGGAGCATCTTCGCGTGGATCCAATCTTCGTCCGACCGGTGGCTGCTGCAACGTTTCGCAGGCTCTGGCGAGGTGGGCCGGTACGCGGTTCTGTACCAGCTTGGGTATAGTCCGATTCTCCTGATGTCGAACCTGGTTACCCAACTGGTTACGCCGGTGCTGTTTGCACGTGCAGGCGACGCCTCGGAAGCGAAACGGATGCAAAGCGGTCGCCGCTTGATTTACATCCTGCTGGCCGGTTGCCTGCTGCTCAGCCTTGTCGCGACGGGAGTCGCGTTTTTGACTCACCGGTGGCTGTTTTCCATTCTCACCGCAGCTGAATACCGGCCCGCCTCGTGGTTGTTGCCGGTGCTGGTTTTGGGCGGCGGAATCTTCGCCGCCGGCCAGATGGCTGCCCTTGTACCGCTCAGCGGAATCAAATCGAAAGTCTTGATGGCTCCGAAAATCGGCGGTGCGTGCGCGGGAGTGCTGGTGACCTTCGTTGGAGCGCGCTGGTTCGGCCTGACGGGCGTTGCTTTCGCACTGGTTGGTTCCTCGCTCATCTATCTCCTATGGGTCGTCCACACTGTGCGTGCGACTTCCAGCGGTAACAGCTCCGGGCCTCAGCAACAGGCCGGGTCTCTCTCGAGGTAGTTGCATGGCCAGAATCGCGCTGCATGAAAGCAGGATCCCGCGGCTCATGCGTGCTTGGCTTTTGCCCATTTGTGATCCATTGCGCACGATTCGTGGACTCATTCAATATCCTCGGTACCTCCTCGACATGTGGGAATATCGCAAACTGGAAGGCGCAGAGAATATCCGGGCCATCGATTCTTACCCTCAGCTCCATGACCGGACTGGGAGCACACCATTTGATCCGCACTACTTTTACCTCAACGCCTGGGCAATGCGGAGGGTCGTTGCGGCCCGTCCGAACATGCATGTTGATGTAGCGTCCCACTACGTTTTTCCCTCGCTGCTGGGGGCTGTGGTTCCGACCCTGTTTGTAGACTATCGTCCTTTGAATGCCCACTTGGACGGTTGTCATCCCGTTGCGGCAGACATTCGGAATCTCCCATTTAAGGACGGCACGATCCAATCCCTTTCGTGTTTGCACGTTGCCGAACATATAGGCCTGGGGCGCTACGGCGATGCGCTTGATCCAGGCGGCACGCGGAAGGCTGCCCGGCAATTGGCACAAATCCTGGCTCCCGGCGGTAACCTGTTCTTTGCCGTGCCGGTGGGGAAGCCCCGACTTTGCTTCAACGCCCACCGGATTCACTCGTCCGAAATGATTGTTGAGATGTTTCAAGGCCTGACATTGCTGGAATTCTCCGGGGTTGATGATCGGAGCGTCTTCCGGTGCAATGTTCGTTTGGATGCTTTCCGGGATAACGAATACGCGTGTGGTATGTTCTGGTTCCGAAAGCCGCTCACCGACTAGCCTGGGTTTAACGCCCAATGTGGCAGACCCGGGTCGCAAGACAAGAATGGACTTGCGGTCCCTCTTGCGGAAGCTCATCTTTGCCAATCAACGCGAACGGGACGAATGGGTCCGGACGCAGGCGGCCGCGGTTCCGCCCTCAGCGCGCGTGCTGGACGTGGGCGCCGGTTCTTCTCCATATCGCGATCTCTTCTCGCATTGCGAATACAGGACTCATGATTTTGCTCAACTCCGTCCTGATCAACTTGTGGGCCGGGCGGGCTACGCAAAACTCGACTATGTGGCCGATATTACGGCGATTCCAGTACCGGATGCGAGTTTCGACGTGATCCTTTGCACGGAAGTTCTGGAGCACGTGCCGGAGCCGATTCGTGCGGTTCGGGAGTTCGCCCGGATTGTCAAGCCAGGTGGCAAACTCCTCTTATCGGCGCCGCTTGGGTCTGGGTTGCATCAGGAACCGTACCACTTCTACGGCGGATACACACCCCACTGGTATCGAAAGTTCCTCGCCGAAGCAGGCTTCCGCGAAATAACGGTGCAACCCAATGGCGGCTTCTTTGAGCATTACTCTCAAGAGAGCCAACGGTTTCTTACGTGCTTGAGTGCAGCGGCCGGCGGCAAGCGGTTCCTGGCGTTTGCGCTCTATTTGCCCCTGGCGCCGTGGTTTTTCTTGATCTGCCCGCTTCTGTGCCGGGCGCTCAGTTCGGTGGATCGCGACAAGTCGTTTACCGTCGGCTACCACGTCACTGCCAAGCGGTCGTGTTGAAGCGGGCGGTGCGCACATTTCCATGCGGATCTTTCAGACACTAGAGAGCTACGCAAACCGGGCGGTTCCGGTAAACCAGACGTGGTACCGCAATCTTTACGAGCCGCTAGTGGACATGGGACACGACGTGATTCTGTTCCCACCGAACAGTAGACCTCGCGAGTCCTTCAGCCAGGCCCTTGTAGATGCTGTCCGCAAGGAGCACACTCGTGAGCCCATTGACCTCTTCTTTGCCTATCTAACCGATCGCATGGTGGATCCGGGGGCGATCGACGAGGTCCGAAAGCTGGGGATCCCCACCTGCAATTTTTCCTGCAACAACGCTCACCAGTTTTATGTTGTTGAACAGATTTCGCCGCACTTCGATTACAATTTGCACTCAGAGCGTGACACGGGCGAGAAGTTCCGGGCGGTCGGGGCAAATCCACTCTGGTGGCCAATGGCCTCCAATCCGAGATACTTCAAGCCCTATGACGAAGCGCGAACGATACCCGCGTCGTTTCTCGGGGCGAACTACGCCTTACGGGGAAGGTACGTGTTGCACCTCCTCGAGAATGGCCTGGACGTGCATGCCTACGGGCCGGCCTGGCGGTACGGTGCGCGCACGCCCTTCCGTTCGCAGGTGAAGCGGGGGATTCTCATGGCCAGGACACTGACCGCTCTCCGGCCTGACGATCAGGCGCGGGCTTCGGCCGCGCTCGCCGCGCACGACTTCAACCGCAGATTGGGCGCCCGCTATCCTGGCAACATGCACCCTCCGGTCTCAGACGACGAAATGATCCGGCTCTACAGCCGGAGCCATGTCAGTTTAGGTTTTGTGGAGGTTTACGACCGCCATGACCCGAGCAGGCCCGTGGTCCGTCACGTGCATCTTCGAGAGTTCGAAGCACCCATGAGCGGCGCTCTATACTGCACGGGTTATGTCCCCGAACTCGCGGAATTCTTCGAGCCCGACAAAGACATCCTTATCTACCACAATGAGCACGAACTGCTCGATAAGGTTCGTTACTACCTCGCGCACCCTCATCAGGCCGAGGTCATCCGAAGGGCGGGTCATCGCCGGGCTCTGGCAGACCACACCTCCCATCGAAGATTTCAGCAACTCTTGGCCAGCCTCGGACTGAGCAAGTAAGCCTCACTCGAGCACCACGGGTCGAGTAGTACCGCCCCAACGGACGCCAAACCGATGCGCAAACTGACGTGATCATGCGGTTCTCGTCACAGTACTAGCACGGCCAAAGAGTATCTGCAAACGAGAGGTACACATGCTTTCGCACGAAGCGGTTCGATCGTGGCGGCAAAGTCAGCCAGTACTCTGGCTGATTGTGGGCGTTCTGGCTGTTGCCGGAGCACTCGTCGGTGTTCCTGCCCTCCGCTCTATCCTCGAAAGCGTGTATCGGCGAACGTCCCTGTTTTCGGTGCTGGTCATAATTATTTTCTTCGCAGTATTCCCAGTCTGGTTCGTGAAGTTGATCAAAGGCCAGTATCGCGGAGCGTTTGCTTTACAGATGCTCATGATGAACGTAACCGGCCGTGCAGCCGATTACGCCTCAGTTGTAGCGTACGACGCAGGCGATTATCGGCAGCTCATATCTGTGACGACCTTGCTCGTTTTCTGTACTTATCTTTTTTGCGGGCGGAGGCAGCCCCTGCCCCGCGCCTCCGCTTTTCTTTGGGCGCGCGGCTGTTTATGGGCGTTTGCAGTTCTTACGACCATCTCGCAGTTTGTCAACCATACTCTCTGGAGCGCCTTCTGGCTGTCGGTAGGGGGAGTGTGGCAATATGTCGCCTTGTTTTATATCATCGCGAGGATAGTTCGAACGCAAGACGATGTCAAGTACATGCTGAGGACCTGTGTGTTGACGATCCTGGTCGCGATCTCTTTCCGAATGGGGATCTACGGGCAGGGCTTCTTTGTAGAGGGTGTCGCCGGCGGCGACTACAACGCCTCAGCGGAGGTGGCGCGGGTGAACTCTCCGGTATTTGGATCTATTTATTATGCAGGCTACGTTGCGATGATGGTGCCGCTGGCGTTGCACTTTTTGGGCTACGCGAAGGGCGTGCTCATACGGGCTTTGTGGACACTCGCTGTGGTTGTGTTGCTCTTGGAGGTGGTGGCGACCGTGACGCGCGGCGCGTACCTGTGTCTTGTTTTCTTGGTTTTGCTGCTTTGGTGGCCGGGACAAAGGGTGTTCTTTTGCAAGTTTGTGGGCTTCGCCGCCGCTGCAGTTCTGTTTCTGCCACGAAGAGTTATTGAGGTGGCCACAACCAGGGAAATCTACCTGGATTCACGGCTTTTCGACATCGCCTCTGTTGCAGCACGGGTGCAGCTATGGAGAGCCTCGGTTCCTCATTTTTTCGACAACTTCGGGTTGGGTTATGGTATTGGGAAGCCGTTACTCTTCCCGGTCGAGGGGTTTAGTGGGTTTTACGAAGCGCACCATGTCATCCTGGAGACCTCGCAAATGGCTGGCGGATTGGCAGCAATAGCGTTTGCATGCATGTTTTGTTTGGTGTTGATCAACGTCTGGCGCGCATCGAGTGGAGAGAATGGCGAAGCAGCGAAGACGGTCCCGTTTTTGGTGGTGTCATTGGCAGCGTGGTTCTGGTTCGCGAACACCACCGCTGTCAGTATTCTTTACTATACGCCGTACGAATCCACCATGCTGATGTACGTAGTGCTGTTCACGGCGCTTGGCCAGATAAGGGTGGCACGTGAGACAGCGGCGGGGGGAGCCGGAATTCCTCCATGTGGAGGACGGGGCCGAGGGGATCGTGTTGGCCGCGGAACGGTATGACGACCCGGAACCGGTGAACTTGGGCACCGGCGAGGAAATCCGGATGAAGGAATTGGTGCAAAAGTTCAGGGACTTAGTGGGGTACCAGGGGCAGGTGGTCTGGGGCCGCTCGCAGCCGGAGGGGCAACCGCGCAGACGTCTGGACGTTGAGCCGGCGCGAAACAAGCTCGGCTTCCGCGCGCGGGCCGGTTTCGAGGAAGGATCGCGGGGCAGCATTGAGTGGTACCAGCGGAGGATGGTGCAACCAGAATGCCCGAAATAGGTGAATCTAATCATCTGCAATGGCCTGCTTAAACGGGCGCTGGACCTGTTTGCTCTGCGGCTGTCGCCTGCCGGCACCGGGCCGACGCCCGTGCCAGAGCAGGGGATCGAGGCCATCCGCAGCGCGCTTTACAGCCGCTTGCTGGTGGAGAGCCCTACCCCTTTTGTTTCCATCGGCGATTGGGCGCGGGTGAAGGCTGGCCCGCAGAGCAAGGGAGACACCCTTCGAATTTCGTTAGGGCCAACCGGCTGGTCCATGGTAAAGTGCCCACGACCCCCTACTTTAAAAGGAGCGTAACGAGATGAATATCTTGGTTCTAGGTGGAGATGGCTATTGCGGATGGCCAACCTCACTGTATCTTTCGCAGAGGGGACACAGGGTTGCGATCGCAGACAGCTTTGTGAGGCGTCTCTGGGATTGCGAACTGGGCACGGAGTCATTAACGCCGATTCGCCCCCTTCACGCGAGGCTGCCGTTATGGGAAGGCCTTTCGGGAAAGAGGATCGAGTTCTTCGGGGGCGATATTTGCTCATACGACTTTCTGTCCTCGGTATTCCAGACGCTCCAGCCGAATGCTGTCGTTCATTTTGCCGAGCAGCGTGCGGCACCCTACTCCATGATTGATCGCCAGCATGCTGTTTTTACTCAAGTCAACAACGTTGTCGGAACTCTGAATGTGCTCTTCGCCATAAAGGAATTTCAGCCCGATTGCCATTTGGTCAAACTGGGCACAATGGGAGAGTACGGTACGCCGAACATCGATATTGAGGAAGGTTTCATCGAGATAGAGCACAATGGGCGTAAGGACCTTCTTCCCTATCCCAAGCAGCCTGGCTCCTTCTACCACCTGTCGAAGGTGCATGACAGCCACAACATCATGTTCTGCTGCAGAATCTGGGGCCTCCGCGCAACGGACCTGAACCAAGGGGTAGTTTATGGGACTATGACCGACGAGGTGGCGCTTGACGAAGGCCTGATCAACCGGTTCGACTACGATGAGGTTTTCGGGACGGCGCTCAATCGCTTTTGCGTGGAGGCAGCTATTGGACACCCCTTGACCGTCCATGGTCTGGGAGGACAGACGCGAGGGTTTCTCGATATTCGGGACACGGTGCGGTGCATCGAACTAGCCTGTCTGAATCCCGCAGCTCGGGGCGAGTTCCGCGTCTTCAATCAATTTACCGAGCAATTTTCCGTACTTCAACTTGCCGAGATGGTTCGGACGGGGGCGAGGAAGTTCGGTTTCGACGTTCGCATCGCGCACCTACCCAATCCGCGGGTGGAAGCCGAACAACACTACTACAACCCAAAGCACACGAAACTGACTGACCTCGGGCTGAAGCCACATATCCTCTCCGAGTCTCTGCTGGACTCGTTGCTGAACATAGCTCTCAAGTACCAGGAACGGATCGATCAGTCTCAGCTCATGCCTCGCGTGAATTGGCGCCACGTTCGGAGCGACCGTCGCTGGCAACTGGCGCTTGTCGCGGAGGCGGCCCACTCCTCCGCGTGAGAAGGGTCTACTCAGATACCTGCATTACGGAGGTGGGCAGCTTTGGCAAGCCGCGGTGTTGGTCGTCGGCCACGCGCTCACGACGTTTGACAAGGGTCACCAGCAGCGCGGTTTCCTCCCGCTGCCCGACTCGATGCAGTGCCTGGCGCTGGCGCTAGAGGGCCCGCCCAAGGATGCCGGCGAGTACCGCGTGTTCAACCAGCTCGAGGGAGTATATGACATCACCGAACTGGCCCTCAAAGTGCAAAAAGTGGCAGCCGCACTCGGGCTTTCGGTCGAAGTCCGCAATCTGGAAAACCCCCGGCAAGAGTTGGAAGAGCATTACTACCAACCGGATCATCGGCACCTATTTGATTTGGGATATCAGCCGACACAAGACACAGAGGCGGAAATGCGGATTATGCTCCGTGACCTGATCAAGCATCGGGACCGCATCGAAGCGAAACGCGAGGTGCTGATCCCGGACGTGCGCTGGGATGGGTCCAGGGAGAAAGTGGCTTTTGTCGCCAAAGCAGCCGCCGTAGCCGCCGGTTAAGACGCGGCTCATGAACCAAAACAAGCCCTCACCGATTCTGAGCGGCCGGTTTGCTGCTTGAGCAGTCGTCCGATTGACCTTTGACGTCTGCCTCCAAGGCGGACGCCTAATTGAAAGGCTACACGCGGTTGAAACTGGCATTGTTTATTAATCAGCCGGTGCGGCTAGTTGGAAACAGCTATGTCGCGTATTATGCGAGTCTTATCGATTTCGCGCTTCTTTTGCGCCACCAGTTCGAGTCGGTTGACCTTTGTCTGCCGCTAGCGGACGGTAAGGACGAGCGCGCGCAGAATACGATCGAACTGCCCTCGGACAGGGTAAGAATTATCAGGCTACCCTTCTATCTGGGCCTCGATGTGTCGTTGCGCAGCGCCCTGAAACGCTTTGCAGGAGCTCTACGCCTGGCTTGGCAGCAAACGGCTGGGTGGGACTTGGTTGGCTGCGTACTTCCCAGTGTGATGGGCACCGCTTTCGCGCTTGCCGCGCGATTGCAGGGTAAACCGCTGTTCTTGATTGTGCGCGGCGACAAACGCCGGGTCGTCGAACACGCGGCATCGGGCCCCCGCTGGAAGCGGCGCATACTTGGTTGGGCCGCCGAGCTGATGGAAGCTCCCTGCCGCTATTTGATCGGGCGAGGCGTTCCCGCCTTTGTGTTCGGTGAACAACTACTGGAGTCGTACCGCAAGCATGGCCCGCGTGTCTTTCCGCTGAACGCGATCCTTGGGGACCAGGTGCGACCTGCTGCCGAGCGGCGGTTCCACGACCCCAGGCAATTGGCAGTTGTTTACGTGGGGCGTCTTTCGGGAGAAAAGGGTCTGCTCGACCTGTTGGAGGCCATGCGGCTGGTCTGTGACCGATTGCCGGATCGCTCCATTCGGCTGCGGATCGTGGGAGAGGGCCCGATGCGGGCAGACCTCGAGGGCGTGGCGCGGCAGCTCGGCCTTGGCGAGCAGGTGGAATTCCGGGGCCTACTTCCGTTCGGCCGGGAGCTGTTCGAGGAATACAACGCTGCGGATGTCTTCGTGCTGCCCTCCTACACCGAGGCGCTGGGGGCGGTACTGCTAGAGGCAATGGCCTTGGGCGTTCCGGTGGTTGGCACTCGGGTCGGCGGCATCGTGGGGTTGATTGAGGACGGCCGGAACGGCTTGCTCGTGGATCCGCACGCTCCGCACCAACTCGCAGATGCCATCTGCCGGTTTGCCCAGTCCCCCGCGCTAGTGGACGCCGTGCGCGCCGGGGGATTTAAGACTGCTCCCCGTTACACCCTACGGCAGGCAGCCAGAGACATGGTAGAGTCCTTGCGAACTGTTTATCCCCAGCTCCAGTGGGCCACCACTGAGAAAGAAGGCGGTGTTAGCGCCAAACTGCCAGGTTGATCCGACCGCTATCGTCGGCTTGCTATACCGGCCGGATGCACGGTCGCCGGAGATGGGTGAGGGTGTATCATCCGGGCCCACAACATTATCTATGCCGCCACCGTGCTCGGCCGTAACCGCAGCGCCGCGCCTCTGAGAGGGCCGGGCCGAGGGGAACTGTCCTGTCGCAGCAGCGCCGGGGATTCATCGCTAGCTGATCAAGCCAGCGATTCGAGGAGACCATGACGGGGGATTGGTGTTTGGCCACTGCGCTGCTGTTTCTGCTTGCTTACACCTGGGTGGGCTACGCCCTCCTGCTTTGGCTCGTCCGCCGTTTCTTCGCGCGGCCGGCGGCGAGAGCCGCGATTTTCCCGCGAGTCTCCCTGATCCTGCCAGTGCACAACGAGCAGGAACGCATCGGTGCGAAGCTGGAAGACTGCCTCCGGCTGGACTATCCAGAAGGACAACTGGAGATCCTGATCGTCTCGGATGGGTCCTCCGACGCGACGGACGCGATTGCCGGAGCCTTCGCCAAGCGGGACCCGCGCATTCACCTTCTTCGAACGGCAGGCCGGGCGGGGAAAAGCGGGGCACAGAACCTGGCCATCGCCCAAGCGAAGGGTGACGTGCTCTTCCTCACTGACGCCAGCGTCCGGACGCGGCCCGATACACTCAAGGAGCTAGTGGTCCATTTTGCTGATCCACAGGTTGGCATGGTCGCAGGAACTGTCGCCTTTGGCGAGCCCGACGATGCGATCGCCCGGGGGCAGGGGCTGTATTGGCGTTTCGAGCTCTTTCTGCGGCAGATGGAATCGGACCTGGGCATCCTGGCCACAGCCAGTGGTTCGGGGTTGGCCATGCGGCGGAGCTTATTTCGGCCGTTGCCGCCCACTTATGGCGACGACTGCATTCTTCCCTACGACGTCCGCCTGCAGGGGTACCGAGTGGTGCACGAAGCGCACGCGCTGCTGTTCGACACAATGCCGCACACAATCGCAGGCGAACTGAAGACTCGCGCGCGGATGACCCTGCGGAACTGGGCAGGCACTCTTAGCCGCGCCGCTTTACTCAACCCGCTGCGCTTTCCGGGCACGGCTTTGGCTCTGATCTCGCACAAGCTTCTCCGCTGGCTGACACCTTTCATCCTCTTCGGGCTCTTCCTCGCTAGCGCGGCGGTTGCGCTGCGCGGGGGGCCCGCATCTCCATGGGCCCTGCAGGCGGCTTTTTATATCGCCGCCCTGATCGGTTGGCGGCTCACGCGTGCCGGGCGGCCGGCTTGGGTTTTCGGCCTCCCGTTTGCTTTCTGCCTGGCGAACGTCGGATTTTTTCTCGGGTTGCTGAAAGCACTTCGCGGTGAGACCATTGTGGCTTACCAAAGCGGAGGATCCAAGGGCCATGCCGCGAACGAATGTTCCGGTCGCCGGTGAAGAAGAGGAGCTGCAACGCATCCGGGACGCGTACACGCGCCGCAAGACCGAGATCCGCGCAGGTTACTATTCCCGCTTCCGGGTCCACAACCTCTTGAGCCATCACGAGCGCGAGTTGGCTATGGCCGCACTGCTACGGGAGGAGGGGATTGAATCACTCGCCGGGCTTCGGATTCTCGACCTTGGGTGCGGATTTGGAGCTACCCTACGTCTACTTCTGGAATACGGCGCGGACCCGGAACGCTTGTTTGGCCTGGATTTGATCGAAGATCGCCTCTTTGCGGCCTACCGGCTCAGCCCGCATCTTCAATATGTTTGCGCGAACGCGGCGCAGTTGCCGTTCCCGGACGGGAGCTTTGACTTGGTCTCGCAATACACCGTGTTCACGTCGGTCCTGGACTTCGGCTTGAAAACGGAGATCGCCAAGGCAATGTTGCGCGTCCTTTCCCCGGCCGGCCGGCTTCTCTGGTACGACTTTGCCTATGACAACCCGAGGAACCCAGACGTGCGCGGCATTGGCCGGGCCGAAATTGGAAGGCTCTTCCCGGGGTGCTCGATTCGCACGCGCCGGGTGATCCTTGCCCCCCCGGTGGGGCGCCTGGTGGCGCGCGTTTCACCTGTTCTCTACCAGTTGTTGGCGTCCATTCGCCTGCTCTGCACTCACTACATGTGCGTGATTGAAAAAGGGGGCAGGGCGTGACCGACCTGGGGATTCCGTTTCATCGGCCGTCGATCGGCGAGGACGAGATCGCGGCAGTAACTGAAGTGCTCCGGTCCGGCTGGCTAACCATGGGGCCGAAGACGCGGGAGTTTGAGCGGGCCTTCGCCGGCTACGTCGGCTGCAAGCACGCGGTGGCGGTCAGTTCCTGCACCGCCGCGCTGCATCTGGCGCTGGACGCGATCGGCCTGCGGCCGGGTGACGAAGTGATCGTACCGGTCAACACCTTCACGGCCACGGCCGCCGTTGTTGCCCACATGGGCGGCAAGGTGGTATTCGCCGATACGCTGGCAGACGGCTTCACCATCGACCCGGTCGATGCCGCCGCCCGGGTGTCGCCGGGAACCCGAGCGATCATTCCCGTTCACCTGGGCGGCGAGCCGTGCCGCATGGACGATCTGCGGCAATTGGCCGAAAAGGACGAGCTGGCCGTTATCGAGGACGCCGCCCATGCGCTTCCGGCCGAATACCGGGGCCGAAGAATCGGCGCCATCTCGCCGCTGACGGCTTTCAGCTTCTACGCCACCAAGACGCTTACCACGGGCGAAGGGGGGATGCTGACCACCGACAACGAGATGTTCGCGCGCCGGGCGGAAATGATGCGCCTGCACGGCATCAGTCACGACGCGTGGAAACGCTACACGCGCGAGGGCTCCTGGTACTACGAGGTGCAGGAAGCCGGCTTCAAGTACAACATGACCGACGTGCAGGCCGCTCTCGGCCTTTGCCAACTCAAGGCGGTCGAGCGGTTCCGCGACGTTCGGGAAGCGTACGTTGCCCGTTACTGGGAATTGCTGGGAGATCTGGACGAGATCGAGTTGCCGCCGCCACCGGGCGACGGCGTTCGCCACGCCTGGCATTTGTTCATCATCCGCCTGCGGCTGGAACAGCTTGCCATCGATCGCAACCGGTTTATCGAGGAACTGTCGGGGGCGGGAATCGGCACAAGCGTTCATTTCATTCCTCTGCATC
>Ga0315284_10005814_pt1 | contig 17539 bp, 21 predicted proteins | sample YL17G09_16_MG_FD_203696 | JGI IMG/M metagenome (GOLD analysis project Ga0315284, IMG submission 203696) | Sediment microbial communities from Yellowstone Lake, YNP, Wyoming, USA - YL17G09_16 | ecosystem: Environmental > Aquatic > Freshwater > Lake > Sediment | place: USA: Wyoming | collected...
ATTTTAAAGTACTTGGAGCCTCCAGGAGACAGTTTGCTTTCTATGAGATGGTAACCTGACACGTGGGCTGAGCCGTATTTCACCGTCTTCTTAGCCTCAAGGATGGCTTTAAGCCCCCCTTTGTCTGTTACCTTCTTTATGCGGCCTAGGGTGATGTGCGGGTGGAATTTGTCTTCTTTCGGAAACCCTAGTTTCTCGCACACGGAATTTATCCCGCTCGCCAGGGATTCTACTTCCATTCTGCCGTCTGATATGCCAGCCCAGATGACGCGGGGTTTAGCGATGCTTGGGAAGACTCCGATGCCCTCGACTGCGATTGTGAAACAAGCGTTATTGATTTCCGCCAGTGATGATACCAGAGCCTCCATTTTCTTCGAATCGGCTTCCCCGAGGAACTTGAGCGTCAGGTGAATGTTCTCGCATCTGACCGGTGTCATGTCGACGTAGCGCATCGCCTCAGCAGCATCATGCGACAGCGCATCCCTTATCGCCTGCGGGCAGTCGATTCCGATGAACAATCTCATCATTTACCTCTCATTAAACGGATGGTTTCCACTGTGTGGTCGTGACCGAGCTTAAGTGGGTCTATTGGTTCAGGGTCTTTCGTAAGAGTTGAGGCTATTACTTGGACGTCGAAACCATTAGACATCAGCATACGCACTTCATCCGCAATCAGCGCATTAGTTTGAGCAAATAGGATATCACATTGCTCATTTTTCGACCTTAGGTTACGCCAGGGAACATTTGACATCGGCTTCAGGAAGTCCAAATAGTCCCTGACTGAGTCGATTGAATCTCTTGAACCCAAAAAAAGAGTGAAGAATTGGGGGAATTCTAACAAACCTATCGGAGAGCCGTATGACAGTAATGCGACGCCCCCCGGAGCCAATGTCGCTGCCATGTTCCTTAAGGCAATATGGGGTAGGGGAGAGTATTCCCATGCCGTCTGGCTGACTGCGATGTCGAACCTACAACCAAACTTCTTGGGGAACCATTCGAATGGGCATAGGACAAACTCATCGACAGGCTGATGGGGAGTATACTCAAGGCTTGTGGCAGTCACATGAAGACGCCCTGGGTCAGCCTGCGCCTGCTTTTTTAGGGATATGAATTCGCACCGTGCGGCCCCGAAATCAGCGGCGTAAACAACATCCTTCCGTTCCAATCCTGACTTGACATGCCCGTCAAAGGCTTCTTCGGTGAAATAATCGTATGCGCCCCTTGAGCCGTGGCCGTATGCAGAATCCTTAAATGCTCGGTATAAGCTATACGCGCAGACATAAGGCACATAGCGTTTACCTGTCAGGGATTGGTCCCTCTTCGTTGCACTTGCATCCTGGCCGACCCTGAGCATGTCAGCATAATAATGCCTTACCAGGGATGTTTCTTTCTGAGTTAATTTAACGAGGGGCTCACCAGAGAATAACTCAGCTAAATCCTTTCGTATATCCGCCTCGGACAGGGGATAATGGCCTCTAGCATCCAGTGGTGATGGTAGGCGCCCTGTAACATCATCCCTTATCAAACGCCGAATAACCTTGCTTGGGCTGTGAACCGAATCTGCCATATAGTATTATTTTTAACCTGTATGTGAATATTAGTCTATTATGATTCCAGGCGGCATGAACCCCAAGCAGATGAAGAAGATAATGAAGCGGATGGGGATAAAGTCTGATGAGATAGCCGCTGAGCAGGTCATAATCAAGTGCGTCGACCGGGACATAATCATCGATGAGCCATCGGTCGTCAAGACCGTCATCCAAGGGCAGGAGATGTTCCAGATTCAGGGGAAGGTCCGCGAGTCCGAGACCGAAGCGGACCTCTCAGGGAGCATAAGCCAGGAGGACGTGGACCTCGTGATGGCGCAGGCCAGGGTAAATGAGGAGAAGGCGATAGCAGCCCTAGAGAAGTCGAAGGGGGATTTGGCGCAGGCTATAATAGACCTGAAGAGTTGACGTGGACTTTGACGCAGCATTCGACAAGATAGTCAACGGCACCGCCGTAGTGACCGTAAAGTACGGCGATAAAGCCAACGGCATGACCGCTGCATGGTACACTCGAGTCTCCAACAATCCACCGATGATTGCCGTATCCATCTCATACAGGAGGTTCACTTACGAGTTGATAAAGAAGTCTGGTTTCTTCTGCATCAACCTCCTCGCCGAAGACCAGATTCCACTCGCCAAGAAGTTCGGCTTCTCAAGCGGCAGGAACAGCGACAAATTCAAGGGAGTATCGTACAAGAGTGCTAAGAGCGGCTCACCCGTGCTTGACGGCGTCGCAGGCTACCTCGACTGCAAGGTCCATAAGATGGTGGAGGCCGGAGACCACATGATATTCATCGGGGAAGTGATCGATGCTGCGGCATCCGACAGAAAGCCCCTGCCTGCGAGGATGGAAGACTACGCCTGATTCATAGGGCTATATTAACATCTGATGCCAGATTTGATTCATGATTGCAATAAATATCTCCAGCCTAAAGGCTGGAGTATTTATCCCTAAATCACACATATCGCATTCATCCACAACATGAATGTTGGGGTATTCTGCGATTTAGGAATAAAACAGCCTACTGATAAACAACCGCTCATTGACGAGTATAGTGCTTTAAGGGCTGAAGTGGGGCTGCTGCCTGACCCGAGGGTCATACCCACGGAGGATGCACGCGACAAAGACAGGAAGGGTGGAGGAGTATATGAAATGCTCAGTGGCCTTGTCAAACCCCCACATGACCCGGAGCCTAAGAGGAGAAAGGGTGAAATCGACCGCAGTCTTGGGGAACACAGACTCTTTCTCTTGAGGGTGGATGCCAACCGTAACCCAGACCTAGGGCAAAAACTCACAAGGTTTGAGCAGCTCAGAAAGAATCTGGGGTTGGATGAGACTGATACAGCAGGGAAGATTAGCCGCAGGTGACAGTATTCACTGCCGGTAGGACAGGTTATCCCATACCTTATCGTCCTTTAGCCGCTCTGCTATGTTGACGTCGTAGTATTTCTCTATTGGCTCAAGGAGTTGGGGGTTCTTCGCCCAGACTTCCTTCAGCGCCTTCCTCACGGTCTCGACGCCCCGGCGGGTCATCTTCCCGTGGGGTTTCTTGCACAGGCCGGTTATCATCCCGAGGCCGTTCATCATGGTCTTTATGGGCACCGGGTTTGCGAACTTGTATGTGACAGGCACTATCTTGCCATTTGGGAGTTTCACGTCCTCCGCGGACGTGACGCCAACAACCCGGCAGAGGGGTGTGAGCGCCTCATCCATTTCCTGAGCCAACTCTTGCTTCCCATCGAGTATGAGCCGCGTGTACTTCTCCACAGCCGCTGGGACGATATTGCCTATAACAGAGATTACCCCCGATGCCAGAATCTTTTTATCTGTCATCATCTGGTAGGTATTCGGGTCGTCTCCGCTTATGATGTTGAAGTCAGGGTCCATGAGCTCGCGGATTCTGCGCATCCTATCGAAGTCGCCGCTCGCCTCCTTCACTGCCACTAGATTCGTATACTGGCTGCGGACGATGAGCATGTCCTCGGGGGAGAGGACGGTGACGCTGCGGCCTGGGATTGAGTATGTGACGAAATCCGTGTCCGGGAATTCCGATAGTATGACGCCGTAGTATTCGTTGCGTAACTCGAGGGACGAGGGCTTGTTGTAGTAGCAGTCTACGAGGAGGCACACTTCGATTCCGACGTCCACAGCCCTCTTCGTCTCGAATATCGCCTCTTCCGTGCTGTTTGAGCCTGTGCCTGCCAGGATGTCGCATCTGCCGCCGACGTATTCGACTGTGTTTTCTATTATCTTCGAGTGTTCCCTGTGCGTCACAGTCGGTGACTCGCCGGTCGTGCCCATCGGGACTACGCCGGATATCCCCTCCTTCACCTGGAACTTCACGTTACGTTCGAACTGGCCCCAGTTAACTGTACAGTCACGGTCGAATGGCGTCACAAGGGCAGTCCACCCGCCGCTGTATTTGATGTTCATGCAGACTATCCTGAAAAATTGTAGTTTAATATTACACTCCATATTAATAAGGTTAAGGATAAAGTTGGTGGGACAAGGATGTGTGGGATAGCAGGTTATGTGGGGGGCAAGAACGCGCCGAAGATACTCTTCGACATGCTCAAGAGACTGGAGTATAGGGGTTATGATTCAGCGGGCATCGCATATATTGCAGATGGCGCCATTCATGTTCCAAAGGACAAGGGGATGGTGGATGAGGTCCGCGCTAAACTCAATGTCGAGGAGATCATAAGTCACATAGGGGTAGGCCACACCCGCTGGGCCACGCATGGTGTGCCGTCGCAGCTTAACGCGCACCCGCACCCGGATTGTACTGGCGAGTTCGTGGTCGCGCACAACGGGATAATAGAGAACTACCTTGAGCTGAAGGAGGAGCTTTCCGAGCGCGGGCACACGTTCAAGAGCGACACGGACACTGAGGTGATATCGCATCTCCTTGAGGACTATTACGGCGGCGACCTGCTTGATGCGTTCAAGAGGACGCTTTCTAGGTTGAGGGGCAGCTACGCCATAGCGGCGCTCACAGCACGCGAGCCGGACAGGATACTTGTGGCCCGCAACGAGAGCCCGCTGCTCATCGGCCTTGGGAGGGGGGAGAATTACGTGGCCAGTGACGCGCCCGCGTTCCTGGGGGATACTAGGAGTGCCATCATACTTGAGGACTTCGAATACGGCGTCGTGTCTGCATCGTCGTTCGAACTCTTTAGCCTAAAATCCGGCAGGAAACTCAGGAAGGAGGTCCACAACATAACCTGGGACGTGAAGGAGGCTGAGCGGGCTGGATACCATCATTTCATGCTCAAGGAAATCAACGAGGAGCCTCAGGCGGCGGCGAGCGCGCTCAAGGAGAGGGAGAAGTTGCGTGCCATCGCCGCGAAGGTCGCTCAGTGCAGGAGAGTATACTTCGTCGCATGCGGGACAGCATATCATGCGGGACTCTACGGGAAATACACTCTTGAGAAGTTCGGCATCCCAGCGGAGGCTGCCATAGCCTCGGAGTTCAGGTATTCCACTGTAGAGTCGCTCAACGACGAGTGCGCGGTCATCGCGATATCCCAGTCCGGGGAGACCGCGGACACTATCGCCGCAGTGAAGCAGGCTAAGGCGAAGGGAGCGTATATCGCATCCATAGTCAACGTGGTCGGCTCAAGCCTCACCCGCGCAAGCTCGGACTTCGCGTTCACGCACTCTGGCCCGGAAATCGCCGTCGCCTCCACGAAAGCGTACATCGGGCAGCTCGTGTCTGTGGCATGCCTTGGCCTTGAGGTGGCTCATGTGATGGGCCGGGTCGGGGAGAAGGAGTATGTAAGACACACAAGCGACCTTGAAGGATTAGGGGTGAAGGTCAAGCACATACTCGGTGAGTCGAAGATACGGGAGATTGCGGAGCGGGAGGCTAATACGCAGACGTTCTTCTACATCGGCAGGCGGGAGAATTATCCGACTGCACTGGAGGGTGCGCTGAAGCTGAAGGAGATAAGTTACGTTCACGCTGAAGGCTATGCCGCGGGGGAGCTCAAGCACGGGCCCCTCGCCCTCATGGACGAGGATGTGACCGTGATAGCCTTGATGCCGCAGGATGACCTCAAGAGCAAGGTCGAAAGCAACGTCAGCGAAGTCAAGGCCAGGAGTGCGAGGGTCATCAGGGTCGGCCCTGGCGGGGACATCAGCATCCCCCACGTCGAACCATGGCTTGCGCCGATACTCTACATCGTCCCACTGCACATGTTCGCGTACTACATATCAGTCCTCAAGGGCCTCGACCCAGACAAACCCAGAAACCTCGCGAAGAGTGTAACGGTAGAGTAATAGGGTATTGGCTGTTGTTTGTCAGCCTATAGCGGATTGCATTAGTTTTTGAACTTTCCCCGGTTCTAATTCCTTCGAGTTCAATGCAATCCGCTAGTATCAATGACAAACGCCAATCTCAAAGTTCAAAAACATTTGTCATTGATTATACTTTGAGTTTCTTGACTATCTCCTTGAGTTGCTTAAGCCTCTCGCCTTTGATTATCGGCCCGTGCCCCGGGATTATCTCATCAGCTACGGCGAATATCTTTTTCATAGATTTCAGGTATTCTTTGGCGTTCGGGTACTTCTCGGGCACCCTCTCGCCCTGGATTATGGACTCCCTGACTGCGTCGCCTGCTATTACTATCCGTTTTCCTTCAGATTCGACAATGAGGGATATGTGTTTTTCCATGTGGCCTGCTGTGTCAATCACGGTAATCCCTGGAATTTTCAGGTCAACGACGTCTGAGAACATCTCCACCCGGTTGCCGTCGTCGGTATACCATACTGATGTGGGAGTGTATATGATAGCGTCCTTGAAGAGGTAGTCGTTGTATGTGTGGTCGAGGTGCATGTGCGTGTTCACAATGATATTGATGTCTTCGGTCCTCAGTCCTCTGTCATGCAATGCACACAGCACTTCATCCGCGTAGTCCATTGCGCCGGGGTCGACTATGATGTTGTCGCCTTGGGCCCTGATAAGCACGACTGCACTGCAGCACGCCCTTGATATCTTAACCTCACCCGCATAGGAGTCAACCCTCGTCCCCTCCCTCAAAAGTTCAACTGTTATCTTCATCATTTTTCCTCGGTTTCATGGTTTCGATGTCGAATGTGACGCCGTCTTCCGCAGCCCATGTGGGGACGCCTGACTCCGCCTCTATCCTCCGGGCCTCCTTTGCAGGGCCTTCCGCTATGAGGCGGACGCCGAAGTGGGTTATTATCAGTTGACGCGGCTTGGCGCTCTTGCCTATCTCCACCGCATCGTCGGTGTTCAGGTGCGTGTCTGAGCCGCGTTTCTTCGGGAATATCGTGTTTAGGATGAGGACATCAGAGCCCGCGTAGTGCCTAACTACCTCGTCGCTTAATGCCGTGTCCCCGGAGTACGTGACGACAGCATCCCCTGAGTTGAACCTGAACCCCAGGCCCCCGACGTGGTTGAACGTCGGCAGCGCCTCGACATCAACGCCCCTGATTTTGAACCTGACGCCAGCCTTCGGGACGATGGTCTCGACTGCGCCGCGGTGGTAGTCTGAGATGTAGTCGACGACGTCCTCCTGCAGGACTAGCATGCCCTGCCTCCTGTTGAGGCCGTGCGTCATCGCCTCCACCATCACTTCGGTGTCGTTATAGTGGTCCAGGTGCTTGTGGGAGCTGATGACTGCGTCAAGGAGCCCGGGGTCACACTGGAACTGGAGGGCCCGCACGAGCGCTCCGGGCCCAGGGTCAATTATCACCCTGACTCCCCCGAGCTCAAGCCATATTCCCCCAGAGTACCTCCTCTGGGTGAGGAAAACGAACCTGCCCCCGCCAGTCCCAAGGAATGTAATCGAAGCCATAGAGTATGTATTTATTGCGAATAACCTAAATCCCCGTACGTCCCAAAAATGAATTCCATTGGATTCATAGGTTATTCGCTATATACGATAGCAAATGCATATTATTGAAAGTTAGATTATACCTGCTATCGTATATAAGATGGGACTTTAAAGTTTAAACCATAACATACTGCACCCTGAAGGGCGCAGTATGATATTTCGAACAGTATTTCGACTGCGGCTTCAAAGCCGCAGTATCTAGCAGTTCAAAATGAAGTTGATGGCCGTCGCGGACATACACGGGGACATGACTGCGCTCATGAAACTCGCCCGCTCGATGAGGGGGCAGGAGATAGATTATGTCCTACTCCTCGGCGATTACAGCAGGGATTTTAAGGATGAGGTTCAGAACAAGGCTGACGCCGCCCGCGTCCTGGATATTCTCAAGGGCTTCAAGGTGAGGGCACTGCCAGGCAACTGCGACCAGCGGAGTATAGTAGAGTTCTTCGAGTCACATAATGCGAGTTTTAACAACACAGTCATAACCGAACCTGAGGCGACGATAATAGGCATTGGAGGAAGCAACGTTACGCCGTTCAACACGCCTTTTGAGTTGAGCGAGGAGCAGATAAAGCAGGCGTTGGATGCGCTATACGCCGAGGTGGAGCCAGGCAGCAGGCTCATCGTAGCATCACACTTCCCGCCGAAGGACACGAAATGCGACCTCATACCAAACGGCTTGCACGTCGGCTCAAGCGCACTTAGGAAGTTCATCGAGGAGCGCAAACCAGACCTCGTCCTGTGCTCCCACATACACGAGTCAGGGGGCCAAGAGGACACAATAGACAAAACAAAGATAGTGAACGTAGGGCGGATTTCAGACGGCAGAGCCTACCTAATCGAGGCCCAAGACAGAGTTAGGGGCGAGTTCTACCTAGGTTGAGGATATTTAAGACCCTAAAGGGAAATATCTAAACGTGAACCTTAAACGCCATATAACGCTTGTTTTAGTCGTTTACCTCCTCATGGCAGACGTATCAGCGAAGAAGATACTCTTCTATGAGATAGGCAGCAGCCAATACAATATAGAGAGGGAATACAGCAAGTTCGCTAACGAACTCCGTAAACGGAACTACGAGGTCGCCTCCATAGAGAAGGGGGAACTCACCAAAGACAAGCTCCAGAACTATGACATACTCGTCGTACAAGACTTGAACAAGCAACTCACCACAGAGGAGATTTCAGCGATAATATGGTTCGTTCTGCAGAAAGGCAATGGACTTTTCATCAACGGCGGCGGCCAGGAGAGGGCGAACCAGCTGTCGATACCATTCGGGGTTACGGTAGACAACGGCCTCCTCATCGACACCTCAGACCAGATTCCGACGCTCAACGACAGGAACAGTTTCACAGTCGACCGATTCATAGAGCATCCTGGGATGGTCACCCTCCAGCAGGGAGTCAGCAAGATAGGTTTCTACAAGGGAGCAGGCCTTGTGCTCTCAAGCAACAGCAACTGCATCTCGACCGGCAGCTCCAACACCTACTCTGACACAGGCTCGTTCGCGGCAGGCAGCCAACCGTGCGTCATCGCAGCCTCCCAGTTTGGTAACGGCCTGGTTGTGACGGCCAGCGACCCTGACATGCTCAGCAACAAGTACATAGAGGACTACAACAACAAGAACATGGGTTTGAACATAATAGATTGGCTCGGCATCAGCACGGACAACTTACCAGCAGCGAATAACAGCGCTGACACGCAGCTTCAGATAAAGGAGATGAAACTGCAGCTTGCGAGATTGAACTTCACCGCAGACCAGCTCGCCAAGGACAAGGCTAATCTCCTCGGGCAATACGGGGACCTGTCAAGCCAGTACGCGGACGTGCAGACTGAACTGGCGAACACGAAGGAGGGGATGATTGGGCCGTTCAGCCGCAGCAACTGGGCTATCATCATACTCGGCGTCTGCATAATGGTCGCTGCGGTGGTGTTCTCGCAGAGGAAGCCGTCTCAGGCAGGCGTGAAACTCAAGGACGAGGACATACTCAATGAACTTGGCTACGAACTTGACAAACCCGCCCAGGACACAGGAGGCGACAAGAAAGAGGGCGGATTAGACGACCTGAAGTAGTCTGAAGACATTATTCCATTTCTCTGCCGCGGACGTCTATCTTCGTGTCCCTTCTTGTGCTTGAGATTTTCGCGAGGAGGGCCTTGAATTGGGCGTCGCTCATGGCCTTTAGTCTCCCGCTCTGGTAGAGTTGTATCAGGAGGATCTCGATTTGGCGGGCGAATTCAGGGCGGGCGAGGCGGATGTTAGTGAGCCTTGACTGGGCTTCCGGGGAGAGTATCTGGCGTATAATCTGTTTCACCTGGGCTTCGAGTTCCTGAGCCTGCTGCATCTGCTCCGAGAGGACCTGGTCCTGCTGCTCACGCATCTTTCGCATGCTGAGCTCGCGTATCTCCCTCACGCGCCTCTGCCTGATATCTTCCAGTTCAGACATGTTCCTACTTAGCTACTGCTATCTTGGAGGCTATCTTGTCCATGTAAGAGCGTCCCTTGTCGGTTATCTTCCTGCCGCTCTTGCTGGACTGGGTCAACTCCACACCGTCGAGTTCCTTCATTATGGCGCGTAATACCTTCCCGCTTGCCTTGAAGAACTTGTTCGGCTTGTGGCCGCGGTTTTTTGTGCCGCCATACGCTGTCCTGAGCCTTTGGACTCCGACTGGACCTTCGATGTAGACTCGCCTTAGGATTGACGCCGCCCGCACCCACCACCAGTCTATGTTAGATGGCTTCCTTTCCTTGTGCGTGCCGGTCTTCACAATAAGCGTCCACTCTGGCCGCTCAAGTTTGACGTTTTCCTTCAGGTCCTTTGCGGTTTCCTCTATCAGCTTGTTTGCTGGAACATCATATACTGTTGCCATTTCAAAGTCGGCAGGTACTTAAATTCCATGTCGCAGGGGAATGCCGACTACTTACCCTGCGACTTTGAATGACATAACAAAATCGCACGACGCGATTTTGGAATGTTGATTTTATTCGTTGTATGTGACTAACTCCTCTTTTCTGAAGAACATCGGAATCTCCCTCTCCGCCGACTCCTTGTTGTCTGACGCGTGTATTATGTTCTGGTCTATCCTCAGGCCGAAGTCCCCGCGTATCGTCCCCATGTCCGCTTTCGCGGGGTCCGTGTCCCCTGTGATCTTGCGCACGAGTGCTATCGCGCTGTCGCGGTCGAGGACGTCAGTGTCAAGGACCACGATGGCTGATGGATTGGCGGTCATGCTCGCTATGAGCCTCTCATAGAAGGGCTTACCCTTATGCACGATGTAGAGCTCCTCGGCGAGTTTCTTGTTGAACTGCATTATCTTCAGGCCGGTAAGTCGTATGCCATGTTTCTCGAACCTTGTGACCAACTCGCCAACAAGGCCCCTGACGACTGCATCGGGCCTGATGATTATCAGCGTTTTCATTTCTTGGGCTTTTTGGCCTCCTTCTTCGCTGCGTGCTCCTTAGACTTCCCCTCAACCTTCGGCTTGCCCTCCTTGTGGTGGGCCTCAGCCTTGTGTTCGGCTTTAGCCTTCTCCTTCTGCTCTTTTGCAACATGCTCGTGAGCAGGCTCCTTCTTGGATTCTAAGGCAGCCTCCTTAACCTGCGCCACCGGCTTCTGGGCTAGCAGTTTCAGCCTCGCCTCCTTCTCTTCACGGTATGACTGCGTCCACTTGGTTTCCCTCGGCTTGCGGTTGAGTTTGATTAGGTTCTTCTGGCACTTGCTTGAGCAGAAGTACAGCGCTTTGCCTTTGCTTGTGACATAGATGTACTCTGTGCCAGTCGGTATCCTCTTTCCACAGAAGTTGCAGTCCATTTTATGTCAGAGGCTTAGCCTCCCTCTCAGTCTCCATTAAGTCGATTATGTCCCCTTCGCGAACGGGCGTTCGGACGTTGCGGCGTATGATGCGGCCTTTGTTGTCTCCGTCGTTGACTTTGCACATGACCTGCATGACTTCGCCGTAGATGCCCGTGCGCCCGATTATCTTGACTACTTCAGCAGCGACCATTTTTACTTCTTAAGCTCCTTCACTTTCTCTGCGATGTCTTGGATGTCGTCCTTGGCCTTGCCTTCCTCGATGATGCATCCGGCTGCGGTCGGGACGTTGATTCCGACGCTTGAGCCTATCTCCGCCTTCGGCACGTAGAGGTATGGTATCTTCTTTTCTTCGCATAGCATCGGCAGGTGCATTACGATTTCCGGCGGCTCGACGTCGCCACCGATTAGGACGAGCTTCGCGATTCCGCGCTCGACCGCCTTTGTGACCTCGTTCGTGCCTTTACGGATTTTACCTGTGTCCCTTGCCTTCTCCAGTGCGTCTAATGCCTTATCCTGAAGTTCCTTCGGAACCTCAAACTTGACGTAACCCATCTTTACTTCACCTCAAATATAATTTGTCATCGGCTCATCAGCTAAGAAACCCCTAGCGGATATTGTCCGCCGCAGCACCCCAATGGGGGCCGCGTACCGGGGGATTAGCCTAAACAACTAACATACTAGGGACTCCCCCTATAAAAACCTTGCCTTTGGCACATATGTCGGTGTGCCGTTTTTTACCGTTGAGCCGTAAGGTTATACATGTCCGCTCGTTTTCCTCTTGTTGCCTTGGGCACCATCGCCTTGGACGACATCCAGACGCCCTTTGGCAGCGTTAAGGGGGCGCTGGGTGGGAGCGTAACCTACTTCAGCCTCGCCGCAAGCTTCTTCGTAAGATGCGGCATCGTCGGGGTCGTCGGCGTTGACTTCCCGCAGAAGCACCTGGATTTCCTCAAGGGTAGGGGTATTGACGTTTCGGGTGTGGAGCGCGCATCAGGCAAGACGTTCCATTGGGCTGGCGCCTACGAGCATGACATGAACTCCGCCAAGACGTTGAAGACGGATTTGAACGTTTTAGCTACATTCAAGCCGAAAATCCCGAGGGAGTACAGGAATTGTGATTTCCTCTTCCTGGCGAACATAGACCCGACGATACAGCTTCAAGTACTCGATGAAATCAAGCCTAAGTACAGCCTATGCGATACCATGGACTACTGGATAGAGTCCAAGAGAGAGGAGTTGACTGAAGTATTCAGGTGCGTGGATGGTATAATAATAAACGACGGGGAGGCGAGGGAATACTGTGGGACACCGAACCTCATCAAGTCTGGCCGGATGCTGACTGACATAGGCGGCGGGAAAGTCATAATAAAGAAGGGAGAGCATGGTGCGCTGTTCTTCTCGGATGATGAGTTCTTCGCAGCCCCGGGTTTCCCGATAGCCAACGTCCTCGACCCGACCGGCGCCGGCGACAGCTTCGCTGGCGGAACCGTGGGGCATCTTGCCAAACACGGGGTCCTGGACGACAACTGCATGAAGAGGAGCATGATATGCGGGTCTGTGATAGCAAGCTATGTGGTCGAAGGCTTTAGCATAGACGGCCTTAAAGGCAGAAAAAAGGGGGACATAGACGACAGGTATAACCTGTTCAAGAGGATTGTAACATTCGACGCGCCTTAGCCTACTTCAGTTCCCCGGGTCTGCCGACTATTATCGTGTCGCCTTGCCCTCGCACCGTCACCCTCTTGTCTTCGAGGGCATAGCCGAGCCCTATGTAAGCCAATTGTTCGATGAACGTCTGCTGCTTCTCATCTGGTAGAGTCTCCCTGATTTTATCAAGATATGGTTGGAACGACATTCCGGGCTTATGGGGGAAACAGATTGACAGGATATGAGTCATATCCACCGGAAACGGATGGTCCTTCAATGTTGTCTCCACCCTGTCCGCGTTGTGCCTTATCAGAGAGATGAAGTCGTCCTCCGTTTCCCTCTGTCCGAGGATGTTCTCCGGGGCCTTACCTTCAATATCAGCTTTTGTTATCACGAGGCGGACTATCGATGGGTTGAACCCGAACATCCTTATTCTCTTCTGGGCAAGGTACCTGCCAACGGCCATCAATGCGACGCGGTCGTCCATCTCAGTTCTCTCAGCCTGCTCAGTTCTCTCAGCCCGCTCTAGTCTCTCAGCCTCAATGAATCGCTGTTTGACTGCTGTGACTAGCTGATTTAATTCAAGGTATTTGAATTCCATACCCTCAAGTTCAGGTCTATCTGGCACCGGCTTAATCTCCTGTGCTATCAATACACCGTATATGCCCTTCTGCCCCATCGCCTGGTCTGAGTCCTTGGCCACATCAGTGTACTCCAGAGGAGTTGTTCTCTCCCCGACTACTGTGAACGTATTCCTTGCCGTAACTCCCCCATGTTTCTGCGGCGATACGAGCCCGTCATGTAATACCCCGCTGGAGACGAGGTCGTCTCCTGCCTTGCCAACCAAGTCATGGGGGTTGAGCTTCCTCGCCTCAGCCCAGAGAGAAATCCTGAAGACCTTGTCGGTCTTGTATCTTTCCATGTTCTCACGGTTGCTTAAGACCATACCCCTCACTATGTGAGTCTCAAGTATCCTCTCCAATGCCGCCTCAGCGAGCAGGTCGATGCGCTCAGCCTGCTTCAACCATGTCTTACCTAGATCCAATTCCTTAACGAACTCAATTATCTGCTTCTGTCTTTCCGTGACGGTCACATGAGAGGGGTCGGTACTTGCATGTTGGTATGTCCTTATTTCTGGTCTCTTGAATACTTCGTCTGATTGTAGGCCTTCATAGTATGTGGGCTCGTCCACTTCCCTCTTCCAGCGGGGGAATTGCTTCTTCTCTGCATCGGAGAGTGGTATCAGAGAACGATAGAATCTGTTGTCATGCTCCCAATCGTTCAGTGCAATCATTTGCTGGACGTATTCCGCAGTGCCTTCTTTAGATGTCACGGGTGGCTTTTCACTAATATTCTTTCTCGCGTCTGCCAGCCCCTTCTCCCTGATCATCTTGGCGGTCTCTACTTCCTGCCTGGCGAGTTCGACTATCCTTGCAGGGTCTGTGCTGAGCAACTCTCTTGAACGCTTGTCGATGTCGCTGTTGATTGTCGTCTCGTTCGGGTAGAACTGCAATCTATAGTCTCTCTCGGTTTGGGGTTGCAATGAGACCATTTCATCCTCATTGACCGCAACGAGAATGCCATCCATCCGTTCATATTCCCCCGGCTTAACTTCAATGAGCACGCCATCAACCCTTTTATAGCGCGGGGGTATCTGCCCGCCGGGTCTTGCCATCTGCGCTGGCACCTCCCTTTTGGGTGGTGCAGTCTCCTCTCCTTGGATGATTACTGTGTCTGGAGAATCTAGAGGCCTGTATATGGGTGTCGCCCTTACATGCTTGGTTGACTGCTCAAGGAGCCTCTGCCTGATTACCATACCCTCCTCTAATTCTGGGCGGGATATACCCTTGATTGCGTATTGGTATAGTACTCCCCCTGGGGGGGCATCGCACCGTTTCGCTTGTTCGAGGATTTTTATGACAGTTGGGGATTGTGATTGTTCAGCTGCTCTGGCGACTGCTGCGAATAGTTCCCGTTCTTCTTTTGGGAACCTGTGTAGGAAAACGTTATCTATGGGGGGTGGTGGTAGCAGAAGCGGTTCTTGTGGCTCTTTGGTTTCTGGCGGCAGTTGAGCGTCCATGTATTATCAACCGGAAGAATACACTTATAAATATCCGCGGCCTAAATGCCGCGGTATTTATCCATTAAGGGCAGCCATATTTGCATTCATCCCCACCAAATAGTGTGTCTTCTGCACTTAATCGGATAAACCTAGTTGTGCCCGTACACGAAAACGAGTTTTCCGTCGTCTTTGGCGTCCAGGCGGCAGAAGCCGTATCTTTCGAACTGTATTATGGTTCCTGCGTCTAGGCTCTGGCATTGTGGTTCACAGTATCCATTGTCTGCTGCGCCGTCCGGTTTCAAGACCGTGCATTCCACGTAGTCTTGGAGGCACTGTATCTTCTTCGCCTTCTTGTTCTCTTGCCGAGTGTATTTCGCCTTGACCTGCCGCTCGTTCACGGACTCGACTTGTATGCAGGATAAGCCCATGAGTTTCACGACTTCACCTACTGGCAGGCCAGCATCTTTTTTTGCTATGTATATGCATCTTTGGGGGTCAAGGCATTGTTCGCGGACTCCCCGGTCCTTGTGTGTCGGGTGCAGGGGCATCCTTATGGTCTTGCCTGGTATGCCCTCGATGTGTAGTTCCATCGGCTCAGGTATGAAGAAGTACCGGTTCGTGGTCTCATCGAGTATCTTGCGGTTGGCTGAGTAGAGGTTCTCCATGCTCACTGCGGCGGCGTTGTCTGAGAGGCCGAGTGACAGCATGAATTCCCGTATGGACTCGGGTAGTATGCCCCGCCGGCGGAGGGCCCGGAGCGTGGGCAGCTGCGGGTCGTCCCAGCCGCTGAATACGCCTGAGGCTATGTCCTGTGCCATCTTGCTTGTGCTGAAGCGGCCGAGTCCGTCAATCTGTATGCGACCCCAGAGTATCACATTCGGGTAGGACCACCCGAAGTAGTCGTAGACGTACTTTTGTTTGAGGCCTGAGTCCATGAGGTCTATGCCGCGGATGATGTGGGTGACGCCGCGGACGTGGTCTTCGACTGCGCTTTCGAAGTCGAGCATCGGCCATACCCTGTATTTTTTGCCTACGAGCGGGTGCTTGTCATCTATGATGCGAAAGCCCGTCCAGTCGCGTAGCGCTGGGTCAGGATGTTTGATGTCCGTCTTTATCTTGAGTGTGGCCTCCCCTCCCTTGTATGAGCTGAACATCCTCTCCCAGCGAGCCTTGTTGTCTACTTGGGATAGCCCGCGGCATGGGCATGCGATGGACTGGTTCTTCATCGTCTTGAACGCCTCCCGCTCGCATGTGCAGACGTAGGCGTGGCCCATGTCGATGAGTTTCTCCGCATACTGGTAGTAGGAGTCGATGTTCTGTGATGCTATGACTACCTCGTCCGGGTCGCAGCCGAGCCAGTGGAAGTCCTCCTTAATCCACTCGTAAGCTTCCAAGAGGGGTTTCTTCGTCCTGGGGTCGGTGTCGTCGAAGCGGAGGATGAACCTGCCCTTGTATTTGCGGGCGAGGTAATGGTTGGTGAGCACACCCCTCGCATGACCTAACGTAAGTGGGCCATTCGGGTTCGGCGCGAACCTTAATACAACCCCCTTCGGGTCACCCTCAAGACGTAATGTGTCCTCGGCCATCTTATGACCTCCCAAGCAGCAGAAGGCGCTCATTGATTATGTTTTCGAGAGTACCCTGCCTTGCCGCCTCTTCGATGAAAAGCGATATTGCCTCCGCCAGGTTAGACTTTGACTTCTTCATCGTCCTGTCACAGCTTGAGACGTCAAACTCAGGGTTATAGGCAACATACATATCCCCCTCCCTGAAAACAATTTCAGTCAACTTAACCTGGTTTGAGGACTCCATATGATAGAATAAATAAGGCACCTATATAAGCGTTCACATCAGCTTCAGTTCCCCTGTGATAACGTCTATGTCGTCTTCTGGGGCTGGGCCTATCCCTATGGCTGTCTTTGTGCCTGGTTCGACTTGGGTGTGGCCTGCATCCTCGATTATGGCGGTGGGTAGGCCTGCTTTGCGGGCGCGCTGCCATATCGCCATCAGCTCCTTCTCTCCTGCGACTTTTACCACAGTCTTTTTTTGGCCGCAGTCCAGCCACTCCTGCCTGTATTTGCTTTTGTCCGAGGCGGCGATGGCTGCGTGGGCCGCCTGTGCCGCGATTTTTCCCTTACCCATGTCAAGGTCGCTTCTGACGACTAGGACCTGCTTGAGTTCCATGTCTATGCGCACGCTCCGTCCGTGCATGTTCCTGCGCATGTGACTTCGTGGGAGTTTACTTCTGTGGCGTTCACGCAGTAGAATTCGCGTAGGACATTCTCTCTGCCTTTTTGGTTGCTGCAGATGTCTTTCTTCGTTAGTATCCCGAGTTTCACTTCACCGTAGACGTCGGGGTTGTCTCCGCCGTCTGAGTCAGTGCAGCCCAGGCAGTGGCCGTCTGCGCAGCCGAGTGGGCATTCCATCCTAGAGGATACTATGAAGTTGTTTTCGCAGTAGAATTTGATGAGTGTGACGGTTCCCTCGCATTTGTCTGTCGCCCACTCCGCGCCTTTCTTGACGGTGCCGCGGACGTACGGGTCCTTGCCGCTTGGGGGGTCCATGCAAGGCAATGGCAGCGTGGTGGTTGGGGGTAGGGTCGTCGTAG
>Ga0315284_10005815_pt1 | contig 17538 bp, 14 predicted proteins | sample YL17G09_16_MG_FD_203696 | JGI IMG/M metagenome (GOLD analysis project Ga0315284, IMG submission 203696) | Sediment microbial communities from Yellowstone Lake, YNP, Wyoming, USA - YL17G09_16 | ecosystem: Environmental > Aquatic > Freshwater > Lake > Sediment | place: USA: Wyoming | collected...
CCCTCAGATCCGCGTCCAGCGCCTCAAACACGAGGCACAGGTGGCCCCGGTAGTCGAACGAGGAGAGCAGGCGCACGCAGTGGCGGCGGCCCGCGGGGTCGGCGCCCGCAAGTTTTTTCAGGATGGTTGACTCCAACGCGCCCGCTTTGCGCATGACGTCGTTGGCGCGGATGATCTTGATGGCGACCTCGGGGAGGGCGGCCGGGTCGACGGCGGCCGGGTCCGCCCCGGGCGGGAGCGACCGCGCGCGGACGACGCCGGAGAAGACGCCGCGGCCGACGGACGCGGTCACCAGGTAGCGGGCGGCGGTGGGGCTCGTGCCAGCTGTCATCACCTCGCCGACGGTGACTCGGTAGTAGCCCTCGGGGTCGTCGTACGCGTCGGCCAACCCGGCGCGCGCCCTGCCGCCGCCGGGCGCGGCCCGGCGCGCGGCTTCCGCGGCGGCGAAAGCGTCGGCGTCGGCATCCTCTGCAAACATGTCGGGCGTGGGCGAGCGAGCGGGAGGGAGAGGGGGAGGGGGAGGGGCGGCGGTCGCGGCCGACGCCGGCGCGGGGACGGCGCCGCCCGCGGACGGCGCCGCGGGCGCAGCCAGTGGTTGGCTAGGGGGTGCAGGAGCGGCGGCAGCGGCACCACCGCCCACCCCGTTTCCTCCTCCCCCCCCTTCTTTGTGCTTGGCCAAGATCGCCGCCCGCCGCGCCCGCCGCTCAGCGATCAGCCGCTCCTCTTCCTCGTCCTCCCCAGCTGCTGCCCGCGCCAGGGCGGCTTCCGCGGCGGCGGCGAGGGCGCCGTCGTCGACGGGCGACTGCGCGCGCGCGGGCGCCGGCTCGGCCCGGCCGCCGCGCCGCCCCCCGTCGCGGTCGCGCCCGTCCCGGTCGCGCCGGTCGCGGTCGCGCGACCGCGAGCGGGAGCGGCGCCGGCTCGCGCGGCCGCGGTCGTGGTCGGGCGGCCGGGACCGGCGCCGGTCGTCGCGCGCCCGCTCCGCCCGCTTGCTCAGGGGTGACGGCGACCGGCGGGGCGGCGGCGACAGGGGGAGCTCGCCCGACTCGGGGTCGGACGACCCCATCGCTGGCGATCGGGTGGCGTCGCCGCCACCGCGAGCTCCAGAGGGCGCGAGCGCCGAGCACGGGACGCACGGGCGCGGCGTGCGGGAGTGTGAGGAGGAGGGGTCGCCGGCAGCGCGAGAAAAGGCCACAGAAACCGCCACACTCCCCACCCTCTCTTCAAAGCCACTGCTGCCGCGCCGTCGTCGACGCGCTGAACTCGACCGGCGTCGGCTGGGCGGATGAGCCCAGCGGGCGCCGGCGCGGCGGCTGCAGCGCAGCGAGCACGTGTTTGGGCTCCGCCGGCCTCCCAGCGCCCACCCTCCCCCCGGGCGGGTGCGGGATGCGGGTCGGCGACGCGGGCCGGGGGGGTGGGGCGGGCGAGGCGGGGCTGCCGGGGATCCGCGTCGACCGCGGCGCGGCCGGCGCGCCGCCGGCGAGCTGGGCGAGCGGCACCGGGGCGGCGCGCGGACGGGGGCCCGGCGGCGGCCGCACAGGCGCCGCCACGACTCTCCCTCCCGCCTCGAGCGACGCAAGCCGGCGCTCGAGGCGGTCGAGCGCGGCGCGCGTCGCGTCCGCGTCGCGCGCGTACGCGTCCCGGTCGGCGGACGCGGCGGCGGCGGCAGCGGCGAGCTCGGTGACGCGGGCCAAGAGGAGGGCCGTGTCGGAGGCGGCCGGCGGCCCCGGCGCGAGCGCGACCACCGACGACCCCGCTCTCGGCACCGCCACCAGCGCCCGCTCCCCTCCGGCCACCAGCGGGCGCCGAGCCCGGCTCTCGGACGCCACCGGACGCGGCGCGGGCAGCGCAAAGAGGCGCGGCGTGTCGGCGGTCACGGCGGGGGGGGCGCACAGGGTGACACCGCCGCCGGGCGATGGCGGCGCCGAGACAGAGGCCGTGAGAGCGTGTGTGAGGTCGGCTCGAGGTGAGGTCGGGACGGAGAGAGAGCCCCCAGAGCTGGGTGGAGGGGGCGCGGCATGGCGTCGAGCGCGCCCCGTCCGTCCCGCCACCGCCTCAAGCCCGCCACGCTCGCACCGGGACGACCGATACTCGGCCAGCCGTTGGCGACCGAGCGCAAGGGCGGCTTCGCGCGCCGAGGCGGACATGGAGCGGCGCGCGCGAAGGCGCCGCGTGTCGAGGCCGGCGGCGGCGACGGCAACTCAAGCAGAGGCTCCACTGGTGTCCCCTCTGCCGCCGGCGAGCTGGCCGAGGCCGCGGGAGTGCCGCGCAGGTGCCGACGCCGGCCGTCTCACTTGCCTCCTCTCTCTCGTCCCGCCATGTCCGGCTCGTCGAATGACGCTTACCGCACCGCGGCTGCGGCCTACTCCAACCTGTGGAAGGCGGCCCCGGGGCCCGAAGCCGCGACCCCAACGACGCCGACGGCGCCCGACGCCGCGCCGCCCCTCGCCGAGCGCTCCTCCCTCGCCCTGCCCGTCTTCCAGCGCATGGTGGGCGACGCCGCGTTCATTCCGCCGGCCGCGCTCAAAATGGAGGGGCGGATCGGGACGGGCAGTTTTGCGACAGGTGGGAGGGGGGGGCGGTTGGGGAGGAGGGGGAGGCGGGAGGGATCGCGGTGCCCGGGCGGCGGCCCCAGCGGCCGGCGGGCGCCAACCGCCGGGCTGGCCGGCCTCGAAAAGGAGGCCGCGCTCGGGGTCCACGTGAACGCCCTCCCCCCCTCCGCCTCCAGTCGAGGTCGCCGAGTACACGCCCGCCGATGGCGGCCCCCCCACCCGCGTCGCGGTCAAGCGCCTGCGCCGCGGCGGCGACTTCGGCATCGCGGACCTCGCGCACGAGGCGCGCGTGTTGAAAGCGCTCGACCACCCCAGCATCGTGCGCTACATCGGGGTGGGGGCGACCGAGTCGAGGCCGGGTGCGGGTGGAGGGAGGGAGGGAGGGAGGGGGGAGGAGGCGCGCGCCGCTCGCTCTCCAACTCCCTGCCCACCCCCCCTCCCTCTGCAGGCGCCCCTGTCGGCGACCACCAGTGCTACATCGTGCAAGCGTACGTCCCCGGCGGCACGCTCAAGCGCGCGGTGCACGCCGCGACCGGAACGCGGCCGGGCGAGCCGCGGCCTTACACGCACGCCGACGCCGCGGCGTGGGGCGCGCAACTGGCGCGCGGGCTGGCCTATCTCCATGGCGCGAATCCGGTGGTGCTGCACCGGGACTTGAAGCTGGAGAACGTTTTGCTGACCGCGCGCGCGCCCGCCGGCGACCCTCTGTCCTACGCCCCCGGCCGCGGCCAAACCGCCCAACTCGCCGACTTTGGCCTCGCGGTGTCCTTCACCTCGCCCGACATCCAGACCCGCCGCTCGAAGCTGCCGCCGAGGGGGGGCGCGGGCGGCGACCGCCTCGGCGACCGCCGCGCCTCCGCCGTCGCCGAGCAGATGCAGCGCGCCGACGCGGGGCAGGCCATGACCGACGGCGGCGTCGCCAAAGCGGCCGGCGCGCTGGAGAGCAGGCTCAGCGCGTGGCCGACGTCCGCGCCCGCGCCCGCGCCGACGCCGGCCCCCTCCTGGGGGCGCCTCCGGTCCCTGCACGCCACCAACCGCGCCGTCTTCGCCCTGACCGGCAAGACGGGGTCGTACCTCTACATGGCGCCGTGCGTCACGCTCTCTTTGCCGTACAACGAGCAGGCGGACCTCTTTTCTTTGGGGTGCGTCTTGTGGGAACTCTTCTCGGGGCGCACGATTGCGTCCGTCGTGCTGGCGGGGGGAGGGGGGGACCCAGGTGAGGGGGTGAGAGGGGAGGAGGGAGGGGGAGCGAGGGGGAGGGAGGCCGACCCCCGTCCCCCCTCATCAGCCCGCGTCGCCGAGCTGTACGCGCACCGCGTCGCGCGCGGCTTCCGGCCGCCCATCCCAGAAACCTGGCCCGAGCCCATCCGCTCGTTGGTCGCGGCCTGCTGGCGGGGAGCGCCAGGCGAGCGGCCGCGGGCGCGAGAGGTCGCGGAGGCGCTCGACGCTGCGCTTTCCGACGGCACGCTGGCCGCCTGGGACGAGGCGGCGGCCGCCGAGGACGGCGGCGGTTGGAGTGGGGGCAGGCTGTGCTGCGCGTGCATGTAAAGGGCGGCGACCTTGTGGGCGTTGTCGCTCGGGCGTGGCTCACTCCCTCGGCCCCTTGAGCGGCCGCACCACCCTCCCCGCCCCCGCGACCCTCATGACGCACGCGTACGACTCGACCACCTGCACGACGATGCTGCCCATGGTGCGCTGGCGGCGGGCGGGGAAGTCGCGGCAGGATGGCGCGCGGTCGCGGTCGCGCGCCGGCGGCCGCGACCGCCGCCGGGCCGCACCGTCGCCCTCACACGACGCGGGGAACGCTTCCGCGGCCGCGGCGGGCGCGGCGGCAGTCTATTGGCGGCGGAGGCCGCGCGGCGGCCGAAAAGTCGCGCTGTCTGGGTGTGCCCGCCTGCGCCCGTTGAGCCCGCCGCCGCCGCCTCCGGCCGCGGACGCCCCCGCGGACGGCCCGGGCGCGCGTCATTGACTCGCGAGGGGGGATGGGCGGCGGCGGCATCCCTCGCGCGGGCCGGCGCCGCCGCGCCGCGCGCCCGGCCGCCGCCGGCCGCACACGGTGCGTCCGCCGCGCTCTTTATGGCCCACGGCGCGCCCACACGCTCCCACACTCGCTCCCCAGGCCTCGCTCCCCCCCCCCACCCTCGGCGCCCACTGCTGCGTCGTCCCCGCCCACCTGCCGTCCGGCACGGGCGGCGCGGCCGTGCCCCGCGCGGCGGCAGCGGCGGCCGCGGCCAAGTTTTTGGACGTGAGCGCTCTCTTGTTTGTTTGTGTTTGGTGGCGACGCGGGCGGCGTCGCCGGAGGCCCTCTTTTTTTTCTCGCGCGGTGCGACTCACTCGCCCCCTTTTTGCCGTTCCTCCCTTTTCTTCAGATCTTCGATTTCGACGACGACGCGCCCTCCCTCTTTGCGTCCGCCGACGAGTTCGACTCCCTGGACGCTGCCCTGGCCGCGTCGGGCGCGACGACGGCCGACGACCTCGCCGCCTCGTCGGTCGCCCCCCGCCGCGCCCCCGCCGCCCCCCCGCCGTCCGCCGCCGACGGCGCGTCCGACGGCGGCCGCTCCTCCTCCACCGGGTGCGACGCGACCGGCCCCGCGGCCGCCGTCTCGCGCCACGCCGCGTCGTTTGCAGCGGCGGCCGCCGCGCTCGCCGCGCGCGCGACCGACGCCGACGCCGCGCCCCTGTCCCGCATCGAGCGCGTCGCGCGCTACCGCGCCAAGCGCGCGCGCCGCTCGTTCCGGAAGACGATCCGGTACGAATCCCGCCGCGCGTATGCTGAAGTGCGCCCGCGCATCAAGGGCCGGTTCGCCACGCGGGACGAGGTCGCGGCCATGCGGTCGGGGGCCAGCCTGTCGCTGTGAGGGGGGAGCGGGAGGAGAGAGGGGCGACCGAGGCGACGCCCGGCGCCCGCCACTCGGCCGACAACGCCCCCGCCCCCGGCCACATGGCGCCCCGGCCACGCTCATTCCTACCGAGGCCGGCGGTCGCCATACGGGGCGGGCGGACCGGCCGACACACCAAAGAAGAGGGCCCCGCGCGGCGGCGCGGCCCCACCAAAAAGAGAGACGAGCGACGAGCCCGACCCCCACCACCACCCCGACAAACACCCCCCCATTCTTTCCCCCACCCTTGCGCCCCTGCCGCCGCCGTGGCGGAGGGGGCCGACACGCCCCCGCCGCCCGCCCGCGCGCGCGGCGCGCCTTTCTTCATTCCACCGTTCCCCGACGCCCCCCGTCCCGCCCCCCCCGCACACGCCGCACCACCCCCTCCCGCCGCCTAGACCGCCCCGCGCGCGCACACGACGCTGCGCGGGGCGTAGCCACCAGCGGGAGGAGGGCGCGGGCTCGACTGCTGTCGGCCCACGCGCACACCCCTCGACCCCCACCCTTTCCCACTCGGCTTTGTGTTTCCCGCACGCCCCGCCACCCGGCGCCCCATTGATTGGCCCCATTTTTGCGCCCTCAAAATTTTTGCGCGCCGCGCCCCGCCCCTGCGCCGCGCCGCCGCGCGGTGCGGGAAGGCGGGGGCGCGAGCCTGCCGACCCCAACCCCGACCGCGCCGCCCCACACGCCCCGTGCAAGGCCAGGCCGAGAGAGAGAGCGCGGGGCGCGGGGCGCGGCGCGGCGTCCCTCTCCTCTCTCGTCACGCTAGGTGACGCGGAATAACACGGGCGGGTGATGCATGCGCAGCGCACACACGGGGTGGGGGAGTGGGGGATGAGGCCAGCGTTGGGCCAAGGAAGAAAAAAAATGGGGCGCGCGGTGTGCTCGCCGCCACCACCCCGCCCTCCTCCCTCCCCCCTTCACATACCGCCGCTCGTCACCGGCGAAAGCGACGCCGCCGAGCGCGCGACAGCCGCGCCCGCGCCCGCGCCGGGCGGCTCGAAGGAGGAACACGCGCCAAAGGGCGACGGCGGCACCGCGGGCGGCGGCCGCCGCGCCGGCGGCGTCGCCGCCCGGGGCGGCTGGGGGTCGCACGAGAACGGGGATTTCGGCAAGCTGGCGGGCGCAGGGGAAGACGCCGACTGCGCAAACGGCGACGGCAGCGGGAGCGCGGGGGGGGGCGGCGCCGCCGCCGCCGGCACCGGCGCCAGCGACCCCACCCGCTCCCCCAGCAGCCCCCCGCTGAATACGCCGCTCAGCGCGCCGCTCACGGTGCGCGGGGGCAGGGTCTCGATGCCGTCCGCGATGCCCGCCTCGTCGGGCGTGAGGGATAAGGCGCGCGCCACACCGCCACCGTCGCGCGTCGCGGACGGCGCGGGCACCGTCCGGCCCGAGAGAGGGGCAGCGGCGCCGCCAAAAGTGGCGCCCGTCCAGGCGCGCTCTTTGGGGGCGGGCGACGCGCGCGCGCGCGCGGGCGCCGGCGCGGACTCGGCCGGCAGCGGCGCGACCGAGTCGAGCGCGCCACAGTCGAGCGTAGGAATACCGTTACCATCTCTGCCGACCACCATCGACGCATACGACACCCCCCAGCGGGTGCCTACCGCCAGGTCGAGCGCCGCGACCGACCGCACGCGCCGCCCCGACGCCGCGTCCGTCGCGGCCAGGGTCGCGACCAGCGTCCCGCTTATGTCTGACCGCCGCACGCCGTGCAGGGGCGAGTGGTGGGTGATGGCGTGGGTCAGAACAATGGTGGGGCCGAGCGTCGGCGGCAGCGCCGCGAGCGCGAGGGCGCGCGGCGGCGCGCCGCCGGGCGGGCGCCACTCGAGCGCCGCGACCGGGTCGGTCGCGGCGCCGTGCCCGGCGGCGCGCCAGGCGAGGGCGGGGGGGGCGCCGCCGACGGACGAGACGACCGCGGTCGCCGCGAACGTGTGCGCCGCGCGCGGCGCGCGGGCGCGGGCCGCGGCCGCGGCCGCGGGGGCCAGCAGGAGCCAGGCCAGGCCGAAGGCGCGGGCGGCGGCGGCGGCGGCGAGGAGGCGCGCGGTCGCGGGCGCGGGCGCGGTCGCGAGGCCGGCGAGGTGCGAGACCGCGAACTCGGCCCCGCCCACGGCCGCGAGGGCGGCGGCAGCCACCGCCCAAACCACCAGCCACACGGCCACCAGCGTCGTGACCCGCGCGCGAGAGAGCCGCGCGCCCGCCCGCTCGTCTGCGGGCGCCTGCGTCCCTTCCGGCGCGCCCACCAGCGTCCAGGCCGCGGGGTGCGCGTCGGCCGCGTCGTCCGGGGGCGGCGGCGGCTGGCGTGGGCGGGGAGGTGGGCCGCGTCGGGGGCGCCGCGGCCATCCCGGGGGCGCCCGCCACCGCTCCCCCGCGCTCACCGGGTCGCCATCGTCGGGCGGCGCCATGGCGGGCGACCGCGGCCGGGAGGGCCGCGGGCGGGGCGAGAGTGTGGCCAGACGCGTCGACTGACGACGGCGCCACTGCAGGCCGCCATGCCGTTTGCTGTCCGTGCGGGTGGCGTGCGCGGTCGGTCGCCGCGATCGCGGCCGCCGGAGCGCGGCCCGGACGCCGCGCTTCCGCGCGGCGCCCGCCCACCCCTTCGCGCCCTCGTCTCCTTCATTCCCCGACCCCCGCCTCCCCCCGCCTCCCCCCCCCCGCAGGTCAAGCAGTACACCCTGACCCTGCCCGCCGCCAAGCGCGGGTGCCACCTCGTCACCCGCTACATCAAAGAGGTCGCGGGGGCGGGGATCAAACGCTGCACCGCCGGCACCGCGCACGTCTTCATTCAGCACACGTCCGCATCCCTGACGCTCAACGAGAATGCCGACCCGGACGTCAGGGTCGACATGGAGACCTTTCTGAACCTCGCCGTGCCGGAAGGGCGGGCGGCGCCGTGGGTGCACACGGATGAAGGCGACGACGACATGCCCGCGCACTGCAAAGCGAGCCTGCTGGGCGCGTCGGTCACGGTGCCCGTGACGCGCGGCGCGCTCGCGCTGGGGACGTGGCAGGGCGTGTGGCTGTGCGAGCACCGGGACCGCGGCACGCCGCGCTCCCTGGTCGTCACGCTCACGGGCGAGTTTGACGCGGGCGGGTGAACAAGGGGGGCGCCTGGGGGGCGAGAGACGGCGCGGCGGGCGACGGCCGGGGTGTGCGAAACGCGCGCTTGCCTCGCGCACTCTCGCCCCCTCTCCAATGCCGCCCGCGCCCCGGCTCCGGGCCCGCGCGCCAGCGCCGGCGCCCGCGCCCGCGGCGCCGCGGACGTCCCGCCGGCCGCCGCCCGCCGCGCTCTCGCGCCGCGCCGCGGGCGCCGGCCTCGCGGCCGCCGCCGCCGCGCTCGTCGCGGCGCGGCGCAGGTGCGTGTGGAGCGGTGGTGGGGATGGGGAGCGCGCAATGCGCGAGGGCGGGCGCCGATTCCCGACCCCGACCCGCGCAGCGCGGCCGACCCCGCTCCGCCGCCGCCCCGCCCCTCTGAAACCTTTTCCACGCCCGAGTTTGACCTCGCGGTGCCGCCCGGCTTCGCCCTGGCCTCCACGGGCCCGACCGCGGGCCCTCCGGTCACGGCCGAGGAGCGCGGCCGGCGCGGGCGCGGCGCGGCGCCGCCGTCGAGCCCGCTGCTCGCGCGCTTTGCCCGCGCGGCCGACGGCGCCGAGCTGACCGTCGTCGCGCGCCCCGCGTCGAGCCTCAAACCCACGCTGCTGCAACTGCTGGACATCGGGGCGTGGGGGAGCCCCGCGGAAGTCGGCGCGCTGGTGCTGCCGCGCGGCGCGGTCGCGACCCGGCCGCCGCGCGCTCTCGTCGTCCCCCTCCCCCCGCGCGACTCCGGCTCCGTCATCGGCGTCGTCACCCCGCCCCCACTGACCCTGTACGCGTACGAGTTCCGGTTGGCAGGGTCGAGGGTGGCCCTCGCGGCCGCCGCGCGCGCGGGCCGCGTCTTTGTCGCCGCCGGCGCCGCGCCCGAGGCCGCGTGGGACGGCGCCGGCCCCGCGTTGACCGCCTCCGTGGAGAGCCTGCGCGTGACGCCGCTGCGCGCGGCGCCCAAGTGACGGGTGGGGGCGGGAGATGGACAGAGGTCTGTTTCAGTGTGCGAGTCTCCCAAATCAGGTGCCCTGCTGCTCCGCCGCCGCCGCCTTGCGCGGGCGGCCGCGCTTGCGCTTGACGGCGGGCGGAGGAGGCGGAGAAGGAGCGGGCGGCGACCCCTCGCTCTCTCCAGCCCCCCACCCCCCTCTCTCCACCCCCTCCCTGTACCCCTCCCCGAACGCGACCACCGCGTCCCTGTACGCCGTCACCCGGGTCTCGTACAGCGCTTTGAGCGCGGGGCGCAGGGCGTCGGCGGAGGAGGAGGCGGCCGCGAGCGCGGCCGCGGCGTCGGCGCGGGTGACGAGGGGCGGTTCGGAGGCCGCGCCGCTGCCTCCTCCTCCGTCCTCGCTCTCCCTTTTCCAGGTGTCGAAATAGGCGCGCGAGCCGGCCCGCACGCGGCCGAGCGAGGCGACGACGCCGCGGCGCGCCGCGCGGCCGCCCGCATCGCCGCCCGCCGCCGCGTCCGGCAGCGAGGACGGCCACAGGATTTCGGGCACGTCCACGCGCAGGTAGCGCCAGGCTCGTCGGAGGAGGGGCGCCATGCCTCGGCAGAGTGACAAAGAGAGAGAGAGCGCGCGATTTCGCTCGCTGACGGCTCTCGCCCGACACGCACTGACAGACCGTTGACCCGAGTCCAGGGCAGGGCGCGGAAGGCAAAGATCTGTGCAGCGCTCTGTGCGGTTCCACTCGACGCCCCCAAAAAACACGTCACTCCCCACCCTCCTCTCTTCCTCACCCCCGGCGGTCCTGGCGCTCGTACAGCAGGATGTAGCCGTGGTCGACCCCCCCCCCGTCGACCGACCCAAACGCGGCCGCGACGGCGGCCGCGGGCGCGGGCTCGACGGTTTCGTCGTCCAACAAGAGCCACCCGCCCCCCCCCCCCCCGCGCACAAAGGCGACGTAGTGCCCGTGGTTGGGGCCGGCGCCGACGTGGACGACGACGGCGGCGAGGCGGAGCGAGGCGTCGGCGGCCGCAGACCCCGCGACGGCGACCGGCCCCAGTTTGAGCGTCTCGGGGAACACGACCCGGTGCGCCAGCTTGCGCATGCGGTCCAGGGCGCCCACATATTTGAACCGCTTGAGGTGCAGGGCGAGGACGGGCGGCAGGTCTGCGACGCGCAGGCGGCGCTCGGCTTCTTGGAGGCACCCGCAGGCGCCGCAGAAAAACTTGTCGTCCCCGCCCAGCGTCTCGCGCGTGGAAAAGGTTTTGAGGCAGGCCGAGACGGAGACGTGCGGCGCGACTTCGAGCGAGAGGTCGAAAAAGGGCTCGTCGCGGGCGGTCGTCGCCTCGCACGCCAGGCACCGCGTCTCGCACGCGAGGCGGCCCCGGAACACGTCGTCGACCCAGGTGGGGGGAGGCGAGGGGGTGGGGGTGGAGGCGGTGGCGGCGGTGGCCTCGCCGCCGTCGACCGCCCCCGCCTCGGCCTCTCTCGCCTTTTCGCGCTGCAGCGCCTCCGCGCACTCGTTCAGCAGGTAGTTTAAAAACTCGTGCGCGTCCTGGTGCATGCAGGAGCGAAACGCCTCGTTGTCGCGCTTCAATCTGGCCACGAACCGTTTCGGCGCGATCACCTGGCCCCGCCGCTTCTCCACCGCCAGGGCGGCGAAAAGGTCGCCCAGAGAGGCCAGTAAGGTGTCTTTGTCGGACGACGGGGAGGCGGCGGCCGCGGCGTGGTGCGCGAGCACGCGCTCGCGGAACGGGCGGCAGAAAAACAGGGCCTGAGGGATGGAAGGGGTCGATTCGCCGCCCGCCACACACCACCACACCCCTCCACCTCTCACTCTCGTGCCTGGAGGACGGAGTTGGCGTAGCAAGTGTTGCCGAAATTTTCCAAACCGGCCGCCGCGGGCGCCGGCCCCGGCGAGGAGCCGGGGCCGGGGCCGCGCGAGGTGGCGGCGCCCATAAGAGCGGGACGCTGCGGGCGCCCGCGGATGCAGCCAGCGGGCGGCGCCTTGTGCCGGGGCGCGCGCGTCGGCCCGGGCCGGCGCGCGAGTGCTAGCGGTGGCTGGCGCCGCGCCTGCGCGCGGGCGCGCGCGGAAGGGATCGGGGATGAGGAGTGAAAGGGCCGCAGCGTCGACTCGACGCTCTCTCGTTCTTCACACAGTCGCCCCCCCCCCCCCTCTGTTCCTCGCCATTGACATCAATCATCGCGCAGTCTCGAGCGCGGCGGGCCATCGCTCGGCGGCGGCCGCGGCGACGAGGCCGGCGGACGCGGGGTGTTCGCCGGCAACGACGCTCGCGGGCGCCGCGAGGCGCGCCTCAAACAGGGCGGCACCGGTGCGAGGGTCCAGCGCCAGCACGCGCTCTCGCTGTCGCGGTGGCTCAGCGCCCTCTGGCGACCACGGCTCGAACGGCGCGGCCGCGAGCGCGGCCCGCTCGCGCGCCGCGGCCGCCGCCGCCAGCTTGCGCGCGTCGGCCAAACGCTCCTTGGCCTGCTCCGCCTCGGCCGCCGCCGCGTCGGCGCGCGCGGCCGCCGCGGCCGCCACCACCCGCCGCGCCGCCAACGCTTCCCCCGCCACCAGCGCCTCCCGTTCCTCTTCCGTCGGCGCCGTGTCCACCGCCGGCAGCGGCGCCGGCGCCCGGGGCGGGGCGCGGGCGGGGCGGGAAGAGTGCGTGGGCGCGGCGCGCGCCGGCCCGAGGCCGCGGCGCTGACACTTTGGGGCCGCGTCCGCCGTGCCGCACCCCCCCTTGCGCGCCGCTTTGCACGCGGCGCACCGCCCGGGGCGTGGCGCGTCGGCAGAGGGGACAGAGGGAGCCTGGGAGCGCGCGAGCGTCGACGCCAGGCCCGCGAGCCGCGCCGCGGCAGCCGCGACGGGGCCGCCGGCGCCGGACGCTGACTCGAACTTGGCCTGGATGTCGGCCAGGGCGGCGTCAGCGTTTGAATAATAAGAGCCGCCCCTTAGGCGCGCGGAGATGGAGGCCAGGTCGCCACCGCCGTCGCCGCCGCAGTCGACAAAATACGCCTGTGCGTCGGGCTGCTCCATGATCGCATCGAGGACCTGAAAGGAGAGAGGGAGACGTGGCGCGGTCGGGCCGGGCGCCCGCATTCCGCCCTCGGCACTCTCCCACCACCACCGCCCACCTTGCGCACGCGGGCCGCGGCGTCCGCGTCCATGGTCGCGGCGGCGTGAGGCGCCGGACGGGCGCACGGAAGGCAGGGAGTGGCGAGCGCGACGGCGCCCGTCTTTCTCCACGCCTCCCCGCGCCCTTCTTCTTCCGGGGCCGGCCACGCACCTACAACGCGCCCGCGGGCCCCGGCAACGTGCGTGCGTTTGGGGGAGGGGGTGGGGGTGCGGGAGGAAGAAAGGGAGGGAGCCCCGCCGCACGCGCGCGGCGGGGCAAACAGAGACGCGCGCCCCAAAATCGGCTCCCCGCTGCCGCCAACAACTCGATTCGGCGCGCGCGCAGCGCATCGCCCGACGGACAGGGGAGAAAGGCAACGGGTCAAGCGTCGCCGGCCCCGGCTTGCCGCACCGCCGTCTTCCGCATTTCCCCCTTGCGCCGCAGCCCCGCCAGTTGGCGCGCGTGGGTCTCGGGGTCGGCCCCGCCCCGGCGCGGGCCGGGGCGGTGGGGAGAGGGGGAGGGGGAGGGGGCGGCGGGGTCGGGCGGCGAGGAGGTCGCCTCGGCGGCCGCCGCGGGCGCGGCGCTCGCACTCGCCGTCGCAGCCGCCGCCTTGCGCGCCGCGGGCGGCGAGGAGGTCGCCTCCGCGGCCGCCGCGGGCGCGGCGCTCGCACTCGCCGTCGCAGCCGCCGCCTTGCGCGCCGCGCGCGCGCGCAGGCCGGCGAGCTGGGCTGCCAGGGCGTCGGCGCCGGCAGGGGCGCGGTTGGCCGATGGCGCGTCGTCGGCACCGCCGGCCGCCGCCGCTTTGCGGCGGTTGGTGCGGTCGGCCGTGAACGACCAGTACCAATCGTCAAAGGCGGACCAGACGGCGCCCCGGCCAGCACCCGCGCTGCCTCGCGCGTCGGCCGCCGCGCGCATTTTTTCGAAACGTGCGCCTCTCCCACTCAGAATCGCGTACGCCTCCGCGACCTTCATAAAACGGGCGGTCGCCGTGGTGGAACACGCGCCGGCGCCGGCGGCCACGTCGGGGTGGTGTGCGCGCGCGGCCGCGCGGAACGCTTTTTTCACTTCGGCCGGCGTCGCCGACGGCGTCACGCCCAACGTTTCGTACGGGCAGTCGAACCTGGACCGGCCGTCCGTCCGCTGGGGGGTGGAGAGCGGGGAAAAAGCGCGCTCGCGTGTGAGTTTCGAGCGGCGCAAAGCGGGGAGGGGCCAGGGCGCTCCGGCGGGCGCGCGTCGACCCACACCGCCGCCGCCGCGCCACGCTCATTCGCCCCCACCACCACTTGCCGACGCGCGGGCGCGCGGGCTCGCCGCGGAGCGCGGCGCGCCCACGCGTGGAGCATTTGGCGCCGGCGGCCGCGCCCGTGCCGCCGCCATTGCGCCGCGGGCAATGGCCAATCCGCAGGCGCTCCGGGGCAGCGCGGCGGGCGCCGTGAGGGGGGGGCTGCGCGGGGAGTGCGACGCCCGGCACTCTGCGCCTGCATGCGGGCCGCCCTGGCCCGAGCAGCCGCCGCCACCAGGCCAGTTCGTCACCGAGTCGCCCGCCACTCCCTCCCGACCCGGACGATGGCGGCCGCGGCGCCGGGCGCCGACCTGGCGGCGCGCGCCGCGGCGCTCGTGCCGCCGCTCGACGGTAAGGGAGAGAGAGAGAGGGGCGCCGGGATGAGTAGGTGGTGCCGGGGCGGCGCCTAGTGGGAGGGAGGCGGCCGCCGCTCAACCGGCCACCCCTCGCCTCCTTCAAGCTTCCAAGCACAAGGGCCAGGCCGGCCGCGTCGCGGTCGTTGGCGGCTGCCGGGAGTACACGGGGGCGCCCTTCTTTGCCGCCATGGCCGCGCTCAGGGTGAGGGAGAGGGTTTTGAGAAGGGCGGAGCGGGAGGGGACGACAGGGAGAAGCATTCCGTGCACCCTCTATCTCAACAATCCCCCCAAAACCTCCCTCCCTCCCCACAGACCGGCGCCGACCTCGCCCACGTGTTTGCTGCGCCCGGCGCGGCCCCAGTGATCAAGGGCTACAGCCCCGACTTGATCGTGCACCCGTGCCTGGCCGAAGGCGAAACGGTCGGGTCGCCCGCGTGCGCGTGCGCGGTCGCGGCCGTCGCGGCCTGGCTCCCGCGCTTCGACGCCGTTGTCATCGGGCCGGGCCTGGGGCGCGACCCGGGCGTGCTCGACCAGGCGGCCCAGGTGTGGGAGGGAGGGAGAGGCAGAGGGGCGGCGCGGCGGCCGCGCGCGCGCGCGCCGCGCGCTCACCCCCTCCTCCGTCCCCCAGATCCTGGCCGCCGCCCGCTCCAGCAACACAGCCGTCCTGCTCGACGCCGACGGCCTGTCCCTCGCGGCGGCCGACCCGGGGCGGGTGCGCGGGTGGCGCGCCGCGGTCCTCACGCCCAACCCGGTCGAGTTCGGCCGCCTCGCGGCCGCGCTCGGCGTCGACGCGCGCGCGCCTGACGCGCTGCAGGCGGTGGCGGACGCGCTGGACGGGCCGTGCGTGGTGCGCAAAGGGAGCGAGGATGGGGTGGCCGTCCGTGGCGCGCCGCCCGCCTCCGTCTCCGTCGCGGGCGCTCCCCGCCGTGCCGGCGGCCAGGGCGACCTCGTCTCCGGCGCGACCGCCACGTTCCTCGCGTGGGCGGTGGCGGCGGCGCGCGAGGGCGGTGGCGCGCCAGACACGGCCGCCGCCGCGTTTGCGGGCTGCGCCCTCGTCCGCCACGCGGCCGCCGCCTCATTCCGCACGCACGGCCGGGCCTCGCTCGCGGGCGACGTGCTGGCGGAGATCGGACCCGCGTTCGGGCGCGAGTGGGAGCGGGAGGAAGAGGGAGGAAGAGGGGCGTGAGAGCCGCGCGCGGCGCCGCGCCTCGGCGGCGCCTCCCGCCGCCACCCCTGTTGATGAAACCAGACGCGCCAGACTCGACACGGACGACAGAGGGCGCCCCGCTTCCCGCGCGGTCGCGCCGCCCCTCTGCTCTCACTCTTCGCCCCCCCCACCGCTCCCACTCGCTATCCAGCCGTCGCGGGTCCCCCTCCGCATCCCAGGCAGGGGGCAAATCGGGTGAGCCAGGCGGCCAAGCCGTCGCTCTTGCCGCCAGCGCCGGCGGCCGCCGCCTTGCTCCCACGCGCCGCGGGCGCGGCCCCCGCCCCTGGCGGCGTCGGCACCGCGGGCTCGCACACGTCCCCGGGCTTCACCGGGGCTGCGGTCGCGAGCCAGGCCGCGGTGCGCGCGCGCGCGTCGGCGCGGCCGGCGCCGGCCTCGAGTCTCGCCAGCGACTCGCGCGTCAGGCCGCCCACGACGACCGCGGCGGGCGTGGCGGTGCCGGAAGAAGGGCCGGAGGCAGGAGGGCCGCGGGAGGCGGAACCGGCGGCCGCGGCGAGCGAGCCGAGCGGCGTCGCTCCAGGAGCGGGCGACGCGCCACCCCGTGGCGCCGGCGCCGGCGGCCCGGGCCTGGACGACGTCGGCCGCGGCCGCGCCGCGCCGCCCGCCGCGTCGGCCGACTGCGGCCGCGCCGGCGGCAGCGGCGGCGTCGCGGCGGGCGGCCGCCCCGACCCTCCTGCTTCACCCCCTGCCGACGGTCGCCTCGAGAACCCGTTGGTGTCGCCCGCGGCGCGCGTGACGGCCGCGCCGGCGGCGGGCGGCCGCGGGCGCAGCGGTGATGGCGACGCCGCGCCGCCGGGGGCCGCGGCGGGCGCGTCGCCGCCCTTGCGGGGCGTCGTCCCGCGCGGTGAGGACGTGCAGTCGGACAGGTCCGGCGCAAAGGAGCGCAGGCGGTCGGCCGCGGCGCGCGGCGGCGGGCGGCGGTCGCCGCCCTCCTCCATCGGGGGCGCAGGCAGCAGGGGGCTGCGGAGCGGGCCCCTTTATCGGCCGCCGGGTCCCGGTCGGGACGTGGGCCGTCGAAGAGAGTCAGGGCGCGCCCTGATGCCGGCGGTGCCCACTGCGCCGACGGCGGCCGCCGCGGGGCAGCCGCCCGCGCCCGCGATCGATCGAGGCATCAGCCGTCGTTACAGGCTGGAGCGGGCGGCCGAGCGGGCCGCTCCCTGTCGCCGCGCCGCTCAATGGACTCGCTCGACGGCGTCGTCGAGACCGGGCTGCCCCGCGACGACCCCACAGCCTTCCTGGAATCGCCGTGGGGCGACGCGGGCCGCGCCGCCGTCCTCGCCGCGGTCGCCGCTGCGTGCAAGCTCGGCCTCACGGTCGCCAACACGCTCGCCGCCCGTGGCGGCGCGCGCGAGAGGCTGGTGGACGCGGTGACGAGCCGGGAGCCTGGGCGGGGCCTGGTCACGGTCTCCAACCACACGTCCACCCTCGACGACCCCGCCCTCTTCGCCGCCCTCCTCCCCCTCTCCCTCTTCGCCACCGACCCCCTGACCGGCCGCGTGCGGTGGTCGCTGTGCGCTCGGGAGGTGTGTTTCAAGGGGAGGGTGTTGGCCGATTTCTTCCGCGCCGGCAAGACGCTCCCGGTCGAGCGCGGCGCGGGGCCGGCCCAGCCGTCCACCGCCGCCGCCGGCGCCGCGCTCGCGGCGGGCGGGTGGGTGCACATGTTTCCAGAGGGGCGGATCGGGTACGGCGGGGGGGTGCTCCCCGCCAGGTGGGGCGTCGGCGCGCTTGTCTGCGACTGTGTCGCCCGGGGAGCCCCGGCCCCCCTCCTCCTCCCTTTGTTCCACTCGGGCATGGGCGACGTCATGCCGCGGGGGGCGCGCGTGCCGCGGGTCGGCAAGAGGGTGACCGTGGTGGCGGGGAAGGAGGTCGGCCTGGCCGACCTCGTCCCCGGCTGCGCCGCGCGCGACCCGCGCCCCGCGTGGGCCGCCATCGCGGCCCGGGTGGAGGCCGCGCTGGTGGAGCTGGAGGCGGAGGCGCCGCCGAACGCCGACCAGCGGCGGCCGGGGGACGCGCCGCCGCGCGCGCGGCGGCGCGCGTGAGGGCGCGGGGGGGAGGGAGAGAGCCGGCGCGCGCGCACACTGCAACATAGCGCGCACCCCATCCATCACAGCA
>Ga0315284_10005816_pt1 | contig 17538 bp, 13 predicted proteins | sample YL17G09_16_MG_FD_203696 | JGI IMG/M metagenome (GOLD analysis project Ga0315284, IMG submission 203696) | Sediment microbial communities from Yellowstone Lake, YNP, Wyoming, USA - YL17G09_16 | ecosystem: Environmental > Aquatic > Freshwater > Lake > Sediment | place: USA: Wyoming | collected...
GCGCAAACGTTTGTTGGGCATTCCCAACGTGCGGCCGTTTGTGGTGCAGAACCTGGGGAAATACGAGCGCCAGGCATGGCAAGCGGCGGAATTTGGAGTGCGGGAGCTTGCTCCCGCTTTCGAAAGCGGCGACAAGTCGCCGCACTCCAAAGAACTTGCCTATCGCAAGTTCATTCTGGATCTCTATCACGCCACGCCGATTACGGGCCGCACCTGGCTGCACGGCACGAAAGCCGGGCGGATGGTGCACGTGGGCGCGGTGGACGCGCCGGTGACGCTGGCGGACGTAAAGGCTATCGCCAAAGAAGTTTGGAAAGGGGCCGGAACCGGGAAGGACACACCGCCGAAGGCGAGCGTGGATATTCTCGGTTGGGAATTTGCCTTCGAACTCAATGAAACGGCCAAACAGGTTGCCGCTGAATCTCGCGTGGAGGTAGCCTTCAAGAAAATCCCTCACGAGGCGCTGGACAAGAAAGCCGTCGAGCAGGGAGACATCAAATTCTTCGAACTGGGGGCTCTCTCGGTTGACGTGAAGGTCAAAAGGCGAGAAGTGCGGCTGGAGCTGACCGATTTCGTCATCCCGATTGATGACATTCCCGCCGAGGTTCGCAAGGCCATCAAGCACTGGAGCCAGATGGTGGATTACTGGGCGGTGGACTGGGACTACAAAGGGGACACGTTCCACAACCAGTGGCAATCGTATCGCACGCGGAAGAATCCGAAGATCGAACTCGAAAGGACGCACACGTATCCCGAACCCGGCAAATACATGATTGTCGTGAAGGTGATCGACCTTCTGGGGAACGACACCACGAAGACGCTGGAAGTGCGTGTCGGATGAGGCGGGGATTGAAGTCACAAGTTGCGACCTCAAAATTGGCGATTCCGCCCGAGCGGGTGGAGCGCCGGATTCTGTTGATTCGCGGCCAGCGGGTCATGCTGGACCGAGACTTGGCGGAGCTCTATCGGGTGACCACAAAACGCCTAAACGAGCAGGTCAAGCGCAACCGGGACCGCTTCCCAGAAGATTTCATGCTCATCCTGACCAAGGAAGAAACCGAGATCTTGAGGTCGCAATTTGCGACCTCAAGTTCGTGGGGCGGGCGGCGCTATAATCCGCTCGCCTTTACGGAACAAGGCGTGGCCATGCTTTCCAGCGTGCTGCGCAGCGGGCGCGCCGTTCACGTCAACATTGCCATCATGCGCGCTTTCGTCAAGCTGAGGGAAATGCTGGCCTCGAATCGCGATCTGGCCCGGCGCCTGGACGAGATGGAAATGAAATACGACACGCAATTCAAGGTGGTGTTTGACGCCATCCGGGAACTCATGAGACCGCCGGAAAAGCCCCGGTGCAGAATTGGTTTCGGCTCCGCCCGCCAGCCGTGACGAGTGGACGGCCGGAAAGTTTTGTCAATGCCACGCCGGAAAACCAAACCCGCTGACCCAAGCCAGAGTGAATTGCTGGACATCACAGCGCGACTGCGCACGGGGCCGTGTGTTCCCGCGCTGCGCGAAGCGGTCAAGGCTTGGAAGGCGGGCGGCTACAAGGGCATTACCGACACCACGCGCACCCTGCTCAACTATTGGTTCGAGACCGACCACAAACTGCCCACGGGCCTTCCCTTCAAGTATCACCCCTCCCAGCAAGAGGCGATTGAAACGCTGATCTTCGTGTGGGAATTCGAGAAGGTCCGCACGCGCAAAGACCTACTGCTGCGGTATGCGCAGAATACGCGCGACCTACGGCTGCCACCTTACGACGACTTCGCCCGCTACTGCATCAAGATGGCGACCGGCAGCGGCAAGACCAAGGTCATGGCCCTGGCCGTTGCCTGGCAATTCCTGAATGCGGCGCGCGAACCCGACGCGATTGCCAAAGATTACGCCAAGACTTTCTTGATTCTAGCCCCCAATGTCATCGTCTTTGACCGATTGAAGGTTGACTTTGCAGGGGGGCGAATCTTCCGTGCAGACCCCGTGATCCCGAAGGAACTAGAAATCTTTTGGGACTTTGATTGCATCATGCGCGGCGAGGGCGAGAAAGCGCACTTTGAGGGCACGCTCTTCCTGACCAATATTCAGCAGTTTTACGAGCGTCCTGACCGCGCTGCGGAAGAAGAGCCGGACGTCATGACGGCGATGTTGGGGTCCAAGCCGCCCACCCAGAAATTGGAGCTTACCAACTTCGGGGATCGCATTGCCCTGCGCGCCGGAAAGCTTTTGGTGATTAACGACGAAGCCCACCACACCCACGAAGAAGACAACGAGTGGAACAAAGTGATTCGGAAGCTGCACGAGAAGACACCTCTGACCGCACAGCTTGATTTCAGTGCCACACCGCGCTTCCAGAAGGGAGCCATCTTTCCCTGGACGATTTCAGACTACCCGCTCAAGCAGGCCATCGTGGAAGGCATCGTGAAGCGCCCTATGAAGGGCGTTGCCAAGGTCACGGAAGCGAAGTCTGAGCACGCGAGCGTGAAATACCGGGCTTACCTGACCGCCGGGGTCGAGCGCTGGCGGGAGTACGCCGAGCAGTTGAAGCCGCTCAAGAAGAAACCCGTCCTATTCATCATGATGAATACCACCGACGATGCGGAAGACGTGGCCGACTGGCTGCACACCACGTACCCGAAAGAGTTCGGTGGCGAAAAAACCCAGGTGATCCACACGGACAAGCGGGGCGAGGTCAGCCCGAGGGAGTTGGACATCGCTCGCAGAACCGTGCGGGAGGTGGACCAGGAGGGGAGTCCCATCAACGCCATCGTCAGCGTGCTGATGCTGCGTGAGGGCTGGGACGTGCAGAATGTGACCGTGGTGGTGGGTTTGCGGCCTTACACGGCCAAAGCCAACATCTTGCCCGAGCAAACCATCGGGCGCGGCCTGCGCCTGATGTTCCGCGAATTGCCTGGGAGCTACACGGAGCGGGTGGACATCATCGGGAACAACGCCTTTCTGGAATTTGTAGATGACCTGGAAAAACTGGAGGAATTGAAGCTCGACACCTTCGAGCTGGGCAAGGACAAGCTGCGCATCGTGACCATCATGCCAATTGAGGATCGCAAAGAATTTGATATTGGGTTGCCGGTGCTCACGCCCTCATTGGTGCGAAAGAAGAGCCTGGCGGAAGAAATCGCCGGCCTGAACGTCCTGGGGCTCCAAAGCATTGTCCTGCCCATGAGTGAAGACGACCCGCGGACGAAAACTTTCCGCTACGAAGGGATTGACATCATCACATTGAAGAAGATCGTGGAGCGGGATTACACCATCCCCGAGCCGCAGACCGCGCAGGAGGTGATCGGCTACTACGCGCGCCGCATCGCCGAGGCGGTGAAGCTGCCTTCGCAGTTTGCGGCGCTGGCGCCCAAGGTGCGGGAGTTTTTTGAGGAAAAAGCTTTCGGGCACTGGGCGGACTTGAATGATCTCGCCACGGTGAAGGCCATGAGCACTGCGGTCGCGCATTATGTGTGCGTCGATGTCTTCAAGAAAGCCTTGGGAAGTCTGACCCTCGACGAGCAAACGCCGACGCTGCTGGAACCCGCGCGGATGCTTTCGACCTGCGCGCCGTTCCCTTGGTCGCGGCCGGTGTGGGAGGGGCGGAAGTGCGTCTTCAATCTGGTTCCGTGCGATAACGACTTTGAGAGGGAGTTTGCGAAGTTCCTCGACAACGCAGAGGATGTTCGGGCGTTCGCGAAGCTACCTCTCTCCTTCGGCTTCGCCGTCGAGTACACCGATGCCGTCATGAACCTGCACTTCTATACGCCGGACTTTGTCGCCGTGGATGATCAGGGGAAGTGCTGGCTCCTCGAAACGAAGGGGATGGAAACCGCCGAAGTAGCGCGCAAGGATGCCGCCGCAATCCAGTGGTGCGAAAACGCCTCCAAACTTTGTGGCATAGAGTGGCGGTATATTAAGATCCCTCAGAAGGAATTTGAAACCCTGCGACCAAGCCGCCTCAGTGACCTTGCTGCGCTCCAGACCCCTGCAATCTGGTAGGTTGGTGTCGAATGTGTGGACATCGCGCCGAAACCATGCGGTTTTGGTACGCCCGAAGCTGGCCCTCCTGGGCTTGCATCTCGGCAACTTACAGGCGCTTGCTTCTGGAGGATTTCGGCACGGGTCATTGCCCAGCTATTCAACTGTGTCTGACCTTGTCACCTGTTCTTTGCTGAAGATCTCCGAACACCGGGGGGTTCTGATTTTAGATTTGCGATTTTGCATTGCGGATTGGTAAGGCAGCGGGAAGGAGCCAGGGGAATGGCGATTGAAGATTGAGGATTGCCGATTGCAGATTGGGGCTTGAAAGGATTGATCCATTGATTCATCAGGCCATCTTCCTCGAAGCCCGAGTCGCGAGTCCCGAAAAAGCAGCAGTCAGAAGACAGGAGTTAGAAGTCAGGAGTCAGAAGCTAGAAGTCGAGGCTTGACTGCGTCGGACATTTTGTCCCTGATGCGTGCCAGCGGTCTCAAGCCATTTTCGACGAAAACGAGCTATCACGGAATTCCAGAGGATCACATCACAGACTGTGTGCGAAGGTTCCGTTATAATCGCTCACGGCTTGCGTCAGTTCATAACCGTGCGCATTGATGATCGCGGTTCGCGCCATCCCCAAACGCGTTGCGGTTTGTGGGGAAGGCGATAAGTCAAGGGCGGAGACGACGGCTCGGTTCCACTGTGAACGGAAGCCCCAGACCACGCAGGCTCGGAGCCTGTAGGTCGTGGGAACATCGCCGCTAGAGGCAACGTAATATTAACCGACGGCGATGACACGACCTCAGTTGGTGGTCAAGAACCTGTTCCGCAACCCGCGCCGGACTTTCCTGACGACGGCGAGCGTGGCCGCGTTTTTCTTCCTCTTCACCATCCTCTCGGCAACCTACAACTTCATCAGTTCGCCGTCGGGCGGGGACCCACGCACCGCGCGGTTGCTGATTGTGACCTCCCGGGTCTCGCCCTCCCAGATCCCGGTGCCCATGAGTTACTGGCAGCGCATCGCCAAGATCCCGGGCGTCGAGGGCGTTACTCCTTTTGTGACTTTCGACGCGCACTATGGGGGCGCAGACGCTTTCATGGCGGCTTATCCCACTGAGCCCGAAGCCTTTTTTAAGATCTTCTCCGACATCCGGGTGCCCGACGAACAGCGGAGAGCTTATATCAACGAAAAGACAGCGCTGCTGGCAGGAAGAAAAGTCGTCCAGGAGCACGGGTGGAAAATTGGGGATCATATTTCCCTGTCCAGCCCGGCCCACAAGGTCACCATGGAATTGGTGCTGCGTGCCATCTACACCGTCGAAGGTGGTGATGAAAGCATCCTGGCGTTCCACTGGGACTACTTCAATGACTTGTGGCCGAACAAAGACAAGGGTGCAGTGTTCTGGGTGGTCGCCAAAACCATAGAGGACGCTCCCCGGGTCATGAAAGAAATTGACGCGATGTTTCGCAATGCTGACGTCGAGACCATGACCCAAACCATGATGCAGTTCAGCCTGGATTTCATTGCCGGATTGGGGAAGGTGAAGTTGATCCTGCTGGGAGTTTCGGGGGCCGTGGTGTTTGCCGTGCTGCTTATTGTGGCCAATACGATGGCAATGTCGATCCGGGAGCGCACGCTGGAGCTGGCGGTTTTGCGCGCGCTCGGCTTCCGTTCGCCCCAACTGCTGGGTTTGCTGACGGCCGAATCGGTCGTCATCTCCCTCACCGGAGCGGGCGCAGGATGTCTGACTACCTGGCTGCTCTTCAAGTTGATCGCGGGCTATCACCTGGCCGGCTGGATCCCGATCTTCATCCCCATAAGCTTCGAAACCGCAGGGACGGTAATCGGTGTGGCAATCAGCATCAGTCTGCTGAGCACGCTGGTGCCCGCTCTGCGCGCCACGCGGGTCAGTATCGCGCAGGCCCTGCGGTTTGTGGGATGATATCAGGCTAACGGTCTTGAGTCCGCTATGCGAAGGAAAGCTTTGGAAGACTTCTCGGCTTAGGACAGAGCGAGCGCCATGACGCGCAGCCAACTGGTAACCAGGAACCTGCTTCGGAACCGGCGCCGGACGTTTTTGACCGTGGCCAGTGTGTCTGTGTCAATCTTCCTGCTGGTCATCTTTGGGGCGACGATTCGTTACCTCGACGCCCCCCCGGGCGCGGATCGCTGGTACCTGGTTCTGTTTGTCGGGCCGCGTACCTCCCTCATGCAGCCGCTGCCACTGAGTTACCAAGCGCGGATCGCCCGGCTGCCGGGTGTCGCCTCCGTCACGCCGCTCAACTGGTTTGACGCGCACTATGGAGGCGAGCAAATCATGTTGCCGACCATGGCCTGCGACCCGGAAACCATCCTCACGCTCTTTGACTGGAACCTGCCCCAGGAGCAGCGTCAAGCCTTCGTTAGGGAAAAGGTCGCATTCGTTGTGGGGCGGAAGGTGGCGCAGAAATACAGGTGGAAGCTCGGCGACCACGTCACCCTGCACAGCCCCGGCTACAATGTCAGCCTGGACTTGGTTCTCCGCGGGATCTACTCCTCCAAGGACGAAGAGTCCAATCTGGCATTTCACTGGGATTATCTGAACGAAGCGCTCGGCCGACCAAACAAACCTGGAGCATTCTGGGTCCTGGCCCGGACGCCCGACGACGCCGCGAGGCTGATGAAAGAAATCGATGCCCTGTTCCACAACGAAGATGTGGAAACTCGCACGCAAACGATGAAGCAGTTCATGCTGGATTTCCTGGGCATGCTGGGAAACGTGAAACTCATCCTGTTGAGCATCTCGGCGGCCGTGGTCTTCGCGGTGCTGCTGATTGTGGCCAACACCATGGCCATGTCAATTCGCGAGCGCACCTCGGAACTGGCGGTGCTGCGCGCGCTGGGATTCCGGACGCGGCAGGTGCTGGGATTTCTGACCGCGGAGTCGTTGGCCATTTCACTCACGGGAACTGCGGCCGGCTGCCTGGGGGCGTGGATTCTTTGCGCCCTAATCCGCGGCTATCGCGTCGGCGGCATGATGCCTATGTACATTCGACTGGATCTCCCGGCCGTTGCCTTGGCTATCGCCACAGCAATCGTGATCGGCTTGGCGAGCACGTTGATCCCGGCCTATCGCGCCTCCCACCTGAACGTGGCCGAGGCGCTACGGTTTTCCGGGTAGTTAGAGGGCCCGAGCATGAGGTGGTTGGTTCCAGGAAAACAAGCTGGCTGGTATCCACGCCATCGCCCGGCAGCAGCCGGAGGTGAAGGAGTGAGCACCGCTGTCATCACGAGGCTAGCCGCGACGCCGATGGCGTACGCGCTACGGCGGACGGGATAACCCGGAGGTATCGCCGATGTGGCGATTGGTTCTGAAAAACTTGCTTCGCAACAAACGCCGCTCCTTCTTGACGCTGTCGAGCGTGGCGGTGTCGCTCTTTCTGTTATCTTCGCTGGCCATCGTGTATACAGCGCTGGGCAGGCCGCTGGCCAACGACGACACGATTCCCCTGCTGATGGTCCGCCGCGCCGCGGGCATCGTCCTAGCCCTACCCGCCAGCCAGGCGGCCAGAATCAAGACCGTGCCCGGGGTGGCTGCTTGCTCACCCCTGACTTGGCTCGGGGGATACTGGAAGGATCCCGCGAACACATTCGCCCAGTTTGCGGTGGATCCAGAGGCCATCTTCACCGTGCTGCAAGGCGGCTCTACTATCCTCCCTGACCAGTTGGCGGCGTTCAAGCAAGAGCGGACGGCGGCAGTGGCGGGCAGGCGGCTCGCGGACAAGTACCATTGGAAGATCGGCGATCGAATTACCCTCCTGAACAGCCCGTGGGGCGTCACTCCCGAACTCGTTTTGCGGGGGATTTTCACCGGTGGCCCCGAGGACCAGTTGTACTTTCACTGGGATTACTTGAATGAAGCCGCGGGCCGGCCGAACCTCGTGGGAATCTACTGGGTGCGCCTCGAACGGCCCGAGCTGGCCGCGCGCGTGGGCCAGGCGATCGACACCATGTTCCGCAACAGCGACGCGGAAACCAAGACCGAGTCGATCGGCGCCTTCTTGCTCAACTTCATCGCCATGCTCGGCAACGTGCGGCTCATGATCTTCTACATTGGGTCGGCCGTCACGTTTGCCGTCGTGCTGATCGTGGCCAACACGATGGCCATGTCCATCCGGGAACGCATCGCGGAGGCCGCGGTGCTGCGGAGCCTGGGATTTCGGGCGGCACACATCATGGTCCTTTTCGTGGGCGAATCGCTGCTTCTGACGCTCGGCGGAGCGCTGGTAGGCGTGGGGGGCGCCAAGCTGCTGTACGACGGCTTGGCCCTCTCGCAAATCGGCCAGTTCGTCTTTGCCGACATGCGGATGAGGCCGGGGACGCTGGCCTTGTGCTCCTCGCTGGCCCCACTCATAGCCCTGCTGGCTTCAAGCTGGCCGGCTTATCGCGCGGCGCGTGTTAACATTGCGGAGGCGCTCCGTCACACTGGGTAGCGCCGCCCTTCAGGGCGGCATGGCGGGCTGAAGCCCGCCGCTACAGAAAGAGAATTTCTATGGCGATCCCGCTAAAGTACAACCTGCGCAACCTGAGGGTGCGTTGGATTACGACCCTAATGACCGCCTCCAGCATTTTCCTCACCGTCCTGGTGTTCGTGGTGCTGATGGCTCTGGCGCAAGGGCTACAGACCTCGCTGTCCGCCACCGGCCATCCCTTGAACCTGCTGCTTATGCGCGAAGGCTCGCAGTCGGAAACGCAGAGTTCAATCACGCGCGAATCGCTCCAGGTGATCCGGTATCTGGAGGGGATCGCGAAAAACGAAAAAGGCGAACCCCGGGTTTCTCCCGAACTCATCGTGCTCATGAATTTCCCCCGGCGCGGCCAAACGCAGGGCTCGAACGTGACCATCCGGGGCCTCACGCCCGAGGGATTCAGTCTGCGGCCAGAGTTCAAGCTGCTTGAGGGACGGCTGTTTCAGCGCGGGTTGCGCGAAGTGATCGTGAGCAAGAGGATCGCCGCACGCTTCCAGAACTGCGCCTTGGGCGACCGGCCGAAATTCGCCAAAGGGTACTGGACGGTCGTCGGGATCTTCGAGGTGGGCAACACGGCCTACGCCTCGGAAATCTGGACCGACCCGGAAGACCTGGGGCAGGACTTCGACCGGGATGCCTACTCGAGTGTGTTCCTGCGCGTGGCGGACGCCAACGCTCTGGCCCGGCTCAAGCAGCAGGTGGCGGACGACCGGCGTCTGCACCTCAAAGCCCAGGCCGAGATCGAGTACTATCAAAAACAAACCAGCGCCGCTGGCCCCATCAAGGCGCTGGGGATTTTTATCGCCGGGTTGATGGCCGTGGGAGCTTCCTTTGCTGCCATGAACACCATGTACGCGGCCGTGGCGCGGCGTACCAAGGAGATCGGCGCGCTGCGCGTTCTGGGCTTCTCACGCGGGAGCATCCTGCTTTCCTTCATCATTGAATCAATTCTGATCGCGGCAGCAGGAGCCTTGCCGGCTTGCCTGGCTTCGCTGGTCTTCAACGGTGTGACCGCGGGTACCACCAATTTCGCCACGTTCAGCGAGGTGGCCTTCAACTATCGCGTCACGCCGGGGCTGATGTTGGACGGGATGATCTTCGCGGTCTTGATGGGCTTCGTCGGGGGCTTGTTCCCCGCCTGGCGAGCCGCCCACGAGAATATCGTGACGGCGCTGCGCTCTACTTGAGGCCCGGTTGTCAGGGGAGGGCTCGGCGCCCAGGCCGGCAATTGCAGCAAACCGGGGAAAAGGAAAACGCCGCATGGCATCTGGGGACAGTCGGCAACAAGACTTGAGCGTGCTGCAAATCGACCGCTCGCGCAAGGACTCCCTCGAACCAAAGAGCAGAATCCCGTGGAATCTGCTGCTTTACCTCGGCGCGGGTCTGGTGTTGGTGGTTGTGGTGGGGGTCGTGGTGTCCGTCGTTCTCGCCCGAGCTCCCGAGGTCGAGGTGCAGCGCGTGATGCTCGAACGCGGCGCCACGCCCGGGACTGTGGTGTTGACTGCCGGCGGCTACATCGTGGCCCACCACACCATCCAGGTCAGTTCCAAAGTGGTGGGAAAAGTGGCCTGGGTGGGAGTCGAGAAAGGCGACCGGGTCAAGGAAGGCCAGGTGCTGGTCCGCCTGGAGGACAACGAGTATCAGGCTCAACTGGGGCAGGCGCGGGCCTATCTCGACGTGTCCAAAGCCCGCTTGAAAGAGCTGGAGAGCGGGTCGCGTCCGCAGGAAATCGACGCCGCCAGGGCCGCGGTGGAAGAGGCGCAGGCCAACTTTCAAAACGCCACAGTCAACCTCAAGCGGGTCGAGGACCTGGCGCGCCAGAACATCGCCTCCCAGCAGCAGTTGGACAACGCGCGCACCCAGTCTGACGTCACCAAGGCCCAACTGGAAAGCGCGCGGAAGAGGTATGACCTGGTGAAAATCGGGCCGCGGGTGGAGCAGATCGAATACGCGCGCGCCCAAGTGGCCCAGGCGCAGGCCACCGTGGACTACGCGCAAACCATGCTTGATTCCACCCTTATCCGCGCCCCGGTCAACGGGACGGTGCTGGAGCGCCTGATTGAAAAGGGTGAGATGGTCTCCACCATGAACTTCGGCGGGCCCGGCGGCGTGAAAGCTTCCGTGGCCTCGCTGGCCGACCTGAGCGATCTACAGGTGGAGCTGGACATCAACCAGAATGATTTCCCCAAAGTATCTCTTCGCCAGAACTGCGCGGTAACTGCCGACGCCTACCCGGACCGGGTTTACAGGGGCGTGGTGGAGGAGATCGCTCCCCAGGCCAATCGTCAGAAGGCCACGATTCAGGTCAAGGTCAAGATCTCAAATCCCGACGATTACCTGCGGCCCGAGATGAACGCTCATGTCGCGTTTCTGACCGCGTCGTCCAGCGGGAGCGGCACACGCGAGATGCTCTCGGTTCCCCGTGGCGCCCTGATCCAGAGCGAAGGCAAGACCTCCGTCTTCGTCCTGGAGGGCTCGCACGTGAAGCTCCGCGAGGTTCAACTGGGCCGTGACCTCGGCGACCGGATGGAAGTGGCGGAAGGCCTGGGACCGAACGATCGGGTGGTGGTCAGGGGTCCGGAGGGGCTGGCCTCGGGGCAACGCGTGAAAGTGAAAGCAGGAGCAAGTTGAGGAGGCCAGCGTCAATGGTTCGAGGCGGTGAACTGCGGGCTGTGCACTTTCAACTTTTCAGTGAGGAACCCTCATGGCCAAAGCGGTTGTCGAAATCAAGGGACTGAAGAAGGAATTCCAGCGCGACTCATTTTCCGTGGTGGCCCTGGAGAACATCGACCTGGTAGTGCAGGAAGGCGAATTCCTCTGCCTGATGGGACCCTCCGGCTCGGGCAAGACCACGCTGCTGAACATCATCGCCGGCATCGACCGCCCCACGGCAGGCGAATTACGGGTGCTGGAGGAGAACGTCGCGGCCATGAGTGAGGATCGGCTGGCCGCTTGGCGGAACGTCCACGTTGGGTTTGTCTTCCAGACGTTCAACCTGATCCCGGTCCTAACCGCTTTCGAAAATGTGGAACTGCCTTTACTGCTCACCAAGCTCTCGGGGCGCGAACGCCAGGAGCACGTAATGACGGCGCTGAAGCTGGTGGCGCTGGAAGACCGCATCCAGCATTATCCTCGCCAACTTTCCGGCGGGCAGGAACAACGCGTGGCCATCGCCCGCGCCATCGTCACCGACCCGACGTTGCTGATGGCCGACGAGCCTACCGGAGACCTCGACGCCCATTCCGCCGAAGAGGTACTCGACATCCTCTCGCGCCTCAACCGCGATTTCAAAAAGACCATCATTTTGGTCACCCACGATCCCCGCGCCGCGCACCATGCAACGCTGATTCGTCATCTGGAAAAGGGCCAGCTCCTGCCATCATCTCCGTAGCCTATGGTCCCCAGAGTGGCCTTAGCGCTCGCCCGGACAATGCGCCAGTAGATGCTTCCCCGCTGACTCCTAACTTCTTCTACGGCAAGGCATTAGACAGCTCGCCGGGTCTGCATGGGAGCCGCCTGAAGGCCGAGCATTTGCGCGTTGGGCAATCCCCTTCCACCCTCCGTCGGCAAGAGAGTATTGGACAACCCCTTCAAACGAGTTGAGTTAGCTTCACCTATTGACTATAATTCCCCTTGAATGAGGGTCCCTCCGAAAGCGACTAAACCCGACGCCCAAGGCGCAGCTAACCGGCGGAGTACGCGACTAGCCATCGCCATCCCTATTACAATCAGTGGCAAGGATGCGAGCGGGCATACCTTCAAGGAAAACTCGCGTACCGCGATCATCAATAAGCAGGGCGCGAAGATTCTGACGCTTCACGAAGTGACCCTGAATTCGGAATTGACCGTTGAAAACCGCGCTCTGGGACGGGCGGCTCAAGCAATAGTGGTGTGGGTGGGCAACAAGGCGTCCCCCAAGGACCCGGTGGAAGTCGGTGTCCAACTGTCTCATGCTGAGAACATCTGGGGGATTGAGTTTCCGCCAGACGATTGGCAGGAAGGCCCGCCGGTGGGACCAGGTGGCCAGAGAGTAGAGAGCCCTGCGGTGCCCCTGCCCGCCGCGCCGAGTGAGCGCGTTCCCTCGGCCGTTCCCGCACCGGCTGGTCCCGTCGCTCCACCCAGACCCCCAGAACCTCCGCGCGCGAGCGCGCCGCCCCCCATCTCCATTCCCACGGGGCCGGCGGCAGCTCCGGGAGTCGTGGAGGCAACTGCGCAGGTTTCCTTGGCACGTCTGAGCAAGCAGACGGAGGAGATGCTTGAAGAACAGGCGCGGCAATTCGAGCAACGGCTGAGCAAACTCACCCAGCAGATCGGCTTCCAGTCGCAGGCCACGCTGCAGGAGGCTGCCAACCGCCAGGAAGAGAAAATGGTGCAGGCGATCGAACAGGAATCCGCCGGTCTGGAGCAACGCTTGCAAGCCGCGCGCGCCGACCTGGAGGCCCAGGTCACCAAGTTGCAGGAACTTCAGCAGGCCGCCCAAGAAGAGATCGAGAAGGCCCAGCGCAACATTCAGACTGCCAGCTTCGCAGCGCTTCAGGCAGCCATGGAAGAGCTTAACGAGAAAGTGCGCCGGGAACTGGAATCCGCTTCTGCCAGTTTTGTTGAGGAAACGCGCAGGCGCATTGAAGATGCGGCTGCCGCTGTGGTTGAAGTGTTCCATAAGCAGGCGAGTGCTCGCCTGGCCCTGGATGAGCTCCAGCGCAAGCTCAACGACATGCTGCGGGGCGCTCAGGAACAATTCGGGAAGAACGTCCTCGAGGCTCAGCCGAAGGGTCTCAAGGACTTCCTGGATAGGTTACAGAAGGCCGGGGATGAGCACTTGGATTCCGCGGCCAGAGACCTGCAAAGGCAGGCAGCAGACACCTTGCTGCTCTTGGCCGATGAATTGAAGACATCAGGAAAGGCGGCGGTCGAGGAGATGAGGAGACAGCTCGCGGCCCTCACGCGTGAGACGTTGGAGACCATCAGTAAGGATACCCGGGCCGCACAGCTCTCCGCCGCGGCGCTGGAGGCCGCCGGGAAGGCCGCCGTTGAGGAGACGCGGGAAAAGCTGGCCCTCTTGAGCGCAGAAACCCTGGAAACTCTGACCCAGGAAGCCAAGACCCTGGCAAGAGACTACCCCGTCCACATTCGCAAGACGCTTCAGGAGTTTCAGGACCAGCGAACTCGCGAGCTTGAGGATCATCTCCAGAAGGCACTGGAGAAACAGCGCCAAGCCGTGCTGAAGCAGATCCAGAAAGTGAGCGAGGACGCCGCCGATCAGGCGGTGACGCAGCTCAGAACCAAGTCCGACCAGGTCATTAATGAAGTAGCCGACGGATTCACCAAGACCCTGGACGAGAGACTTCAGCAGCACTCCGAAGCCCTAGTACAGAGCTTCCAGGCCCGCATGGAACAGACGGCCCGCGCCCTCCACGAGCGGAGCGTGGAAGAAATCGGAGGAAGAATCCGGGAGCTTACCCTTAAGCAGATTGAAGAATCCGACGCGGAACTTGATAAGCGGGCCGCCGAAAACCTGGAGCTGGTCACGGAGCAACTGAAGGAAAGACAGGAGCAAACGGTAGAAGAGGCAACGGAACTCTTCCGCAACACCATTGGGCAGATGTTCGCCGCGCTCCAGCTCGGCCCCAAGAAGCCCCCCGAAGGCGAAGGCCCCAAGAAACGCCACTAAGCCGCGACCCCGCGCGTCAACTTTCTCACCTGCAGCGATTCACCGTACCCCAATAGCCTTAGGCGTGGTGTGTTGAACCGAATGGTCAGGAAACAGCCCGAAAAAGAAAGAAGGCAGAATGCCGAAGCCTGCGCCCCGTAGCACGGGCCTCGACCTTCTACCTCCAGTCTTCTGACTCCTGCTTTCCGGCCTACACTTTCAGGTTTTTTAAGTACTCGAAACTCATCTTGACGCTTTCGAGCGGCGGCCGCTCGCAGTCGTCTTGCTCAACAAAGTAATGTTTCATGCCGCCCTTGGGCGCCGCGGCAAAGAGGGGCTTCCAATCAATACTGCCGTGACCCACTTCCGCAAACAATCCCCTCCGGGCATCCAGTTCGGTGGAGGGAGGCGGAGTGCCCTTGAGATCCTTGATGTGCAGCAGCGGGAACCGACCGGGATGCTTCTCGAGGTAGGCCACCGGGCTCTGGCCGGCGTGCGTGACCCAGAAGCAGTCCAATTCAAAGTTCACCAGCTTCGGATCCAGCGCCTTGAGCAGGTAATCAAAGGCGGTCGTCTCACCGTACTTCTTGAACTCGAAATTATGGTTGTGATAGCAGAAGTGGATACCGGCCTTCAAGGTCTGTTCACCCGCCTTGTTGAACAGCTCGGCCAGCTTCTTGTAGTCATCGAACGATCGGCGTTCGTTAGGCTCCAGGATGGCATTCACCATGTACTTCATGCCCACGGTCCTGGCGTCATCGATGTGCTTCTGCCAGTTCGACTTGATGTGCTGTGTCATGTAATGGCCACTGGGAGCCGCGAGGCTGTTGTCCTTCAAGAGCTTGGCGAACTCGGCAGCGGGCTTGCCGTAGAAATCGTAAAGCTCGGCCTCTTTGTACCCGATCTCCGCCACTTTCTTGATGATCCCGGGCACGTCTTTGGCAAGGTCGTCGCGTAAGGTGTAAAGCTGCAAGCCCACTGGCTTGCCCAAGGGATAAGAGAACAGAACATCCGACCACTTGGTGCCCGCAGCGATGGCCGCGGCACCAAGGGCGGTATTACGGAGGAAATCTCTTCGGTTTGTCATAAGTCTCAACTCTCCTCGCCTGCAATTTCGCCACAGAATTAGTACACCACGCCGCGCACCCTGTGCAACCGAAAAACTCGCTTGCCCATCCAGGGTCGCATCTCGGCACTCCCAGACAAGGAACCCAGCTCCCCCCGCGCGTTGCGGGCTAAGCGTGTTAGCATAGGATGATGCCTCAGCTACATTGCGCGCCTGCCGAGACTGCCACCACCCTGAAATTCATGCGCCTGGCCCTGCGCGAGGCCCTGCGGGCCCAGAAGGAAGGAGAGGTGCCGGTAGGCGCGCTAGTAGTCCAAGACGGCCGCTTGATCGCGCGCGCCCACAACCGCCCAATTCACCTGAAGGATCCGTCGGCCCACGCGGAAATCCTCGCCTTGCGTCGCGCCGCGCGCAAGCTGGGGAACTACCGCCTGACGGCCTGCACGCTCTATGTTACAATCGAACCGTGTGCGATGTGCGCCGGAGCTATCGTGCAAGCGCGTCTCCGGCGCGTGGTATTCGGCGCGAGCGATCCCAAGGCAGGCGCGTGCGGCTCGACTCTCACGGTCCTCAATCATCCGAAACTGAATCATAAGGTCGAGATCGTGAGCGGGGTGCTTGCTGAAGAGTGTGCAGCGATTGTGCGCGCATTTTTCCGCCGGAAACGCGGGGAATCGTAACACGGAGCATTCATCAAGAAGCAATCAGCCGTCAGCAATCAGCACGAACCGCCGGGGGCCGCTGATGGCTGAGCGCTGAAAGCTGACGGCTCTGGGCCGATACCGCAGACCGGGAGCCACGACCCATCGCGGAGAGGTACCGAAGCGGTCATAACGGGGGCGCCTCGAAAGCGTCTTGCCTGCCAAAAGCGGGCACGTGGGTTCGAATCCCACCCTCTCCGCCATGCACCGTACGGTGCATGGCTCCGCCAGGCGGTATTCGCTTCACTCCTTTAATCCTTTCGGGCCCAGACGCGCCCGAATCAGTCTAGAATGTCCCCGCGAGCAGAGCGATTTCGCGGCTTCGGTGGTGACCCATGCCTTTCGAGTTTCTGGATGCGCTCAAGGAAAACTGGCAGCCCGTATCGAAGCCGGCGCGGATAGGTTGGCTGGCGTTCTATGTCCTCTTCCTGCTCTACGCGTTCGCCAGCCAAGGGCCTTCTCTGTTCATTGATCTCGCCTTCGTGCCCATTCACGAGGGCGGACACCTGCTCTTTCGCTGGTTTGGCGAGACCCTGGCGGTAATGGGCGGCACGATTCTTCAGCTCTTCGTGCCGCTGGCCCTTGCCGTTTACTTCCTATTCCAGCGCCAAGCCACGGGCACCGCCCTCGCCGCCTTTTTCTTCTTTGAGAACTTCCTCAGCGTGGGAACCTATATGGCCGACGCGCGGGCAATCGCGCTGGACTATGTCACGATAGGTGAAGGCGAAGCATTGCACGATTGGACCACGATCTTCATCAAGCTGGGACTGCTGGAATATGACACGACCATCGGGCACACGGTGCGCGGGCTGGGTTGGCTGGGGATGGTGGGAGTGGTCGTCTGGCTCTGGTGGAGAACCAGACCAACTGCCCAGGCGAGAAACAACGCTCGGCTCTAATTGCGGACAGGTTGAGTCGGGGGCAGGTTCCGGCTGCCGTACCGGCAACCGACACGTCAGCTTGCGGAGGCTATTGCCTGCATTTCGCGAACCCAATTGCCAATCCAGCGAACAGGTCTAGCGAGCCGGTCCTACTGGCAGCCGAAGAATCGTTCTGAGCCGCTCCGGCGGGACGCGGCGCGGGTCAGAGAGATAGATTTCGTGGTGCGGGCCGTGGCAAACCAGGCCCTTCTCCTGCGCGAGACTCAGCATCTGCGCAATGGTTTCGCCCTCTTTCTCATATGGCCCGACGTGCAACACCTGGACGCAAAGACCCTCATTGGCTCATTGAGCGATTGCCCGGAGTCGTGCGTTTCCAGAGGAAAGTGGGACCAATGTCCCCTACTAGCGCACTGCCTCAGCCATTCAATGGGTCAATGAAACAATGACTCAATGATTCAATTCTTCAAATACTTGTCGTACCACGCCAGGACGCGGGTCAGCAGGTCAAGCTGGTGGGCGCGTTCCCGGAAGCCGTGGTGTTCGCGCGGATAGACCACCATCTCCGCAGGCACCCCCAGCATCCTCAGGCCGTTAAAGAACTCCCAGCCCTGGCTCACCGGCACACGCTCATCGGAGTCGCCGTGCAGCACCAACGAGGGCGTTTTGCAGTTCTTCAGAAACGTCATGGCGGAGTGGTTGTCGTACGCGGCACGCCGGTTGAACGGAATGTCGAAGAAGTAGTTGCGCAGGAAGCTAGGCGT
>Ga0315284_10005819_pt1 | contig 17535 bp, 14 predicted proteins | sample YL17G09_16_MG_FD_203696 | JGI IMG/M metagenome (GOLD analysis project Ga0315284, IMG submission 203696) | Sediment microbial communities from Yellowstone Lake, YNP, Wyoming, USA - YL17G09_16 | ecosystem: Environmental > Aquatic > Freshwater > Lake > Sediment | place: USA: Wyoming | collected...
TCCAATAAAATCAAATTGCTGTTTCTCCAACCAAACCACCTCCTTCTAATAATAAATAATCTTTTTTAGCTGCTAATTTCGGTTTTCTTTTTACAAAATCATTCGGGCATCTACTACCTGTAAACCCTTTGATTCATCTACAGATGGAGTACATACAATAACTTCAGGTACACCTGCTACCTTTGCAGGTAACACTGACATCATTACGGCAGTGGGGAACCAACCTCTCCCTCCTGGCACATAACAACCTACTCTTTCTAAAGGTATGATAATTTGTCCAGCTACTAGACCAGGAAAAATTTCCATACTCCACATCTTATTGGGCATTTAAGCCGTATGAAAACGCTTAAAAGTCTGAAAAAATTAAAAAAATTATAATTATTTAACTTTTTTTTAAAAAATTTTCTTTTATCCCTAATTGCCTACTTAACTTCCATCCACTTTAGACTATTTATCTATCATTTTATAGATTAAGGTAAACCAATTGTCAGGCTACAATTAATTTGGACTTTTGACAGAGTAGCTGTTTTAACTTTTTATACTACTTTATACAGCCAAAAATACTACCATTTAACATAACTCACATCCCCATCAAAATTAAAATTAGATATGATTTTTAATGCATAATTGCTCCACCAGAAATATTTATTGATTGACCAGTCATATAATCAGCGTCTGAAGAGACTAGGAATAATACAACTTTTGCTACATCTTCAGGCTCTTCTAACCTACCTAATGGAATTTTTGCAACATAATATTTACGAATTTCATCAGGCGTAGTACCTTTTAATTTCGCTTCTGGCTCAATTAAAGATTCTTGCATAGGCGTATTTACATAACCTGGGCACACTGCATTAACATTTATTTTATGTGGTGCAAGCTCTAATGCTAAACTTCGGGTAAAACCAATTACACCATGCTTTGATGCACAATAATGTGCCGTTAATGCTTCACCCTCTTTTCCGTTAAGAGATGCAATATTTACAATCTTACCCCCATTATTTTGCTTAATTAGTACTCTTGCAACAGCTTTAGAGCAAAGAAATACCCCTTTTAAATTTATATTAACTACTCTATCCCATTCTTCTTCGGGCATATCTACCACCTGTTTTAAAGATATCACACCCGCATCATTTACCAATATGTCAATTTTTGAAAACTTAGCTAGTGTAGAATTAACCACCTTTTCTATTTCATTATATTTTCTGACATCCATTTTAAAGAATAGAATATTCTTTCTATATTTCTTTTGCATTTCATCGGCTGTTTCTTTTAAACCTCTTTCATTGTAATCAGTGAGTACTACTTTTATCCCTTTACTTGCAAATAATTGAGAGATTGCCTTTCCTATTCCTGATGCAGCTCCAGTTACAATAGCTACTTTACCTTGTAAATCCATTATATAACTCCTTTCTTTATTATTTCTTAAACATAAACAAATTGAATACAATATTTTATTACTTTTCTTCTTTCGGTGACGTAAATTTACTTAGAAGTTATTAAATATTCTAGCTTTCTTTTTGGAAGAACCGTGTCATCATAATTGTAGATATCTGCTTTGTAACTATTTCTTAAAAAATAATTTAATTAAAGTTCATCCGAATAAGATATACTTTTTAAAATCTCATTATATATATATTTTTTTGTATGTCTCTTACTTCACATTAATTAAAAACATAATAAATATAAGGTATGGATATGGATATAGTAATCTTATAAATATTTTATATTCAATCATTATTAGGCTTTTAATTTTTATGATTCGGATAAACCTTAATTATTGATCTATTATTCTATTTCGTCAATAAATTTTCCCATAACCTGGGATCATCTGGCGATACTTCCCATAGGATCAACGCGCCCTTAATTTTCATGAATCCTCCTTAACAATATGGATTGAGCACCACTTTCGCAGGAGACCATACAGCACCCTCTTCAATTACAGTATCACCTATTTGAGGAATCTTTTTTCCGCTTTTAAGGTCATATAAATACTGAACTGAGAGTTCCGCAACTGTCATTGCTGGAGGAGCAACTATTGCTGATATTTTGCCCTCTCTGATGAATTGTAAACCCTCTGGCCCTGCCCATACACCGGTTATAGAAAACTTACTAGGATCGTAACCTTGCTTCTCTATAGCCGAAATAACACCAGGAGACATTATATCTGGCGTATGAATATAAATAGCCACAACCTCATCTCCAAAACGCATAAGTAAATCGGTAGTTCTATTAAATGAATCTTCATTGTTCCATTTTCCTTCTCCTTGAACAACTTTAAGTTGGGGATAATTCGTAATAACTGAATTAAATCCTTCGGTAAAATCATGCGTCGCGTGATCAACAAGAGCACCTGTAATTTCTATAATAACTCCCTTAAATATATGAAGATCTGAACCACATATTCCTGCGTATTTTACTTTAACAAGGGCTTCCTTTGGGTTACATATTGGATTTGGTATATTTTCTACTCTTATATCTATCGCCTACTCCGTAAAATCTTAATGCTAGCAAAATATTCACCCCCTTATTAAAGCAATAAAATATTATTACAAAATTTTATTAGAAAAAATTCTCCTCTATCCGGATAAACTATTAATATATCCGGATAGAGAATATGAAAATTTAATTTATTCCTTTTCTATTTTAGTTGATTCTCCCACAACCGGGCATCATCAACACCTACTTCAAGGGGAACTAAAGGATCTTGGAGTATCATAAATGCACCTTCATCAGACCATGGATTTTTAATAACTTTCGCAGGAGACCATAAAGCTCCTTCTTCTACAACTGTTTCTCCTATTTTTGGAATATCTGCTCCTGTATTCATGTTGTATAAATACTGAACAGCTAATTCTGCAGAACTTAATGCTTCTTGCTCCACTATTGCTAAAACCTTACCTTCCTTGATTAATTCCATACCTTCAGGTCCCATACAAATTCCACAAATACCATAATCCTTTGGATTAAGCCCTGCAGCCTCAATTGCAGAAACAGCACCAACGCCCATTACATCTGGAGTCTGTACATATACACCTAATACCTTCTCTCTAAATCGTGTAAGTAAATCAGCTGTTCTATCATGAGAATCAATATTCATCCATTTTCCCTCACCCTGCGCTATGGTAAGTTGTGGGTATTTATCTATTACTGACATAAAACCTTTAGAAGCAGCCTGGGCAAACATATCCCTTATATCACCCGTAATCTCGATTACAACACCTTCAGGCACTTTTCCTCCATTTCTATCTTTTATACCTTGCACAAAAGCTTCTGCTGCTTTTGCACTAGATTGTTCTATGTTAAATGATATAAACATATCTACCTTCCCACCTTCAGGACAAGCATCTAAAGCCATAACCGGTATGCCAGCTTCGTTTAATTTTTTGATACCTGGTACTATTGCTTTTTGGTCTATAGAACCAGCCATTATAAATCCATCAATTTTTTGGACTATAAGAATATCTATTAATTCTATTATTTTTAGACTATCTGCTTGACCATCTTGAACAATTAATTTTACACCCAATTCGTCTGCTTTCTGCTGAGCCCCCTGGATAAAAGCAGTAATATAAGGAGTACCAACCCATTTTACAATCATACCAAAGACCAGCTTATCACTCGAGGCCATAGTCTGTATCGATACTCCTCCTAATATTAATGCCCCCAATATTAATACCACTAAAATATATTTTAATCTTTTAATATTCATAACAATACCTCCATAAATATTTTTTCACTAATTTTCATAATCTTTCCTTGTTATTGCCATTTGTTAGACAAAACTATTTTTATTCTTCACACCTCCCTTCCTTGAACATTTTCGCGCTATTTTTTCTCACTGGCATCTAGTTCTTTAATCTTCTCATATTGCAATAACTTGCTTCTTATTTTTATTCTTATCCTATCTATAACTATTGCCACCAAAATTAGCATTCCTTGGGCTGCATATACCAAGTTAATGCTTACTCCCAAAAGATTCAAAGAATTAGAAAACATACCCAATAGAAGAGCTCCTCCAAACATTCCCAAAGCAGTGCCTTTACCTCCTTCAGAGCTTGCTCCACCTAAAATAGCGCCAGCGAAAGCTAATAATACCATTCCTTGACCCATTGAATTAGAAATGGAATCTTGTTTACCTGCAGCTAAAACTCCTGCTACCGCAGCCAATATACCAGCAAGAATATATATTGATATAACAATTTTATTTATATCTATACCAGAAACAAAACTGGCTCTGGCATTCCCACCAGTAGACATGACACGTCTCCCGTAGGGCGTAAAGTGTAATAAAAAATGAAAAAATATAAAAATAACAATTACTATGGGAATGGCTACTGGAATATCCCAAAATATTCTACCTCCACCGGGAAAAGTGAAAGCTCTACCAACTATATTCGTCAGAGGATATATAGAAAAGGGTAATAAAAATAAGGCTAAGCCCCTTAATATAATCATCATTGAAAGTGTTTGTAAGAAAGCGTCTACTTGAATCATTGCTATAAAAATACCATTAATATAACCTGCTAATCCACCTACTATAAGAGTTAAAATTATTAAAAGTATAGGATTTATACTTCCAGCTATCCATTTAGTCATAATAATTGTAGCTAATCCCGGAGCAAACACAAGGGTGGATTCAAGAGAAAGATCTAATTTACCTACCATTATAGTTAAACCCAACCCTAACACAAGCATACTCAGAATAGCAGAATGATAGAAGATATTAATAATATTAGCATAAGAGGCAAAATAAGGAGTAAATAAAGCATTTAACAAAAAAAATGCCACCACAATTACCCAAATTATATTATCCAGTAAAAATAATTCTACTTGTACTTTCTTAGACATAATTACCTTCCCCTTCATTAATTTATTTTCAAAATAAATAATATTTATTAAATTTATTATAATAATTGCTAATTAAAAAGATTACTTTCCTAAAAGCCATCTAAGTTCCGTAAAATATTTTTATTTCTTTCTATTTCGCTCCCTGAATAACTAAATATATTTCCTTTTCACTAAATTCATCTTTAGAAAACTCACAAATTATCTCACCCTTATATAAAATTAATATACGGTCGCAAATTAATAATAAATCCTCTAATCCAGGGGATGTCATAATAACTGATGATGATTTGCTTAATTTATCTTTAATTAACCTTAAAATATTTTCTTTCGTTTCAATATCTATACCTTTGGTAGGCTCGTCTAATAAATATATTTTGGGTTCCATTACAAATATTTTACCCACAACAACCTTTTGCTTGTTCCCGCCACTTAATTGGTTAATCCTTTGTTCGGGGGAAGCAGTTTTAATTTTCAACAGATTAACAAGATTTGTAACTAATTTATCTTCCTTTTTCCTATTAATTGCAATTATATTGGTTATCTTTTGTAATACATTTATAGTTAAATTTTCCCTAATTGTTAATCCACTAAACAAACCTTCTTTATCTCTATCTTCGGTCAAATAAACTATACGGTTTTCAAATGCTTGAAATGGTTGTGTAAATCTTTTCTTTTGATTCCCTATTTTTATATATCCTTCATCTGCCGGATCTATTCCAGCGATACCCTTCAATATCTCAGTACGACCACTTCCCCTTAGTCCAGCAATACCCAAAATTTCTCCTTCTTTTAAGTCAAAGCTTATATTTTTATACAACAGATACTTTGTTAATTTTTTTACTGAAAACACTATCTTCTGTACTTTTCTGTTATCCCCTCTCACATTTTTTTCCTTTTTAAAATCCTTAAAATGAAAACTTTTCCCTACTATTAAACTTGAAAGTTCATGCTTGTTTAATTTACTACAATCTTCGGTACAAATTAATTCGCCATCCCTAATAACTGAAACCTTGTTACAAACTTTTAATATTTCATCCATTCGATGAGATATAAAAATAATTGTTTTGCCTTCTTTTTTTCTTTCCTCAATAATTTTATATAGCTGTTTTTCATCATCCTGAGAAAGAGAAGTAGTGACCTCGTCCATTATTACTATATCTGCACTCTCAATATAACAAGCTTTAAGTACTAATAAAATTTGTCGTTCGCTTATAGAAAAATCTCCTGCTTTTTTCTTAACATCTATATCGATAAAACCTGCTCTTTTCATAATTTTCTCTGCTTCAAAATATAGCTTTTTCCAATCAATTATTTTTCCTCGACAAATATAGTTTGGAAGAAAGAGGTTTTCAGCTACTGTACAATTAGGTATAATTTCAGGTTCCTGTGTAATAATAGATATCTTTTTATTTTTTGCTTCTATCCTAGAAAGAGCATCATATTTTTTATCTCCTATAAAAATTTCTCCTCTAGTGGGTACTATAATGCCAGCAATTATTCCAATTAATGTAGACTTTCCTGCCCCATTCTTACCTATTATCCCATGGACTTTTCCTTTTTCAATATTCATATTTATATTTTTTAATGCAATTGTTCCGGGATATATCTTTGAAATATTCTTAAGACGAAGCACTATATCACTGTTTATATTTAAATCTTTTTCTAATCTTATTTCATTCATATATACTAACCCCTTTCTCCTACTTGTTGATTTTATAGCTCGTACTTATTGTCGCTTAATACGCTTATAATTTTCCTGTCCTAATATTAATAGATCGTTGATGAGCTAATAATCCTTCTATTTTAGCCATATGGGAACCTGCATCACTAAGAATCATAGCCCCGTTTTTATTTATTTTTTGATAAAAAGATATTTTTATAAAACTACCTATCCAAAGTCCGCTACTATAGCGTGAAGTTCTCATAGTAGGTAAAGTATGATTTGTGCCAGAAACATAATCTCCAAAAGCTACGGGAGTATAAGGGCCAATAAAAAGAGAACCGAAGTTTATTAATTTACTGGCTATTTCATTATTATAAGCTGTTTGCAATTCTAGATGTTCCGGAGCGTAATTATTAGCAAAATCAATTGCCTCTTCAAGGTTATCTACAAGGATAATTTGTCCGTTCTCTTCCCATGATTTTAAAATGACTTTAGAAGTAGCTAATGTATTGGCTTCTTTCTTTATTTTCTTAAGTACTCTATTTGCTAATTTTCTGCTTGTAGTTACGAGAACACTTCTTGTGGCGGGATCATGTTCACATTGAGCTAATAAATCAATAACTATGTAATCTGATGACGCAGATTCATCGGCAATTATCAATATTTCACTTGGGCCAGCTAAATTATCAATTCCAACATCCCCTATAACTTGCTTTTTTGCTTCATTTACAAACTTATTCCCTGGACCAACAATTAAATCCACAGGTTGTATAGTTTTTGTGCCATAAGCACAAGCAGCTATAGCCTGAGCTCCGCCAATTGCGTAGACTTCATCCGCACCAGCGATATCCAAAGCTACTAATATGGCTGGATGTATTGAATGAAATTTTCTTGATGGAGGAGAACAAGCAACAATCCTTTTTACCCCAGCTACCTTGGCAACAAGAACTGTCACCAATGCTGTAGAAGGCAAAGGATATCGTCCGCCAGGTATATAACATGCACAAGAAGATACAGGTATAAGCCTATGTCCTAAAACAACACCAGGAATATTTTCATATTCTAATGGCTTCAAGCAGGCAAGTTGTTTCCTAGCATAAAATTTTATTTGACTAGCAGCAAAATATAAACTTTCAATTGTTTTTTCATCTACTAAATTGTAAGCTTCTTTCATTTCTTTCTTAGAAACCTTGAGACTGTCTAATTCTACACCATCAAAAATCATCGTTAATTCAATTAGGGCTTTATCATCTTCATTTTTAACTTTGCCAATTATTTTGTTTACTATTTCTTCAAGTCTATTCTTATTTCCTCTTTTCTTTTTATTAATGATGCCTTTCAAAATAATCATTTTACAATTCACTCTTCCTGCTAAATTAACATTAAGTTCTTATTATACTTATTAGTTGTTACTTCTAACATCTTGATAACTTCTATTATGGAGACCATAAATATTACTTTCAAGAAAAACGTTCTAAAATAGCATTCCTATGAGCAGGAAAGCCTTCATAATCAGCAAGTTTTACCATAGCATCTTTTTGAAACTCCAAGCCCTCTTTAGAAAAATATTCAAAAGTTACAACTTTGTAAAAATCTGCTGTTTTTAAACCACCTGTAACAATTGCTTTACGTCCAGTTGGAAGGACATGATTTGGACCTGACGCATAACAACCAGTACTAAGAGGAGTATAATGACCAAGATATATACCTCCAGCATTTTTAATTTTTTGCATATCGTGAATAGGATCATTAGTCATCATTTCGAGATGTTCTACCGCATATTTGTTAGCAAATTCTATTGATTCATCTAGTGAGTCTGTAATAATAATAGCACCATATTTTTTTAAAGATTCTATAACAAATTTCTTTCGATATTCGTTTAATCTCTCTATATGCCTACCAATTTTATTTTTAACTGCATCTGCAAGTTCCTTAACATGGGTAACTAAAACCCCTGCTGAATCAAAACCATGTTCAGCTTGAATACAAATATCTGCTGCAGCATATTCAGGGTTAGCACTCTCATCAGCAATAATAAGACCCTCACCTGGTCCAGCTAAAGTTCCAATTTCTACTTGATCGTAAAGTAATTTAAAAGCCGCTAAAACCCATTGGCTTCCTGGACCTGTAATTTTATCAACCTTTTTAATAGTTTGGGTCCCATAAGTCATTGCAGCAATAGCTTGACTTCCTCCAATTCTAAATACAGCATCTGCACCACACACATCACATGCAATCAAAGTGCCAGCCGGAACTGATCCATCTGGCGCAGATGGAGTACATACAATAACTTCAGGTACACCTGCTACCTTTGCAGGTAACACTGACATCATTACGGCAGTGGGGAACCAACCTCTCCCTCCTGGCACATAACAACCTACTCTTTCTAAAGGTATGATAATTTGTCCAGCTACTAGACCAGGAGAAATTTCCATACTCCACATCTTATTGGGCATTTGAGCTGCATGAAAACGCTTAACATTGTTCGCTAAAAACTTAATTGCATCAATAGTTTCTTTATCTATTTTATTATATGCTTCTTCTATTTCTTCTGGAGCAACTTTTATTTTATCTTCATAAATAATAACATTTTCGAATTTTTTGGTATATTCTACTAATGCGCTATCACCACATTCTTTAACGTTATCAATAATTTTTCTTACATCTTCTAAAATAGAATCAGTTTCAGCTTCACTTCTTTTTATAATTCTCTCATAATCTTCCTTAGACATTTCTTTTAATTTATACACATTAATATACATTATAGTCCCCCTTCTTATAATTTGATCTAATTTTTTCTGAAAACTTCCAAAAAATATAATTATCTAATTTTTTCTTTACCAATAATCAACTCACCTCCTCACTCTTTTTTAATGAATTAATTTATATCTACAAAATAATTTCTATCTTATAAAATCATTCGGGCATCGACTAGTTGCAGACCTTTTTCAAACACAAATATGGGATTTAGGTCTATTTCGTTAATTTCAGGATTTTCCATAGTAAGTTTAGAAACTTCCATTAAAACTTCTTCTATAGCCTGAATATCTCGGGGAGGCTCACCTCTTGCCCCTTTTAAAATTTCATATCCTTTTATCTCGGTAATCATTTCCCGGGCATCTCTTTCTTCTAGAGGAAGGATACGGAAGGAAATATCTTTCAATATCTCTACAAAAATTCCTCCTAAACCAAACATAATAGTAGGTCCAAAACAGGGATCTTTCATCATTCCGATAATAATTTCTGTCTCTTGAGGAATCATAGAATAAGCTATTATCCCCGAAATTTTTGCCTCTTTATTATATTTTTTAGCGTTAAAGATAATTTCCTGATAAGCTGCCTTAGCTTCTTTTTCGTCCTTAATTCCTACTTTTACTCCTCCTACATCTGTTTTATGGATGATGTCAGGAGAGGCAATTTTCATCGTAATCGGAAAATTTATTTCTTTGGCCAATCCGCTAATTTCTTCTTCGTTCTTTATTAATTTAAAATCAGGAACAGGAATTCCATATTCCCTTAACAATTCTTTTGCCTCTGTCTCCAATAAAGACCTTTTTTCTGCCTTTGCTCTTTCAATAAGGTTATGCACTTTTTCTCCTTATATTTAATGCCAATTGATTCATTTTATTATTTATGTTTAACAATCTCATTCCCACTCATATATGTCTCAATCTTAATTTGCGTAGATAGATTTTCTGAATCACTCTCGCACATCTTTCTCCGGTTTCATAATTGGGGATTCCATATTTTTTTAATTCCCTAATCGCCTCTTTTACTAATCTACCAGCCATAAAATTAGCAAATATAGGTATTTTTATTTCTTCTTTTATTTTTCCTAAAGCGGTGGCAATCTCTGTGGAATCCATGGAGGCAGTGGGAACAAAGATGGCAATGATGGCATCATATTCAGAAGAAATAATTTTACTGACCTGGGCAAAATTTTCAGCTCCACCATAAGCCAGAAGGTCGAAAGGATTTCCCAAGGAGACATGGGGGGGAAGAATTTTTTTTAGTTTATTTTTTAAACTTTCGGAAGGTTCGGATACCATTAATCCTAATTCTTCTAATTTATCGGTAGCCAATACTGCAGGCCCCCCTGAATTAGTAACCACTCCGATCTTATTTCCCTTGATTTTCGGGTAATAAATCAAGCCCCGACATAAATCGAACATCTCTTCTATATCATCTACCCGTAAGATACCAGCTTGTTTAAAAGCGGCATCATAAATCTTATCCTCTCCGGCTAGAGATCCGGTATGAGAGGAAGTAGCCCTCATTCCCGCTTTACTCTTACCCGCTTTAATAGCAATAATCGGCTTTTTTAAAACGGTTTTTTTGGTTTGTCTTAAAAATTTTCTTCCCTCTGTCAATCCCTCAATATATATAGTAATAACTTGAGTTTGATGGTCATTTTGAAGATAACTAATTAAATCTGCCTCATCCACATCACACCTATTTCCATAACTTACAAACTTGGAAAATCCAAAATCCAGTTCTTCTGCCATCATTAGAACTGCCCCTCCCAGAGCTCCACTTTGAGTAATAAAAGCGGTATTACCAGGGAGAGCACGAACCTCGATACTGGCAAAGAGATTACTTTCGGTATTCATAATACCAGCACAATTGGGACCTATAATCCTGATCTGATATTGTTTAGCAATCTGTTTTATCTTTTCTTCTTGTTCTAAATTACCCACCTCAGAAAATCCTGCAGAAATTATAATTACCGAATTTATCCCCTGCCTGCCTAAATCTTCTAAAAGAGAAGGAATCAATTGGCTTGGAATAGCGATAATAGCTAAATCGATATCTAAATTTTTAAAATCGGGAAAAATATTTAGCCCAAAGATCTGACCCTCGCTCTGGCTTATCGGATATATATCTCCCTTAAATCCTCCCTCCACCATATTTTTTACTATCTCAAAGCCGGTCTTCCCTTCTTTCATTGACCCAAAAATTGCCACAGAACGAGGATTAAAAAAATATTTCATACCGTCATTCCTTCTGCCGCTTGGTATCCTCTATTAAAAGCAGCGATGTTCTTATCTAATTCGCGAGGAATATCTTTCTTTAAAAGATTAATAATAAATTCTTTATCAAATGAGGAGAGGAAGGAGAGAGCACCCAGCAGAACAATATTTTCCGCAATAGGTAGACCCACCTCCAAGGCTATTTTCGCAGCATCTATCCAGATTATTTTTGCTTTTGCTTTTTTAAATAATAGGGCAATCTCTTTATCTGGAGGGTATTTTTCAGGATGAGTCATCAAATCAATAGGATAAATCCTTTTTTTGTTTAAAATAACTATCCCTCCTGGCTTAACAAATTCTAAAGCTTTTAGCCCTTCAGCAAGTTCCATTACCACTATTAGATCAGAAGAAAGAGGAGGAATTCTTGAACCAAATATTTCCCCTATTCTAATTTCACAATGAGCTGGTCCGCCTCTTTGAGCCATCCCCACTTCTTTAAAAAATTTAACTTTTTCACCTTTTTTGACGGCATAATTGGTAATAATCTGCCCTAAACTTATTACTCCCTGTCCACCTACTCCTACTAAATAAATATTATACTGCATCTTTTGTCACCTCTATCGCCCCTTCCGGACAAGTATAGGTACACAATCCACATCCAAAACAAGCTGAAGTAATTTCCATATAAGCTTTGTTTTGATCATCTTTAGGATGAAATACCATCGCTGGACAAGCTAAAGAAGTTAAGCAGATTCTGCAACCAGTACATTTATCCATATTTACCTTATGTTTAGTTAATTTAATCTTTCTTCTTTTGGCTTGAAGAGCACATTCTCGCTGAGAAACTACTACTGAAACTCCAGGATATTCTATAGCCTTCATGATTATATCTATCGCTTGTTCAGTCTGATAAGGATCAATGATGTGGATATCTTCTACTCCACAGCCCTGGCATACTTTAATAATATCTACTCTTCTATTGTTGGTCTTACTTAAATGAATAGTTCCAGGGTTTTCTTCGAAACCAGTCATAGCAGTCCATCCGTTATCTAAGATAATAATAGTTAAGGGCACCTTCTGATATACGGCATTGATAAGGGGGGGTATACCAGCATGGAAAAAGGTAGAATCTCCTATGGTGGCTATCACCGGTTTTTTAATTCCTGCCCATTTAAATCCTTGGGCTAATCCTATACTCGCTCCCATAGCCACTTCAGTCCAACAACTCTCAAAAGGTTTGTTCATTCCTAAAATAGTACACCCTATGTCCCCGGTAATAATAATTTCATCTTTTTTGTATTTTAAATTCTTAATCGCCTTATTCAGAGCAAAATAAGTTCCCCGGTGAGGGCAACCTATACAAAAAGATGTGGGACGTTTGACTTCTATTTCTTTAGCTCTTTCCAATATTTTTGAATCCTGCTCAGATTCCATTTCTACTCCCAAAAGAACTTCCAAACCATTTTTTATCTTTTTAAAAGAATAATTCCCAGTTATGGGAAGAGTTTGGTCAAATTTTCCTAAAATTTCAACTTTCTTGTTTAAGAGATAGGCAATCCTCATCACTTCCGCCTCTACAAGAGGATCTAATTCTTCTAAGACAAGCACCTTATCTACTTTTTCTAAAAACTTTTTTATCCTTTCTTCGGGCAAGGGGTGAACCATTCCTATCTTTAACCAGGAGAGTTTTATGTTATATCTCTTTAAAGCTTCCCGAAAATTTCCCTCCACCGCTCCGGCATAAATTACTCCATATTTATTATCATCCTCAAAATGTATTTCATTCACTTTTATCCCAGATTCAGTAACATAAGAATCGCTAATTTTAGAAGCTTCGGCCAATCGAGTAAGAACATCCTGATGTTGAGCCATACACCAGGCTGCTCCCGCTTTGGTATATTTGGCAATATCACGTTCTAAACGCGCTTCTCTTTTTTCTAATTTCAATTTTTTACCTATTTCCACATCAGAAGCAACATGGGAGATTTCGGTGGTCGATCTTAAAAAAATAGGACCGCCAATTTTTTCAGAAATTTCAAAAGCAAGTTTTAGATAATCTAAACACTCCTGTTGAGAAGCCAGATCGAGCATGGGAACTACCATTGATTTAGCATAATATCTGGAATCCTCTTCGGGCATTGCTGCATTTGCTCCCGGATCATCGGCTACAAATATAACTAACCCCCCGGTGCAACCACTATAAGCGATAGAAGCTAAAGAATCGGCAGCTACATTAACCCCCGACATTTTCATGGTAACCAAGGCTCTTTTTCCAGCCCAGGCAGCACCAGCAGCAATTTCGAAGGCAACCTTTTCGTTAACACTCCATTCTATATGCATGCCTGATTTTTCTTTTTGAGGTAACAGAGTTAAAATGACCTCCGTAGAAGGAGTTCCAGGATATCCAGTGACAACTTCCACCCCTGATTCAATTGCCCCTTCAGCAACAGCCTCATTACCGGTTAATAATTTTTTCAAATTTATTCCTCCTAATTAAAAAATTGTATTTTGCAAGCCTTATAAAGATTTGAATTTTCTGTAGAACTTTCGAATTCTACAGAAAATTCAAATCTTTATTTGTCTAAATCCTAATTCTATTAAAATTTTATATAACTTAAAGTGCCTATTATATCTGAACCTATAATAAAAAAGTAAAATTATACATAGCCAGAATTTAACCTGCAACAAAAAGCAATATTTTTAATATCTATTCTAATTTTCATTCTATAAGATATACAATAGTTTTACTTCTATTTAGTATATAAAAATATTGCTGTCTGCTTATTTACACCCGGGCTTCTCCTATGATGGAAATATGGTATACTACTTTTGATATAAATCAATTATGCTCTTAATTACCAATAATTTTCATTTTGCAATTAGTCTCTTATAAGGGTTAAAGTCATGCAAGTTGGACCTCCTCCACCTTTAGCAAATTCTGAAAGATCTACTTCGATAACTTCTATTCTTCTTTTTCTCAACTCTTTGCTCATATTCAGATTAAAGGCTGGCACGATGACTCTGTTAGGAGAAACTACTAAAATATTTGGAGCACATGCTTGAAGTTCATCATCGGATAGTTCAATAATATCTACTCCTTTATCTTTTTGAAGCCATTTAATCGTATCATAATCTACACCTCCAGGCCATAAAACTGCAACCTTAGGATTAGCCATACCAAAACACATATCTAAATGGAACATACCAGAACTCCCACCAACCTGTTTATCTCTTTTAGTTAAAAATCCTGGAAGATAAGCATAATGAATGTCTTCTACACCCAAACCTCTTAAGATATATTCTACTTGGTTTCGACCCTCTATATTACTTCTCATGCCTGTTGCTAAGATGACGCTACGATCATCAATCCAGACCATATTGCTGGTTTCAAAGACTCCTCTTCCATGAATTGTATGTAAAATTGGGCAGCCAAGTTCCATCAGTCTTTTGGCTTGAAATACTTCCAAACCCTTCTTATAGGCGGAAGCTGACCTAGAAATAATGACCCCACCTCTTACCATAATAGCTTCTCGGCAATACATTGCAGAACGAAGCGGAATGCTAAAAGTTCCAATGAGTGGAAATTTTGGTTCTAAATATACCACATCGATACCTTCTGATTTTAAGATAGCTACTAAATTGTCATGTTGTTTCTGTAATTTCACCAAATCTGTGGGGCCTTCTGGTAAATTGAAAAGCTGATAATCTTCAGCAATTAAAGGGTCTTCTTGTTCTTCTCCCGGTCGATAAACCATAATCTTTCTGATTTTTCCAAAAGCAGATTTAATCCCCCACTCTTCACCCCAATTGGCTGTTAATTCATCTAAGAAATCGGTCTCATAAATTGGTTTATAAGGCCTGCCTTTTTGATATGATGGGATTTGATTTAATTTATTCATTTATTATCCTCCATTTAACTTATTATTTATTTTACAAATTATTGATCTCATTAAATTGATTAGATATATCGTTTGATATATTTATTAAAGAACTCTTTATTTTTTTCATTGCAGTTAAATTAAATCTTGATGACGGACCTGTTACGCTAATACCTGCTATTGCTTTACCTTCATTATTCATTATTGCTACCCCTAAACAATTTATGCCAATTTTAAATTCTTCCCTATCGATTGAATACCCTCGTTTCCTCACTTTTACTAAGCATTTTTTTAATTTTTCTACTGAAGGTATTGAATTACTTGTAAAAACAGGCAATTTTTCAGTATCGTTATCGTAAAGCATCTGGAACTCCCATTCGGGAAGATAGGCTAATATACTTTTTCCTATTGCAGAGCAATGGGTTGGTAGTTTTTCCCCTATTCTAATATCTGCTTTTAATGCCTCTTGGCTTTCAATTTTACTAAGACATACAACTTCTCTGCCTTCTAAAATTCCAAAATTAATCGTTTCTTTAGTACTTTGGGATAACTTATGAAGAAAGGGCATTACTATTTTTATTAAATTTGGTTTATTTTGAACTTTATAATCAAGAGTAAATAATTTAGCCCCGAGCATATACTTGGATGTTTGTCGGTTTTGAACAATATAATTACGACATTTAAGAGTAGTTAATATTCGGTATACCGTGCTTACCCCCATATGCAGTTCCTTACTTATTTCGGTTATACTCATTTCTTTTTCTTTATTCAAAAGTAGCTCTAAGAGATCTAAAGCCTTTTCTATAGACTTTATTTTTTCTTTTTTCGAAACCTTGTTTTCCATAATACGAAATCCCTTTTCCAATTTTTTAAATAATAAGGCATTTAAATAAAAAAGTCAATAGTTTTTTATAAAATACTTTTTATTTTGCATTATAGAGTTTTATACTGCTTCTATTTACCAAAAGAGCTATTTTAAGTTAAAATAAGCTCAAATAGAAAGAATCTATCCTCAAAACTATAACAAATTCCAGAGGTAAGGCCAGAGAAAATTCCAGATTCTTATTTAATAAATTCCTATCACTTAAGTTATAATCTTATAGGCTTTCAGAAAACTCGCTCTTTAAAAATTAAATATTAGGAAGGAAAGATTTTACAAAGCGAATCTTATCTTTGTTACCGGTCTTAGCAGCAGTCAAGGCAACCGAAAGAACAGTAATATGGGCGATAGTACAATGATTAGAAATAGCCCGGAGTCCTCTGACACTCGGATTTTGCATACAAAGGTCAAGTAACCTGGAAAATATCCTTTCACACCCACTGCGCAGGTTATAGACTTTCTTGAATTTTAGAGTGCCATAGGCAATCTGTTTGCGGATATCCTCACTAAGTACCTGAGTATAGGCAAAACAACCTGTGCCTTTTACAAACTGTGGATGCATCCAGGGACAGAAGGGATGTTCTTTTCTAAACTTTTTAGAATGGATAATAGGACAAACAAACTTGACTCTGGTTCTGTTTCCTTCTTTGTACTTACCCCAGTATAACATCTCAAATCCAGCTAGGCAGATACGGTTACCGCTTGAGGAAACTTTAAGGTCTTTTTCTCTTCTTAGATTTCGAGCAATATAGGGCTTAGCCTTAAGATCCTTGATAATAAAGGAAAGAACTTTTGCCGAATCAAGACCAGCATCGGCGATTACCCCACAGATATTAAGGTTAAACCTATCTTTAGCCAATTCAAGCTGAGGGATAATAACCTTACTGTCTACTACATTGGCTCCCTTGGTTTCTTCCCTGATGGGTAATTCCGATAAGGCATCAGAGAGAACAAAATTCCGGTAACCCCAGAAATACTTGATCTCTTTCTGAAAGGGCTTGGAAAAATGGACCATGATACTAAGACGAGATTTGGGGTCACCTTTGGGCTCCTTGGTCTTAGTAAATCTATCCTTGATAGAAGTCTTAAGGTTGTTCTCTTTAACTTTGGCCGGGATATTAGAGGAATCGAAGGTAAGATAAGTTCCCTTAATCTCTTCAAGCTCAATTAACTTGCTTACCAGAGAGTCCCTTACTTCCTGGAAGATAATATTTTTAGTATCTTGTAAGAAGGCCGAAAAATTCTCCACCTGAGGTAGACGGAGGGGATGAAAACCAAACAACAAAGCTAAAT
>Ga0315284_10005821_pt1 | contig 17534 bp, 4 predicted proteins | sample YL17G09_16_MG_FD_203696 | JGI IMG/M metagenome (GOLD analysis project Ga0315284, IMG submission 203696) | Sediment microbial communities from Yellowstone Lake, YNP, Wyoming, USA - YL17G09_16 | ecosystem: Environmental > Aquatic > Freshwater > Lake > Sediment | place: USA: Wyoming | collected...
CTTTCTGGTGCGGATTCTCCGCCGCTTTCCTCGCGTGGATGTGCCAGTGTGAGGGCTCGGTGTTCATCGTCTCGACGATTTCGAAGTCGGGGAATGCCTCTCCGGCGTAGTAGTTGAGTGCCGTCATCAGCCACTTCTCCTCCCACGGCTCCGGCTTCTCCGCATGCCTCTTTATCATCCCGAGGATGGAGTCCTGGTGCTTGATGTCGTCGCAGAGAATTATGAAAGGGTCCTGGTAGTGGACCTTCGGCGTCTTCAGGTCATTGCAGAGGACGCACTGCGGATTGGCTCGGACAATGCCGACGGCGCGCACATTGAACGGCTCGTCGGTGGGCGCCTCTTCGACCATCGAGAACCTTCCCGTCGTGTGTTCCTCCGTCTCGGGTACTCGAAAATCGACCCTGTGCGGAAGTATCTTCTCGGGCTGGAGCGTCGTGAGCATCATCTTGACGGGCGTCACCCATCCCTTTCCGTAGTGCAGTGCGATTTCGGGGTGCGTGCTGACGATTATGGTCGCCTTTCCGAGACGGGATGTGGCGTTCTTCACGATGCTATATCCGCCGAACTCGCCCGGCCGCGGGTCCGGCTCCTCGGGCCACGGATAATAGAGTTCCGCCATCCCGCCTTCCGTGCGGGTGCCGACGGATGCGAGCAGGAGGTCGTTCCATTTCTCCCGTTCCATCACGGTGCGGAATATGCCGTGCTCTATTACCCTGTAGGCGTCGCCTTCGAGGGCCTCGTGCTTCATGAGACCGGGTATGAACGGCCTGAAGTCGTCCTCGTCGGCTTGCAGATATTTTCGCTTTGCGGCCTGCGGCGTCTCCTCCCATATGCCCCAGACGGAATTGTCCTCGCCATGAGGCAGGCCCTCGTACATGAGACGGCCCGTGGTGCGCACGACGACGAAACGGCCTCCCTGGATGTTCGTCAGCTCACGGGGGATTTCGATAAGGTCTCCTTTGTAGAGCGCATTGAAGGCGACGAGCCGTTCGTACCTCACGAGTTCCGAAGGCCGGCGGATGTCACGTTCGATTGTTAGAACGATATGGTGAGGTTCGTGCCACGTTAGCAGGCCGTGCTCGCTCCTCGTATGTGATAGTTGCTCGTCCGTGGCCTCCATGTAGGCGGTCTTGGCCCTCTCGGGCGTCTGTTCCCATATTGCGTAGATGGCGTCGCCTTCCACTGGTAGCGCCCCCGGGATGCGGCCTATTTTCGCAATCACACCGTAGCGGTCATCGTGCGCCTTCACCAAGTCTCCGACGCGGTTCGGGCCCATTCCGACTGCGGCAAGGGACGCAGGCGTCGCCAGCCTCTCTCTGGGACCGCTTTCGCTCCAGAAGCGTTCCCTGTTCGCCTGGGTGAGCTGGCGCTTGACATCGACGGGGAGTTGCTCCCAGCTGAACTCAGACATGGTGTGGAGTTCGATGTCGTTGTAGTTCTCGACAAACATCTTCAGGACATCGTAGGCGGTGTCGGTGTCGAGAGCGGTCCACGCACGGCGTGCGGGGGCGCCCGTTTCGTGCTCCGGGTCCGTCTCCTCCTCTTCCTCCTCTTCGGCTGGATATACGGACGGTGTCGCCGGATGTGCTGGTCGCTGTGCGGGCCGTGTAATCCCGCGCTCGATGATGCGGTACTTCCGCTCATCGCCCTCGTAATAGGAAAGCTCGCCCCCTATGCCTGTGCTCTGGAGGTTCTCGTCCGACGCCGCCAGATATGCCCGCTTCGCTTCGAGTGCGGTGCCCATCCAGATGCCTGCTACCCTATAGTAGGTATGAATTATCTGGTGGACGACGGCGTATTCGGGCGTCGGGATGGCCATGGTGTTCGACACGAGGTCGCCGACGCGGAGGTCTGCATACGAGACGAGGGGCGCTACCGTCGATGTCCCAATCTGCGTTCCGTCCGGATTGTAGCCGAGCCTTGCCAGCTTTGCGTAGGCTTCGCCTGCGAGGTCTCTGAGGTTGTGCCTCGTTAGCTCCCTTGCGAAGGCGTAGACCTTCTGCGGAACGGTCATCCTTCCGAGCCTCGTTCTCAGTTGGTCCTGTCTCATCTCCCCGATGCGGCGGTCCTCGTACTCCGTCTCGGCCGGTGTGGGTTCGTGAAGGGCGTGCGGGGGCGTTACTCTCGAACGCCTCGTCCGCCTTGGTGCAGGTGCAGGCGCGGGCGTCGGCGCTTCGGCTGGGGCGGGGACCTCTTCGTCCTCGAAGTCGTAGCTTGCGGGCACGGTGGTCACGGTTCCGATGCCTTCCAGTATCCTCTTTGCGGCGTTGCAGTGCCGCCTTGAGGATTGCGAGCCGTAGGACGGCCTCTCCTTGACCTTGAACACGCCTCTCGGATATCGCTTTGCGATGATTTCGGCCCAGGACTTCAGGTAGTCCCCGACGATGTGCAGGTTCTTTGCAGAGCCTCTCGTTGCGCCCTCTGCGAACTTGCGGATGAGACGGTCCTGGGCGGCGGGGTTCGCCGCCTGCGGCTCGACCTCTCCCGCTTCGGCGACCTCGACCTTGTGCGCCGGATACGACGGGGGCCATCTTCCCGCAAGCGCATTTATGAACTCGGCTACGATATCGGCGAAGCGGTCCTTCGTTGCGGCGTCGGCGCCTTCGTTGAACTCTATGAGGTACGATACCGAGACGCCCAGCTCCCTGCCCTCTGGCACGACATCCATGAGCATCTCCGTGTATATCTTGCACCGGAGCCCTGCGGCGATGATGCGGTCCCGCAGCTCCGTCTCGTAGGGCCTCGCCCTCTTCTCCGTGGTCACGATGGCGATGTCATTGTCCCTGTAGACCTTACTATTTTGTCTGAAGCTGTGAACGTCTAGATGTATGGTATTCCGCGGGTCCCTCTTGATTAGCTCGCGGACGGCCTGTCTGAACTCGGTCTTCCACCTCGCCCGCTCTCGGTTCAAATCAATAATGTCCCTCGGAACATCCCCGAAAATGACCTGGCCTTCGGGCACCCTCAGCCGCTCTGCGAGCCGCTTCGCCATCTCCTCGGCGATGTAGTCGTGCCCCTTCATCCTCGATGCGCCTTCGACGGGAAGCCCCGTGGCGTGCGGAACCGAGATTATGATTTGTGGCGTGGGGTTATGCTTTCTGCGGCGGACGGTCTTTTTTTTGACGCCCTTGCTACTGCCGCTGTCAGCGCCTCCGACATCGCGGATGGCGTCCCAGACATCCTTGGCCGTCTCCGCCGGCTTTCCGGTGTGGAGCACGACCTCGATGCCCGTGTCCCGTGCGATACCCTTGGCGACCTTCGGATAGTCCTCGACATAGACCTTTATTCCCAGCTTCTTTATCGTGCGGCTCTTGTGCTCGATTTGCTGTCTCCATGAATATTTCAGGACGGGGTTGTGGTACGAGCGCTTCACGAGGTGTCCGAGACCGTGCTCTCTCAGCCAGCCCGCCGTGTCCTTGGCTACTACCGTCGGCCTCCCCGTTATGATATAGATGGTGTGCCCCTTGGCTTCGAGTATCTTTATGAAACGGATGGCCCACTCGTTCGGCTTGGCCGTCTGGATGACCTTGCGGTATCCCGCTTCGAGCGACCGCCCGATGAAGTGGAACGCCCTGCTCAGCGGAGTGCGGGATATCACGCCGTCGAAGTCGAAGCCTATCCTCATTGCGGGGCCCCCGTGTTCTCCCTCGGTGGGTCGTAGAGCTGCTTCATATATCGGTTGACCGTCTCTCCCGCCTGGCTGACATACTGCTCCACCCTCGTGTATCCGGCGGTGGTGAACATCAGGTTCGAGGGCTGGTTCGAGTCCTTGACCAGGAGGTATATCCTTCTCGGGCCCCTGCCCGTCTCCGGATTTATCCATCTGCGTGCGATTTCGGTGAGCTGCGCCGCCATCTGCTTGCCGACGCCCAAACGCCGATATCCGGTGTGGACGGCGATGAACACGTCGTCGATATTGTCCCATCGGTTCTGCGTGACGCCGAGCACTCCGATAATCTTATCGAGGAGCGGCTTCGGCTTGTCCGCCGGAGCGGTGCTGATTGCGATATAGACCCTCTTGTTGTTCGGCAGGCGGTCGAGATTATAGTGCCTCTGGAAACTCGTGACCCAGCCCTCTGCGTGCCTCTGTAGGAACTCGTCGATGACCTTTATCGGGTAGACATCGGGCCGGAACAGCACCATCTGGAACTCCGCACCTTCGGGGTTGGGCTTCCAGGCTCCTGTGAAGCTCGGGAAGACGAACGGATTTTCTTTCCCGCCGATTGAGAAGTTTTCGCCGTTCCACTTGGCCTCGCACCGTTCGTCGGTCCTGTCCCTTATCGCAATTTTCCAGACGCCGTCCTCGAAGTAAGGGTCCTTGAGCAGTCTCGCTGCGAAGCTGTTTCCTGTTAAGGCGTAGTAGACCGAGACGACCTCGCCCTTGTGCGCCTTCGGCGCCTCTGGGTTGGCCTTTCGCTTCGGGCTCCACTGCACGCTGTTCTCGCGCCACCACTTGCCGCTCTTGTAGAACTCGCCGACCTGGAGCGAGACGACTGCCTGCCCTCCGCGGTGCCGGACTGCGCCCTTGATGCGCTGCCAGTTGCGCAGACGGGCGGCCTCCGGCCTTGCGCTTTCGATGCTCCTTATCGTCTCAGCGTCGAGCGCCACGAGGAGGAACGGCACGGGAACGCCGTGTCCTCCGGCCAGACTTACATGGCGCCTTAAGGAGGGCATGACGTCGGTGAGGGTTGCTACGCCGTCCAGTTCCGGTCTCGTGAAATCGAGTTGAGCCCGCGGCCACTCTCGGACCGCTTCGTCCATCGTTGCCCGTATCGCCTGCCGGAACGGGTCCTGGAAGAACTCCTCGCCGGACGGGGCTGGTGTTGGCGGGGGGGCGGGGGTCACGGGCCTCAGACCCCGTGCAATCCATAGTCCTTGGTCCAACGCTTCTTGCAGGGCAGATTGCGTTTCGTGGTCGAGCACGCCGAAGGGCATTAGTGAACGGGTTCTCGCCTGTGCCGTGCTTATCTCGGGGACCGTTGCCTGCAAGACATGCACGCGCCGAGGTGGGGGGAGAGCGTCCCAGGCTCTCATCATTATCGCTGTGGGGGTGGGCGTCGGAACGGGCGCTGGCGGCTTCACAGGAACCGTGGGAAGCCCCGACGGGCTTGGGATACCCCTCTCCAAGACAGATACTAAGTGTTCCGGACCCTGCACTGCAAACCATCTTAGCTCGCCGGCCGGGGCTTGTCGCATCTGTTCGGTGGTCATCCCAATGTAAGCTTCTAGCGCCTGCTCTGGAGTGGGACGCCATATCGCCCACACGGCGTTTGGAGCGGCCACTTCCCCGTAGGTTCCAATGTGAACGATGACCCCGTATCGGCGGTCTTCACGGAGTCCGTATTGTACGAGGTCGCCACGGCGGAGATGACTGACCCTACCAGTACGCAGAACGCACTGTCTGGCGGGCGGGGCGGGGGTCGGCGTGACTGCCGGCGTCGGCCCTATTGCGACTGCGGGGCCGCTGGGACCCCATTGGCCTTCCTCATAGGCGGCCGTCAGGTCGCTTCTCGCACCCGAACTCAATTCGAGCCATGTTGTTACGGATATATGTGGAATGTCCGAGATACCGAATTGGAGAGTGCGTTGGGCGAAATGGAGAGAGCGTAGAACTCGACCCCTCTGCGCATATGTTAGGCCGTCCCAGGCCGTCCCCACGGTCGGCGGTGTCCTCGGTATGAGGCCCCGCGGTGTCCTCGGTATGAGGCCCTGCGGGCCCCACTCTCCGGCATCGAAGCGCCTTCCCAACTCGTCCTGCGTCAATCTGCTAATTCCGCTCCAACCCCTTGAGGATAACCGTTCAATGCGAGTACGCGCAAAGTCGAATGCGGTCAGGATTGCTCCTCTCTGGATAGTGTCGAGGCCGTTCCAAGCCGCTTCGATGACCGTGGGTAGCGGGGCCGCCGGTGCCACCGGTCTGCGCGCTCCGATGCCGATGCCGAGTTCCGCTGGTGTCGGGGATACTGCGGGGGTTGGCGTCGCCGGAACCGCTGGGACCGTCGGTCTTGCGGAGACCGCCATCCTGCTGTCCCGGATTTCCCAGACACCTTCACGGCGGGCGCGCTTGATGCGGTTCTTCAGTGCCACCGTGAGATGGCTGAAAGGGGTACTAATGAACGGGCGGGCGACTCCCATCGGGATGCCCATGGCCCTCAGTACCGCCATCCTTTCGTGTGGGGCGGAATGCGCCCAGGCGCGCCTTATCGTGCTTTCCATGACGCGCACGGGGCGGGCGGGGGTCGGGCGAACGGGGGTTGGGGGTACGATACCCGGCAAGCCGATTATCGTTTCCCGTGAGGGCGCGACGGTAGCTGGCACATCCATCAGCGTCAGCGTTAACGGCCTCGTGCCTGCGGGCGGCGACGCCCGCTCCATGACCTTGCGGTATGCGAATGCCAGTATCGGGAGCCATATTGTGAGCCAGTCTTCGATGTTCGACTGGCGGAACTGGACTACGAGTACATTTCCGCCGAGGGCCATGAGCCAATCGTCCAGCAACACCCTCTGCACTCGACCCAGCTCCCCCACCAAGGTGCTGAGGTAGCGTTCATCGCGCTCGTAAAGCTCGGAATGGAGCTGGGACCACACCAAGAGGCTCCTCATCTCCGGCGGGAAAACGCTCCATATCGAATGCTCGTACAGCGTGGTCGATGCAATACGCGCATCCGGATACAGGTGCGCCAGCAACCTCTCCGGCACGTCGCCGCTCCCGAGCAACATTATCCCGCACAGACGCCCGATGCGGATGAGCATCGAGGCTTCTGCGGCGCCTCCCGGCGCCCTTCCCCAACCGTCGTTCAGAATCGGGAGCGGATAGTTCTGCTCGTACCTGACTATCCCCGAGATTTCGGCTTCCGTTATACCGGATATCATATCCCGTTCTGCGCCCGCCATGTCGTCCCTGACGGCATCGACCGTGATTCCGGCGCCCTGGTTGTACGCCTCCATGAAGCTATCGCCCCAGTTGCCGAAGAGTTGGCTGTGGTGTTGGGCGAGGGGGGTGCGAGCGGGAACGACATCGCCCAGCTCGCTCTCCTTGAGCACCACGAAGCCATACATCGCCTGTCCGTGGGCGGTGACCCTTACGAAATCGCCGACATGCACCTGCCCCAGCGGAATTACGGCGGACGATATCATCCGCTCCGGGTCGATGTTCGTGCCCCTGTCTGCGAGTATTCCGAGCGCTTCCGGCCCGTAATGGCCATCGATGCCGCTCACCATCGCCTCTATGAGCGCCTGCGTGAAACGGGCGGGAATACGCGAGTATTCCGACCACTCGCTCGTCATCACGGCGTGGAACTCCGCTGCGAGGATTGTGGTGCCGAGCCCGAGTATCCAGTGCTGTCGTGCGGGCGCGCTCCCCACCGCCCACAAGGTCTCCAGTTGCTTCGCGGCGCCGTATTTCTTGGCCAGGTCCCAGTCCGGGATATTGAGGAGCATCGCCTTCTCCGCGGACGTCATGCTCTCCCACGGGCCGTAGGTCGGGCGCGGCGCCGAGGTTGTGAGACCTTCGTCCCTGGCGTACTTCATCACATACGCCCGCAAGTAGTTGGGTAGAGCGTCCCACTGCGCTCTCGTGCGGTCGCCTGCCGCCTCTGCGCCCTCTCTGCGTGCGCTGTTCAGACTCTCCGCAATGAACCTCAGCGTCTCTCCGCCTCTCTGCTGGAGCGGGGCCATGTTCCGGCTCGCCGCTTCGAACTCCCTTACGAGCGTCTGGAGAATCACCGTATCGCGGATGGTGTTGACGTCCCGTGCCGAGGCCGCCTGGATGTATGTCGCCGGAGGCTGGTATCCGTTTCCGGCGTACTGCTCCAGCACCGCATCCCTCCCGATGGCGCCGACAACGACCATGTACCTGTCCTGGTAGTGTGCGGTGCCCCATGCGGTATTGAGTTCGTCCAGCGCCGAGACCCTTGGAAGCTCGGGGGTCGCTCTCCGGCCCGCCGCTACGATGGTGTTGAACGCCGCCGTTATCCGTTCCGATTCTCTTCCCCAGAGGTCATCTGCGGCGAGCAGCTTCTTGAACGCCTCGACGAGCTTGAACGCCTTCCAGTCCGTCATCTTGGCAATCGGGTATCTGACCGGGCGCACCGTGCTCACCGCTATCTGCGGCTCGATGCCCGCTCCGATACCGTAATAGATGGCGTCCTCCTCGTTCGCCGCCTGGTATCGGGCGTGAAGGTTCTCGTAGGCGAGCTTGTAGTGCTTCAGCTCCTCTTCCTCGCCCAACTCGCTGAGCGCGATGCCGTAGATGTAGGCGAGCGGCAAATCGAACATGCCGTTCTCCTGCGCCGCCATGAATATGTGCGGTTCGTTCGAAGGAGCCAGTATCGGGTGGTCCAACGGGTCCTTGATGCTCATTGCGAACAATATCCGGACTGTCCTCATGTCAGCATTCATGAGACGCCAGCTCTCCGGGTAATCGGCCCACGGGAACCCTTCCACGAAACCCGTCATCACGAGCAGGATTGTGAGCTTCGTCCTGAATTGCGCTTCGAGGCCCTCCCAGGTCCTTGCCGCTTGGATATCGACCGGTGCGGTGCCCGTCACATCATGCGACAGGCGGGAGCTGTTCATCCTCCGCAACCACCACTGGCGGTTGCTCAGACCCATATTGTCGTTCCACAACGCGCCGGAAAGGACCTCCTGCAACGACCACGGGACCCAAGGCGAGAGCTTCTGCTCCTGTACGCCGAGTATCCTTTCTGTGGTACTCGTATCCCCCGGACGGCCCGCCGGCATCTGCGTCGCTATGTTGTAGAGGACGCTCTCCCTGCTCTCCGTGGATATCTCCTCGACCATGCAGAGGTTGGCGATGCCCTTCACGCGGACCAGCTGGCCGACCTGGAAACGGGCGCGTGCACGGAGCGCTACCACGGCGGCGACCCTGTCGAACACGGTCCTTCCCGCCGATAAGAGTTGCGTCATGTTGGAGCTGTTATGCGCCAGCTTCGTTATCCAGCCCCCTTCCCTCCCCGAATTTAGTATCCACTGGTTATAGGACAGGCCCTCGTTCACGCCCCTGAGAACTCCGTCCAGCCAGCTCATTACGCCCGCTATCCTCGTGATGCGTTCGGGCGATTCCCTTTGGGCCACGGACACCGGGATTATATCGTTGTAGGCGTCGAGCCCGATGAGCAGGTAGTTCAGGGTCTCGGTGCTCGTGACGCGCCTCAACCTGCTCCACATGAAATAGAGTGCGATGTGCCCCAGTGCGGCGCCGTTGACCATCTGCGAGAGGTCGTAGAACCTCTTCCCCCTCAGTACGGGTATCGTGTCTGCGATGTACGATGGCGTGTGGTCGATGGCGTCGTGCCTTGCAAAGAGATAGGGGTCGTTGGCCTTGATGAAGGTCAGGATGTCCTGACGCCCTGCGTCGCTGAGCGAGTTCCACGCTTCCTCCGCCAGTCCGATGAAGTCGCTGATTCGGCTGTTCGGCCACCTTTCCGCCTCCGTGGTGGACTTTATCACCCTGACGGCGACGCTTTGGGTGTAGTAGGTTACGCGGCCCGCCCCTATCTTTGCGGCGATTTCGTTGACCTGCTGTGTGTCGTAGAGGTGTGCCTTCACCTCGTCCGGCAAGTCGTTGAATGGTCGGCCGGCCAGCGATGTGGTGTGGACATGCGTGATGTTCGGATATACCGGGACGCTGTGGAAATATAGTACCTTCTCTTCCGCCGTGAGAGCCTCCCACGCGACCCTCCACGCTCTGAAGTCGCGGCGGGCCCTGCGGCTCGCATCCGAGATTGCGCCCTGTATCGATATCCCGGAAACGGCCTGCTCGCCCCTCGCCTTCAGACCGTCCCAAATCGAGTATCCGTCAACGAGCTTCTTTCTCAGCGCTTCCGGCATCAGCGAGAATGTCTGGATTGCCAGCTCACCCGCCTGGCTCAGCGTATATCCGCCGAGCCCGAGGACGATGTGCGCCGCCGGAAGAGCGTCACCGAGTACGCGGTCCCAGTGCCACCCCACCACCGCATTTCGGAGAGCGTCCTTCATTGTATTCGGAATGGCGCTGTACTCCATCTGGGCGTACGCGGTTATTTGCGCCTCCGTGAGCGTGAACTTACCCGGGATGGTATTGAAGTAGTGAAGTATGTCGTCTCTCCCCTGGGTCTCCATCGCATCCCACTTTGCCACTATCGACGCGACGGACGCTCTGGCGTCAAGCTCCATGACCGGAAGCGGGCGGACCTCCGGAAGCCTCTCTGCGGGAATCGGGTTGAAGCGGGCTCCTCTCGGTATCGGAACCGGGACGACGGATGAGGGCATCTAATCCACCTCGGGCGGCGATATGTCCGGCGTCTGTATCTCGACGGGCTCGGGGTTCTCGCGTATCTCCGTCTTCTTCTCGCCCCTTCTCGTTCTCACGCCCATCAGGATTTCCTGAGTCATCTCCTCGATGGCTTCCTCCATGTGCTCGTACATCTCCTCTGCGAACTTCATCTTCGTGGCCTTGTTCATCTGCGGCGGAACGTGGTCGGGGCCCGTGCCGCTGCACTCCCTCCAGTATTTCTGCTGGACCCACTTCGCAACGCCGGCGATGCCTTCGATGGCCTTTGCCCTATCGAACTTCTGCTGGACCCTCTTGTGAGCCATGTTCCGCTCGTAGGGTTCCATGAATTGGTGATATATCGTGCTGTCGTTTATGGCGAACAGCGCCAGCTCCCTGGCGAGCACGATATCGGCGCTTGTGTCCTTGGGGTTCTCCTCCCATTCTCCCGTTATCGGGGACTGGCCTCTGATTGCCGCAGGGTTCTCCTTTATGGCCCCTGATGGGGCCACGATGGCCTTGATGCGGTCTATCCAGCTCCCCACATTGCGGTGTACGGTCCTCGTCACATATCCGAGCGCCTCTCCGATGTTCTCGTCGAGATATATCGCGCTCCGGCTCGGGACCGCTCTGATGTCGGCGAGTTGCTGCTCCAGCCCCTTCGCATTATCGAGCCTGAAGATATAGCTCGCCTTATTCGTAATCGGGATTTCGAGCACGATGATGTTATTGAGCACGAACACGAACTCCGGCTCGCTCCTGTGCGGAATGTAGAGGTACCGGCCGCCCACCGCGTCGCTCAGCCCCTTGATGGCGTCGATGTACTCCCACTCGTATTCCTGCCTCCTGTTCTCCGGATGCGGGACATAGTCCCTGATGGCCTGCTCCGGCGTGACTGCCCTTCCGAGCACTCCGGACAGCCGGACTGCGAACTCCTCCATATCCACGGGGCCGCCTCTTGTGAAATATTCGTCGATGAGCCTCCGCACCTCGTCGCTTTCCTTGTGCGACCGTATCACCATTCTCAAATTCTCGATGCTGCTCTCCGACCACTGCGCCGTGTTCCCGAGATATTGCCAGATGAGGTGCTCTCCGCCCCAGTCCCAGAACCCTTCCTTCTTGAACTTGCCCTGAATCGTGACGCTTCCGGTGAAGTGCTGCTTCAGCGTGTTCAAAGTGGGGTGGCTGTCGAACGGCAGATTGATGTTGGCGTATCCGCGGTATCCCTGCATATCGAAGTGTACCGAGTTCGCCTGGTAGTTCAGGGCCGAGAGGGGTATTGTGATGCTCTGCTCCGCAGTCTCGGGCTTGAAATCGATTATGCGGGATACGATGAACAGACGCCCGTTCTGCACGCCCTCGACGACGACCTTTCCGTAGGACGGTATGATTTTCGGAAGGCCGTTCTGGATGCCGTCTGCGTTGTAGGCATCGATGACATCCTCGGGGAACTGAAGGCCGCCGATGCCCTGAAGCGTGCCCGTCAGCGTGCCTTCCTGGTGGTGCGCATACGCCCTGCGGTACGGCTGTTCGCCCTCCTCCTCCCCCTTGAGCTTCGTCACATATCCGGTCGTGAACTCGGCACGGCCAGCCGGCATTGCCGCTGCCGGAATCGGCTGGGGGCCCGAAAGGCTGACCTGGAAGTCGGCACGCACGATGCGCCATCCCCTTCCCGTGACTGCGAACTCAAACTCGATGCGGTTTCCGACGCGCACCTCCGGCCTTCTCTGGAATGCGACATCGAACAGTACGGGCTTCGTGCCTTCAGCCTCCTCCACGAACCAGACGGGGAAGCTGTTGCGGGAGTTCACGCGCCCGATATTCTTTATCGTCATCGTGGCCCGCTCCCTCTGCGGGTTGGAGCGCACCCTCGCCCTGGCGCCGGACGTCGTGGCCAGACCGAACATATCTCCGGTCATCGTCGATTTGGAGTGCATCAGAATCGCCATTGCGTCTCCGAGAAACTCCAGTTCGCCCTTTTCGAGATGCTGGTCGTTTCTGAGCTTTATCTGAATCTTCTTGAGGTACGCACGCTCGGCATCGCTGAGGAAGCGGGCGAGGTGTCCGTACTGGAAGGCGTCGAGCTGGTCTGCGAGCAACGTCGGGTTCTTGACCTGGCGGAGCGTCCTGTTCTCCCTCGCCTTGTTGAGCGCCTTGACCTTCTTGTTGAACGCCTTGAGGAGTTCCTCTTTCGATGTATACCACCGTGCGGATATCGGGTGTTCGAGGGTCTCGTCCTCCCTCCGGTCGTAGACTGAGAGAGCGTATCCCGCCGGTTTAATCCACTCGGCCACCACATTATACTGCCCGTACAGGCCGGCGTCCTTCTCGGCGATTACCATGCTGCTCATTTTCCGTCCCTCCGCGTCCGGTCGAGCACGGTCTCGGCGGGGTTCGGCTTCGGCCTCTTCTTGCAGTCCATCAGCCCCACCAGTTCGTCGAGGTGCTCCTCCTCTTCCTTCCTGATGTGCGTGAGGACCTTGCGCTCCTTGTCGGTGTCCGCCTCTGCAATCATGCCAGCGTAGTCGTTGATGGCCCATCCCTCTCCTGCGGCGGCTTCCTTGAAGTCCTCGTAGGCGAGTGGGTTGCCCTTTGCGGTCCTGTAGATATACACGGACTCCCCGCCATCACGTTCCTTTATCGTGTCGGCGTCTGCCAGCCTCTCTTTGAGGGTCCTGACGAGCGTGCCGTATATCCGGCGGTCTGTCTCATCGTCTCTGACACGATTGATGATGATTGCCGTCGTCTCCGGCCGTATCTGGTAGAATATGGTGAAGGTCCATTTCCCCTCGACATTCGGGTCGTTCCTCAGTGGAAAGTCCTGCTCGTAGGACCGCCAGTTCCAAGGTCCATGATGGGGGGGTACGAAATCGCCCCTGCAAGTCCATCCGAACGCCGTCATTATCTCGTCCAGCTCGGTTATCTTTCTGGGCGGGGGTGGGCACGGCTCCGACGGGTTCGCCTCAACCTTCTCGGGAAGGTCTCCGTAGTTGACGGGGAACTTCCTCTGCCAGTCCTCGAAGATGTCCGGGTGGCGGGCCTTGAAGAAACGATACTGCGCTTTCGAGCGAATTGGATTCGATTGTGGGTTGAACCTCGAAGAGTACAGGTCGCGCTCGGCACTGAACAGGTTTCCGCATTTCCGGCACACGTACTTTCCGCTGATATCGAGCCAGCCCTCTCCCCCGCACTTCGGGCACTTCACCTGTTGCTGCGGATTGGCGATGTACGGGACGCTCGGTGCGCCTTTACGCTTCTCCTGGTCGTCCTTGTGTCGCTTCCGCTTTCCCTCTGCGAACGCCTTTCTCACCGCTGAGAAGTCGAGGTCGATGCCCTTCTTTCTGAAGAACGTCCATGCGTCGCTTGCGAGCTTGATTTTGCCTTCGTAGGCCCATTTCTGCGTCATCTCCAGCGCCTTCTGCTGGAGTTCCTCCTTCGTGTACACCTTCCCCGGGTTCTCGGTGGCGCCCTCCGTCTCTCCGCTCACGTCGGGTTCCTCGACATCGGGCTCGTCCTCTCCCTCTTCCCCTTCCTTGCCGCTCTCCCCCTCGTAGGTGCCGACCTTGCTCTCGAAGCTCTGCTCGTTCCAAATCTCCTGGACCCTGTCGGTGATGTCCTTCGGGTCTTCGACACCGGCGTCCATGTAGCTCTGGGTCATCTTCGCAACCCATTTCGGGGGCGGGGGCATTGTCGGGGGCGTGACCTTGTTCTTGATATATCCCACGACGAAATTGACCAGCAAGCTACCGAGCACGGTGGCGACCATACCTACTCCGAAGGTGGCGGTGGAGACGCCTGTAACTATCGACTTCAGGAACGCCTGCGACGCCGCCGTTGCCGCTGCCGCTTCCGCCGCCTTTGCCGCTATGCTCACCGGAACCGTTATGGGGTTCCCCCTCGGCCTGTTGGCGAACGCCCTCTCCAGCACCCGCATCGCCTTCTTGTCTCTCCTTATCCCGTCCACGATGTTCTCCAGCTGGAGCACCGCAATCGGCTTCGAACTCGGGTTCTGACGCATTGGTGTGGAGATGTAGGTGAAATCCTTGCTCGGGTTCCCGACATAGTATCGGTCTCCGAACATCTGGGACTTCGTCTTCCCTGTCTTTGCGTCCTCCCATGAGAGCAACTGGAGTACGCCGAGCTTGCTCACGCCCTTTCTCGCCTTCGGCTTCTTCCACCCGAACACCTGCGACTTCAGCCAGTCGTCGATGCCGTCCTTCGTGATTCGGATGTTGCCGTATATGTAATAATTTCCCTTTCCGTCGATATAGAGCTGCGGCCAGCCCTGCCTGAAATGGTGATAGTAGTAGACTTCCTCCCTCTCCCACTTTGGGCTCATGTAGTCGAGCCTCTTGAGTAGCCCGCAGTAAGTGAGGTCGCCCCTCGGCTCTGGAATATCGATGTCGATGATTCCCTCTGGCTCGAACTGGTGCCACTCCTGATATAGCGCTGCGGCGTCCTCGTAGGCCATCTTCCTCGCTCCTAATCCTTCGTCCCCTTCTGCTTCGGCTTGAATACCAGTGTCGATACCCTGTTCTGACAGAAATGGCATGGATAGGTTATCTCGAACGGTCCCTCGTTCGGATAACCGCAGGCGATGCACCTGTTGCTCAGCTTCAGCTTCTCCAGCAGCTCCGTATCGTTCGTCGGCTGGACCGTTACCCTCGATACGAAATCGTCGATGCGCATGTTTGCGGGCAACCGTCCGATGAACGCCACGAACTCCGTGTTCTGGAACTGGTATGCGAAGTACGGAATGTCCTGCTCCAGCCTTTCGACCCTCACATATCCGGCCTGGTACCCATGACTCTGCCACAGCTGGATGGTCTTATCGACATCCGCCTCGAACTGCACGAACTCTCCGATGCGTACCGGCGCTCCGTGCCCCGTCTTCAGGTAGTTCTTGACGCGATGCGCCGAGAGCCTTCCTATGAACGAAATGTTGGCGAGGTGCTCCGGTACCGCATGCGCCGGAATCCTCCTGTTGCTCGACCCCTCGGGGAACAGCTCCGCGTGCCACTCCTTGTACACCTGATACGACATCTCGTTCAGTATGTCTCTGAATATCAGGACCCCCGGGTGGCTTGGGTTCCGGCAGTATCTGAGATTCCCGGTGCAGAGCTGGTCGTAATATGCGAAGGTCACCGGCTGGTGCGGAATCTCGTGCAGTGCCGGAGCCTGCGGCAGGCCCCTAACGCTTACCTCGGTGAGCCAGCCGTCTCCGTCCCACTTCATCTTCAGGTCGGTATCCTTCAGCAACGAGTTCTGGTGCGGCGTGAGCTGCTTGCACGGGCTCCTCTCGAAGCCGGTGGTGGGCGTCGCCACGCAACCCTGCTCGGGGTCCACCGTGACCGGATTCCCGCTGAGACAGAGGCTGAAGAACTTCATGTAGTACCCGCATTCCTCGCACCGCATCTACCTCACCTCTGGAACCCGTATCGGGGTCGCTCGGTCTACGAAGAAAAAGCACGAAATGTTGCTCACGTGCTTCTGCTTCTGCTCGCTCCTGCTATCTATCGAGCACGAGCCCATGCTCTCCGATTGCGCTTGGAAATGCGCACAGTCTATGCAGGACTTATCGAGTTGGACGGGCATGTCTGTTCACCTACTTCACATCAGGTCCCTGGCCGTTATCAGCGCTTCCGGCGCCTCTGCGTCCTCGGGGTTCGCCGCCTTCTTCTGCGCTTCGGCGGTCTTGGCGGCCTCTATGGCCTCCCTCTTCTTCTTTCTGCGCTCCTGGATGGCCCCTATGGCCTGCTTGGCGACCCCCGCTCCTGCGCCCACGCCGGCGCCTATCGCCGTTCCCACGCCGGGCACGACGCTTCCCATGGTGGCGCCCATTGCGGCCATGCTTGCGACCTCGGCCGCTGCGCCTGCGGCGTCGGGGTTGGCCCGCGCCTTCCGCTCCAAGTCGAATTCGAGCCATCTAACGACATCCCGCTGCGTGAAGTCCTGGACATCGTTCTCGTTCAGGTAGTCCACGAACCTGTGGTACTCCCCCGACGTCATGCTGACCCCTTTGACCTTCTCGATTGGATTGGACCTCGGAGACTTGGCGCCCTTGGCGGAGATGCGCATCTGCGCTGGCTCGACCTCGCCCCTGTAGGTGTCGTCCGGGACCCTCAAGTGGTACTTCAGGGCCCTGTCGGTCACGAAACTTGGGGCGTTCGTGTAAAGGAGCTTGGCGGCCTCGGGCTGGCCTCCCCTGGTGAGCTTGGCGGGGCCGTCCCTCGTATCGGTGCGGTATGCCATTTCTTCGAGCCTGGCCTTCAGCGGCGCCAGTATCGGAACTGCGGGGGCGGGGCTCTCTGCGTAGATGAACAGCATCGGCTCCGGATGTCCCGGCAGGTCTTCGGGCGTGATGAAGAAGATGATTGCGCGCTCGACGCCCTTCGCAAAGTGCTTCGGGGCCGCCTTGTAGAACAACGACAGGCTCCAGCCCCTTGCGACTTCCTCGTTCTGCGGCTGGCCGAGTTGGTGTTGCATGGCGTGCTTGAACTCGTGGAGAAGGGTGACCACGCTGTAGTGCGGAAGCTCGATGTGGTTCGTCGCCTGGTTGTAGAAGCCGGAACCCTGCGCGTGCTCCGGGTCGCTGATGTGCAGTGTAGGAGTCCGCATTCCGTAAGATTCGGACAACTTCAGGAGCAGGTGCTCGAACTTCGCCTGCTTCTCCTCGGCCGTGCCTCTCCAGGGCCGCTGGCGGACGATGAAGTCTCTGACCGCCTTCACGATTGCGGGCTTGATTTTGGTGTACTTGACGTGGTATGCGGCGTGGGGCATTGCCTGTTGCTGCAACTGCTCCATCGTCACCCCGTGCTCCTGCATTATCGTGCGCATTATCTGCGCCTGCTGCTCTCGGGTCATGCCCGGCTGGGCCCTTCCCTGGGCTTCCGTCATCAGGTCTCGGAACGAGAAGCGGCGCTGGGGTGCGGCTGGGGCGGGTGTCTGCGCAGGGGGCTGTTCGGGGTCGGGGTTCGCCCTCGCCATCAGGAACTTTCCGATATAGAGGCCCTCGATGTCCTCTCCGGGGTTCTCCATCCACCCTATCTGCTTCATCTTGTCGAGTTCCCTGTAGTGCCTTAGCGAATCCTGACCCATCTGCTTCAGCGCCTTCCCTGCGGGGTGCTTGGAGCGTACATCGCCTTCGGTGAGGTAGGTCTCGGCGGTGCGGAGCGACATTTTCTTGAGGTCCTCGGCGGAGGGGTTCCTCCTCGATAATCGGGTTAATTCCTTCCATGCGTCTATGGCGGCCTGTAAACCT
>Ga0315284_10005822_pt1 | contig 17533 bp, 20 predicted proteins | sample YL17G09_16_MG_FD_203696 | JGI IMG/M metagenome (GOLD analysis project Ga0315284, IMG submission 203696) | Sediment microbial communities from Yellowstone Lake, YNP, Wyoming, USA - YL17G09_16 | ecosystem: Environmental > Aquatic > Freshwater > Lake > Sediment | place: USA: Wyoming | collected...
CAAAAAAGGGTCCCTACACGTGAAGTGATGATTTTAATTTTTTTTGGGGAAAGTTTTTTGGGATTTTCATTTTTGGACATTTATAATGTCCATTTTCAAAAACCTGGGAGACTTTTCCCCAAAAAATTCTTCATCACACCATAAAAAAAAATTAGCGTCTGGTCAAAAAAAAATATAAAAAAAAATGTTACGATAAAATTTTTATTATTTTTATGAAAAACAATTTAGGCGTTTTTTATTATCCTATTATAGATAAAATGTATAACAAAAAAACGCCGAAAAACGCCAATGACTTTTATTGTCCAAGTTGTGACTTTAAATGCTTTAAAAATAGTGATTGGGAGAGACATATTATAAGACCAAAACACAAAAATAATGAAAATGATAACAAAAATGGTAAAAATGATAACGAAAAAGCACAAAAAAACGCCTTATCTAATTACGTATGTGATTGCGGGAAAGAATACAAACATCCGTCAGGATTGTCGCGTCACAAAAATGCCAATAAATGTAAACAAATTAACAATACAAGTTTAAATACTTATACATCAAACGAAAACGAATCAGAAGTAAATGTTCTTACTAATCTTGTTCTTGAAGTTGTTAAACAAAATCAAGAGTTAATGATTCAAAACAATGAAACACAAAAACAAAACAAAGAGCTTACATACAAGTTGTTTGAAATATGTAAGAATGGAACAAATAATACCTTGATTAATAATAACTCTAATAACAAAACATTTAATCTTAATGTGTTTTTAAATGAACATTGCAAAGATGCAATGAATATTATGGATTTTGTTGATTCTCTCAAACTCCAATTATCAGATTTGGAAAACGTTGGAAAACTTGGTTTTGTTGAAGGTATTTCCAATATTATTGTTAAAAATCTAAAAGCACTTGATATTCATAAAAGACCAGTTCATTGTAGTGATTCAAAGAGAGAAGTAATGTATATAAAAGATGAAGATAGATGGGAAAAAGAAAATGATGAAAAAATAAAGTTAAGAAAAGCAATTAAGCATATTGCACATAAAAACTCAAAATTAATACCACAATTTAAAGAAAAGTATCCAGATTGTGGTAAAAGTGATTCAAAAAAATCAGACCAATATAATAAATTAGTTATTGAAGCCATGGGTGGTTCCGGAAATGAAGATATAGATAATGAAAACAAGATTATAAAAAAAATAGCAAAAGAAGTCATCATTGATAAAAATTAATTTACAATGTCACATTTGATGGAAGCGGACCATCTTCAACAAATTCACCTGTTAGACTATACATTTCAGGATATTTGGGCATATTTTGTAATCCAGCTGGTTGGTATCTTGCGTCAAATAATTTTTGTCCTACATCAAATGATGCTCTCCATGTATTAACACCAAAATTTGGTTGACTTGGTTTTGAATTCATATTATCAGTTACTGGTGCTTGAAATGTTCCGTAACCACTTGTCAAGGGTGAATATTGAGGAGTTACACCCCATGTCAATTTTCCTGCATCATTATCTCCTGGAACGCATCCATTACTACGTGGTAAAGGTGGTGAATAAGGTTGACAACCAGGACAATCAATATCTGTAAAACATTGTTGTCCAGTTATAGAACATCTAGCAGTTGGTCCACAAAAATTTTTACAACTATATGTTGTTGTTAACGGCAAATCAACACTATGACTTGTAGACCCACCAATAACGTCTTCTTGAATAGATTGAGGTGTAAAACATTCAACTATATATTTATTTATAGACAAATAGTTTATCCACATAAAAATTATATATAACAGAATAATGCAAGATAAAGCTAATAATATTTTATAATATTTATCAGAAACTAACATATAATATAAATAAATATTATATTTTAATAATATTGAAATTACTTTTTATTCATTTAGAATTAGAACAAAAGACTAAATTTTATTGACTATCAAAAGAAAAACACAAATAATTTTATATCTTTTTAATATAAGTAATGTCAGATTCAACAACTACATCGACGATTGATGAAAAAAAAGAAGAGACAACATCCACTTCCAATGGATTGACAACAAATATTGGTAATTTTTTAAAGTCTGTTTTTTCTGCAATTCTTATTATTGTTATTTATTTTTTTTTGGGTGGTCTTGTTTTGTATGGATGCAAAATAGGACAATCTAATATATTACCAACAGATGAAAATTGTTATCCTTATACCAATTTAAAACCTGATATAGAAAATATTCCAATAAATATTTTTACAACATTTACTGACCCACAAACTTCTATGAAAATAAATTTTCCTTATAATAAATTTAATTCCTCTAATGTAATTTTGGATTTGTTTCGCAATTATAAGGATGAACCTAAATCGAATTTTTTGGCAAATTATTTTATTTCTATTATTGAATCACTTCTGCAATTTAATTTTTCATCTTTGGGTTTTATATTGAACATGATGAATGGTCTACCAGAAGCAGTAATTGTATTAATAGGACCTATTTTAATTAGTATTGTTACTTCATTAATATTTTTATGTGATAACTTTTATTTAATATATCTATGGTTTGCTAATATGGGATGGTTTTTTAAACACAATTCAAACACAGACTTAAATCATAAACCAGTTTGGGATAATGTTACAGTAGTCGATATGGTTGATTATGGATGTGGTATAGCATTGGTAATTTTATTTTTTATACTATTTTGGGTTGTATTGTTAATTAGTTTACCTGTTTTACCCTTTATTACAATGTGCTTAACAATATTTACAGGAATAAACTATATGGGTGTTATAAATGGTAAATCAGCAAATTCGCTTACTATAATAAAAGACATATTTAAATATTATAAGGTAACAATTATGTCTATATTTAGTTTTTTTGTAATAATTAGTGCGTTTGCTAATTTGGGGACCATTTCAGGTATTTTTTCAATTATAACATTAGGGTTAATATATGCCGGATTCATATCTATAGATTTATTTAAAGGTTCAAGTGAAGAGGGGTTAACAAAACTGGCAAGTTATGACCAAGCTAAAAAAGTTTGTAATTTCATTGGACCCAAAAAACAACACCATGGTCTTTTATATAATTTAGTTTTTGGTAATCAAAGTGGTGGGAAAAATTTAACCAAGGAACTTAAAAAAATAGGTAAGGGTCTTTCAGGAAAATAAATATATTTTATATTTTTAATATTTAAATAAAATATAATAAAAACATTAAAACATTAAATATACAATTTAAATGGGTAAGAATAAACAAAAAATATCAAAGAAACCTTTTATTAGTGTTTGTACTCCTACTTTTAATAGACGTCCATTTATTCCTTTTATGATAAAATGTTTTGAAAATCAGAATTATCCGAAAGATAAAATAGAATGGATTATTATTGATGATGGAACAGACAAAATAGAAGACCTGGTAACTCATATTCCTCAAGTAAAATATTTTAAATATGATGAAAAAATGACTCTTGGTAAAAAAAGAAATATTGGAAATGATAAAAGCAGTGGCGAAATTATTATTTATATGGATGATGATGACTATTATCCCCCAGATAGATTTAGTCATGCGGTTGATATGTTAAAACAAAATCCAAAGGCACTATGTGCTGGCTCGAGTGCAATGTTTATTTATTTCAAACATATTAATAAAATGTATCAATTTGGTCCTTATGGTCCAATGCATTCTACTGCTGCCACATTTGCCTTTCGAAGAGAGTTATTAAAACAAACAAATTTTGACGAATTATCATGTGTTGCAGAAGAAAAAAAATTTTTAAAAGATTATACAATTCCTTTTATTCAATTAGACCCAAAAAAATCCATTGTAGTATTTTCACATAATCATAATTCATTTGACAAAAAAGAACTACTCAAACAAATGCCAAATCCTCATATAAATGAAACAGAATTGACGCCAAATGATATAGTTAAAGAAAAAGATATGTTACAGTTTTATATGAATGATATCGATAGCCTATTAGAATTATACGAGCCTGGAAATATAAAAAATAAACCAGATGTAATTCAACAATTATCAATAATAAGAGAACAAAGAGAGAAAATGATACAAGACCAAGTAGAGAAACATACGAAATACAATGAAACAATTCAAAAACTACAAATGTTGCAAATTCCAAATCATAATGATTTACAAAATAAAATAAATAATTTGTCACAAATGGTTCAAGAGTTGACATTAGAAAACTGTCAGTTAAAAGACAAAATAAATTATTTAGAAAATAAAATTAGACAGATAATAAGTGAACAAATAAAAAATAAAAATAGTGTATCATCAACTGTAGTTTAAAAATGATACTTTTTAAAATTATAACGTTTTTTAATTAATATCTCAAAAACTAATTAATATATAAATTAAATATACTTAAAGATTTTTTAATAAAATATATTATAATAGCAAGATGTCTTACAATAACGAATACTATCCAGTTGATTATGATATGGTATCATGTTCAAATAGCGAAGCAATGAAACGCGAACTGGAAAAAGTGAAGCAGATGGATAGAGGATATAATAAAATTTGGAGAAAGTTTCCCAAAAAGAATGGTGACTTAAAAAGAACAAAGGTGGAAGTTTATTCCACAAGTGGGTTTGGAAACCATATTCGTGATGCAGAGACTGGGGAATATTATCCCTATCTTGTCGGAACATCTGATGAAGATTTATTTTTCAGTATAATTTTAGCTACAGGAGAATGTAATAGCAGAAATGGTTCAAGTACACTGTTTTATTTGTCCCCTGAAAGATATATGCAACATCAAAATCAAGAGCTTGATGAAAAAATTATCTTAAGATGGAAGCAAAAGAAGAATAATAGAATGAGAGAGAAAGACACTGAAAAGAAGCTAACTCTATCAGATTTTGTTGAAGTTAAGTGAGCAATAGTCTAACTTTTACACCTTTTCTCATTTAAAACGCCCATTTTTGTATTATCCTAATAAACTATTTACTGCTTTTATAACTATATTGTATTCAATAATCAATAACATTTTACTATCATCATTAAACTTTTTTATATTTTCCATCATTTCTTCAGTTAGTTCTTTATAATTTCTAATATAATCAATGTAAAATACTAATAAATCAGTATGATTTTGCGTTTGTAATATTTTTTTATTTATTTCTTCAGTTGTATAACTCCTATGCAAACTCGTTGAATGTCTTTGAATTTTTACATTATTCTCCATATAAAAATAATAATTTAAATAATTTTTAAATTATTTTATTATATTATTTAGTAAAAATGGGCGTTTTAAATAAGAAAAGGTGTAAAAAAAAATAATATAAAAACATAATATTATAATAAATTATGATGTTTTTAATGAGTAAGTTGTTTGTATTATTTTGTATTGAAAAATATAATAAAATTAATTTTTCAATTACAGAAAATTTAAATACTTTATATGTTATTCCTAATAAGCCCGTTTTAAAAAAATCTTCTGGTTATGATGAAAGGTATTCTTTAAATAATACAAATTCAGATAATGAAAAACTATTTAACATAGCAAGTTATTTGAGAAAAAAGAAATTACTCAATATTTTAGAAAATAAAAATGTAGCTCTTACAACCAAAATATTTTTATTAAATGATATTACTATAAAACCTAATAATATATTTGCAGGTGGTCTAATGAGAGATTTTGATTTTGATAATTTTTAAATCTTTATTCTTTATTCTTTATTCTTTATTCTTCTTCAAATACTTCTTCATCTTCACTTTCGATTTCTTTTTCTGTAGTTCCAGGTGCATTTTCTTTTGTATATTTTTCTAAATATCTATAAATTCTATTAATATCTAATTTATTAATTTCGTAATTTTCAAATAAATTAATGATTTCATTATCATCATGTTTGTTTTTTAAATCAATAAAAAAACCAAACAAATCTTTTTTATCCATACCAAGCTTTTGACACAATTTTTGAATAAATAGAGAATTATTATATTCGGTAGAATATTTTGTTAAAACCTTTGTAAACCTTACTTCAGAAGGATTATATTTTTGTTTTTTTTTAAAATTTTCATGATAATGTTTATTATTTTTAAAAGTTTTTATTAAAGAACTCATTTCATTAAATTGCCATATTTGTTTTTGAAATGTAATTCTATCAATATAGTCAGCAAAACATATATTTTCTAACTGACTAATATAAAATGGTATTGACAGTTTTTTTTCAGATTTGTCTATAACATCGATAATATTTTCATGCCATAATAATCCTACACTGGTTCTATCAGTTTCATTCATAATACTATTGTGTTGACCAATATTATAGTAATTATTAATCAGCTTATTTGTAATTTTTTTCGTATCATCACTATATGATTTCAATTGAAATATATTTTCAATAATTTCATTGTTAAAAAATTCTGGCTTATTTTTATAAATAGTATAAACACTATTAAGTTTTCTTAAATCGCCCTGCACAAAAGTAACTATTTTATTTTTGATATCATTTTCCATAATAGGTAGTAATATTTGAACTACCTGTGAAATTTGACCAATTGTAGGTGTTTTAAGTTCAACTGTATTACATACTTTCATAAGTTCTTTAATTTTCTTATCCATTCTATAATTACCAATACAGATAATTGGATTTATTGTTACCTCTTCTAATTTTTGTTTTTTTGTTTTTTTGGGTCTAATAAGTTTTATCAGAGTATTAATTCCGCCTTTATCACCATTATTCATTCCATCAATCTCATCCATAATGATTGCAATTTTTTTGATTTTTTTATTAAATAAACTCATAATATTTTTATCTGACATATTATGTTTTGTAATATCTTCAATAACAGATGTATTTCTAATATCTCCGGCATCATATTTAATAATATCATAATCTAATTCTTTCAAGATATTTATTACAAATGAGGATTTACCAGTGCCAGGGTCTCCATAAACATAAATACCTTTTTTAAATAGCATATTATTTTTATTTTGTTCGAATGATTGAAGTATATCTTTAATAGCAAAGGCTTTGTCTTCTCTATTTAAAATTTTATTGATATTTATTTCTTCCATCTTATATATTTTACAATATTCTTTTTATGTAGGTTTTTACATAAACCAAGTTCTTTTAAAAAATTATTAATAAAAAATCTACATTTCGGTGATTGATTTTCAATACAATAATTATTAATAAAATAAATATAATTTTTAAAAACCATATTTTTATATATATAACTTTTGATTTCAAACCATTTTTTATAGTTCTCTCTAACAATATTTTCAAAGACAAAATAATTATCACGTCTAATCATGTCACGAATATAGTTTTCATACTTTGGTATATATCTTTTTAGAAGATGATGATATAATGAATAATTTGTTCTATCAACAAATACAAGGTTTTTTTGAGGTATATATTCTTTAATTAAACTAACTAATTCAGTAGGTAAAACATTTATTTTTTTTATTAATTCATTCATTATAAATATATATAATTACTATTTATAATAATTTTCAACAATAATAAAATGTATAGGTGTAAAAATATTGGTTTATTATTTGCGACCAATCATTTGTTTTTTTGTATATCTTTTCTTTGTTTTTTTACCCTTTTTACTTTTTTTACTTTTTTTATAACGTCCACCAAATCTACGTCGTTGGTCTTGTGTATATCCATATGACTTGGTTGATGATGATGATGATGATGATGGTGCATTAGATATAGATGAGCTCTGAAATAAAGTATTCAAAGGTTTTGGATTAAGCAAATTAGATATTTCTTGCATTTTGATTCCAATTTCACTTCTTTTTTTAATAATTTCTCTATCCGCATCTCCTAACTCTTTATTTAATGATAATAAATTAGTTGTTGTATTTGTTTTTTGATTTTGTTTATCTTTATATGATTGTGACCTTGATATTCTTTCAAAGATTGATGATCCAGAACTAATTTTATTTTTTGAATATTGTCCAGTGAAGTCAAGTATTTTATCTCTTATGGTATCAATTTGAGTTGATAAACCTGAAAGTTGGTCTCTATAAATGTTTAAATCTTTTTTTAGTTCTTGTAATTGTTCATTATTCATAACGCTATAATTCAGATTTATTTGTTGGTTAATACTTTGAAAGAGTTTGATTTTACTTTCTAATATTTGTTGAGAATCTAAAATAACCTTATCAACTTCAGAATTGTTCATTATATATATATAAGATAAAATATTTAAAGGAAAAATTAGAAATCTAAAATATATATTAGATAATATTAAAATATTAATATATTTAAATGGAATATAATAGTTCTGATAATTCTGGTTATACAAGTGACGAAGATAGTTCTCAACCAAATTCTCAACCTATAACTTCATTTGAATCTCCTTCATCTAAAATGTATACAGATGAACTTTCTAATTATTCATCTGATGGTAGTGAACCTTTAATTCCTCTAAATGAACCTCCTAAAAAATTTGATACTAAAAAATTTGGGTCAAGTCCTTCTATTTTTTTTAATCCTCTTTCACCAAATGCAATGGTAAACCCGCGTAGTTTTGATTGTCTTGTAGATGTTTTTAAAAAAACCACAAAATATGTTCAGGTTGAATATTCAAAAGAAATGTATAACAATGTATATCGTGAAATAGGAGATTTTGTTATGGAAGAAAAGTCATGTGTAGGTTTAAGACCAGATTATATTAGAGGTTCTCTTGAGGAAGCAGATGCTATTATTATTGTTGGTCCAGCCGGGTTTCCTTTATTTAAACAAGGAGACGACTCTTCACAATTAAAAGTTGAGGGTAAAGTTCCAATTTATGCATTTTCAACATTATTATTTAAAACTCAAGAATATGTAAAGACAGATGTTATTTGTTCAATGAATACCTTATTTACAGGCGGTGGAGCAGAAATAATGAATGTTGCGGATGACATGGCAAAAGCAATTTGGGCAAAAAAAATAAAGTTAGAATCAGTTAATTCTGCTGTATCATTCTATAAAAAATTTGGATTTAAAGAAGTATTTATAGATAAAAAAACAGGTTTGACTCACATGGAAAAACCAACAGGATTATGTCCAATGGAGATTAATGTTCCTGGTCGTGGTGGTAAAAAAAGAAAAACAATAAAACTAAAAACAATAAGACTAAAAACAATAAAACTAAAAACAAAAAAGTTTAAAAAAACAAAAAAGGTTAAAAAAACAAAAAAAGTTAAAAAAACCAAAAGGGTTTAGCTTGTTGTTTGACAAGGATTATTTACACCGTAAGTAATTCCGTCCCATGAAACACCACACTTTTGAGCCCATGTATATTTTGCACATAACGAATTTTCACCACTATAAGCAGGTGTATTAAAATTCATAATTAAATGTGTGTCACCAGATTTTGGAGGACAAGTTCCTAAATCTTTAATATTAGTACAAGTTGTGTTGTTACCGGACCCATCCGCATTCCAATAATCAGGACATTCAGGGAGTAAAGGTGGCCATTGTTGTGAAGCATTAGCATAATATAAAGCAATTCCTATAACTATAAGAGCAATTATTAAAATAATAATAGCAATAAACAAAACTATTTTTTGAAATCCTTCCATTATATAAAATAAATATATAATTTTTTCTATTAGAGTAATATAAATGAATAAAGTAAACAATGGTCGTGTAGATATTAAAAGTCCAAATACTTCAGAATTATTTCAAATGTATGACAAAATACCTGCTAATCAATGTGTTTCATTTAGGAATGCTACTGAAGGCATATGGACAGAAACAAATTTGTCCCAGGCTTTTTTCTCTCAACAAAATATTCAAATGTTGCAAAATGGAATTAGAGCTGGGATTTATCACAAATCAAATGGTCAATATATTATTGGTCCTCAAGATTGTGATGCATTAAAAATTGTTATGCGCAGTATTTATTTACAACATGCAGCAAATCAAAGTAATAATATAACTCAACAAATAACAGAATTAAATAAAATTGTTCTTGATTATTGTATTAAACAGGTTTACGGTGAAGCCCAGGGATATATGAAATATATTGATGACGTAAGTACATTAGTCGTTCCCATGTCTAATCCTATAATGGCAGACAACAATGATAGACAATTAGAGTTAAAAAGCTGGTTTTAATTTTAGTGATTTGTAATTCTATAGATATAAATATTTTAATTACTAAATATGTTTAAAAGTTAAAATAAAATTTTTAAATATATTTATAGAAATGGATAAAATTGTTTTAATATGTGCGACTGGTAGGTCAGGGTCTACGACAATGCAAAGAATACTAAATACTATTCCAAATAGCAATATTTGTGGTGAAAATTTTGGTGCGATTAACAGCTTATTAGCATTTTATAGAAGACTTAAACACGCTGCGGTAAATTTTATCCCAGGTCATTTTACTCCAACAAGTTATGAACAACTTCTTGCTTTAAATTTTAAACCATCATGGTATAATTCTTTTAACTTTCAAGAAATTGTAAATAATATAAGATTATTGATAACTAATATGTTTAAAAACTCACCCACAACAACTGTTTGGGGATTTAAAGAAATAAGATATGATGGAGAAAATATAAAATATATTAAGGAATTTAAGGAATTATTTCCACAAACAAAAGTAATAATACAAATCAGAGAAAATATTGTTGCTCAAAGTAAAAGCAGTTGGCATAAAAAAAACAAAAATGCAGTATTAGAATTACATAAACAAAATAATTATTTTATAGATTTTTATAATAAAAATAAATCATATTGTTATTTTACAACGTTTGAAAAAATGTTTGATAAAAATAATATTAAAAATATATTTAATTTTATAGATTGCAGTGAACATTATGATGAGAAAAAAGTAGATGAAATTCTTAAAAATAATATAAAAGATTAAATTTTTTTCTCTCTTTTTCTTTTATTACTTTGATTACTATAAAAGAAAGAGTTTAGATATAATTTTATTATATATATAATATTGACAATGATGTTATATATATTAATCCTATTAAATATAATATTTATAATAGAATCTTTACATTTGACTAATAATCAAATTGTAATGATAAATAATTTAATACAAAATCCAGGTTTAAAATCTCAAGAAAGAGAGAAAATAAATTTAATTTTATATAAGGCATATGAAAAAATGGCAGTAAAAAAAGCATTGGATTTTAAAATGTTACATAAATTTAAATGCAACAATATTAAAAAAGATGAATTAATTTTAGTAAGTAAAATAGGTTTATTTAAATCAATAAAAAAATATAATGGAAAGCATGATATTACATATTACTCAAGTATCTATATAAATTCAGAATTGTTAAGACTATTAACAGAAAAATATTCATTAAGTATTTTACCAAAAAAATACAGAAGTAAGAGTAAAACAACACTTTCAAAAACAGAATTAATTAAATATAAAAAATTATTAAATATAAATTTATCAGTTTTGTATGAATCCTGGCAAATAGATTTAATATTTAAAAATGATAATGATGTTTTAATTAAACTAAATGAAAAATACGAAGAATTAGAAAAATTACGTTTTTTATATAATGAGATATCACCTTTTACAAAAAGAATTTTATACTTAAAGTATAACTTTTATGAAGATAAAATTCCGACAAATAAACATGTAGCTATTTTGATGTGTTGTTCTGAAGAAACTATACGCATTCATCTGTTAGAAGTAAAAGAAAAAATAAATATTTTTAGTCAATTGTTGTATTAGATTTAATAATAATTATTACACCTTTTTACATTTGAAACGCCTATGTTGTTATCTTTTGTGGTAAAGGGTCTGTTTTTCCACAATCGGGACATACAGTATATTGAGAACCCTTTTTAGGTTGCATAATAATAGACCGATTAAAACGTATTTTATTTGTTTCCGTCCATCCATACAATCTAGCAATTTCTTTTGCTTTTGTATAGTCTCCATATTTTAATAAAAAATGTTCTAATATATCACCTTCATCTAAATTTGCTCTACAATGTTGACATATGCATTCCATATAATATATTCTTATTCTTATTCTTATATTCTTATTATAACAATATAATTGGCATTTGAAATGTAAAAAGGTGTAAATATTATTAATTATTATTTATTATTAATTATTTATTATTAATTATTTATTATTAATTATTCTTCTTCAATAAGAATAGTTGTTTTTTTTGCACTTTTTTTAACTAATCCTCCTTTCGATACAACCTTTTTCTTTTTAATTTCTTCTCCATTCATAAGTCGTGTGCGTTCATCTTGGTAAACTAAATAAAGTTCATAAAGTTTATCAAGTTCATTCATCCACATTTTATTATTGCTTGTAGTTTTAATAATTTCTAATTCTGTTTCTTTTTTGCCTTTTTCGTTTAATAATTTATCAATATTTTCTTCTGTTACTGAATCCATAGGCATCTTAACTAAATAATTATAATCTTCATTATCATTGTCAATTTTATCATAACCTTTACTTTCTAACATTTGAACAACATGTTCCTTTTTCTTTTTTCTCAAATCAATAGAACCTTCCAAAATTTCTTTTATATATTTTGCTTTATTTGACAATAAAACAAGTTCATGTTCTAAATCATTTATCATGTAATTCTTTCTTTCTTGATACATTTTTAATCTCACATCATAGTAAGCATCTATTATTTCAGTTATTTTATCATATTTTTGAAGTGAATCATTTGCATCAAATAAATGCATATTTGTAGTTGTATTTGTAGTATATAATTTCAATACTTTTTCTAATCCATTACAACCATAGTCACCTTTGCCACCTTCAAGTTCTTCCAGTTTTCCCCTTGCAAATGTAATAGTAAAATCAACATTTGTATCCTTACTCATATCATCATAATCTTTGATGGTCGCCTGAACTTTCTTTCCATCTTTTCCTGGTGACGGTTCAATTAATTCTTCAAGTAATTCTTTGAAATCTTCAGTCCAATACCCAACAGGTAATTCTGTAACTCTAATTTTATCATTAGCGAGTTTTTCATAAATACCTTTAATTAAGAATTTATCATCTGAAATTTTTGTAATTTTCCCTTTGAATCCTTCATAATATGGAAGAAATTCCATTTCATCTTCAATAGATAATAATTTATTTTTTATATATTGTATTATTTGTAATGGATTGTAACACATAATATCAGTACTAAAACCAGTTCCAATTCCTTTTGAACCATTTATAAGAACCATAGGAATAATGGGTGCATAAAACACAGGTTCAACTGTTATTCCATCATCATTTAAATAATTCAAAATATTATCATCAGAAGCAGGAAATATGCTTCGTGTAATTTTATTTAATTGAGTAAAGATATATCTTTCAGATGCACTATCTTTACCACCTTGAAGTCTGGTTCCAAATTGTCCATTTGGTAAAAGTAAATTTATATTATTCGAACCAACAAAGTTTTGTGCCATTCCAACAATAGCACCATTTAAACTGGCCTCACCGTGATGATAACCAGAGTGTTCTGATACATAGCCTGAAAATTGCGCAACCTTAATTTCTGTTGTTAAATTTTTCTTAAATGCTGAAAATAAAATCTTACGCAATGAAATCTTAAGTCCATCCATTAAATTAGGAATGCTTCTATCACAATCATATTTGGAGAAGTGAATTAATTCCCTATTTATGAATTCCTCATAGGAAACATTTGTCTTGGATGTATCAAGATATGCATCGCGATTATAAAATTTTAACCAGTCTTTTCTATCGTCAGCTCTTTTTTTATTAAATACCATATCAATTGCATCATCTGATTGCATAGAATGCTCAAATCCTACAATTTTCTTTTTTTCAAAATATTCACGAAATTCCTTGCCGGTGCTGGTTCCTAACCCTTTATAATATTTTATTTTCCACCCTTTGTTTTCATTCTCTTCCTTCCATTCATTGAATTCACCCTCATTATAGAAATCTAACTCAATAGCGCCTTTTTTTGCTTTTAATATAGGTGTATTCATAAAACCAATAAATCCATGAATATTTGCAAGTGATGGCCATTCAGATTGGAATAAATTGATTCCTAACCCTTTAATATGACTCCCATCTAAATCCTGGTCTGTCATAAACAATACCTTACCATAACGCAGGTTTTTATATACATCTTCTATTGTTTCATAATTTTTGCCAGTTTCCAAACCGAGTATTTTTTTAATTTCTGTAATTTCTTTGTTTTCAGAAATTTTTTTAACTGCTTCACCGCGAACGTTTAGTATCTTTCCTTTCATTGGGTATACACCAATTGTATTGCGGTCATCGGAAGATAATCCTGAAATAATACCTGCTTTTGCTGAATCACCCTCACAAAAGATGATAATACAATCTTTTGATTTTTCTGTTCCAGCCCAATTAGCATCAGTAAGTTTAGGAATACCTCGAACCGATTTGCTTTTCACTCCATCCGTTTTTTTAGCAGCCTTATTTTCTTTTACTTCAGTTAATTGTAACGCAGCATCCATGACACCCATTTTGGCTACCCTTTCAATAAATTTATCAGTTACTTCGCACTTTGAACCAAATTTTGAAGAAGGTGTATTCATGTAATCTTTTGTTTGACTATCAAATGCAGGATTCTCAATATCGCATCTTAAGAACAAAATGAGTTGTTCTTTAATGCTATTTGGGTTTACTTTTACTTTCTTTTTTTTCTCGATAAATTCAACGAGTTTGCGTGTGATTTGATTTAAAATATATTCAACATGCTTGCCACCTTTTGTAGTATGGATTCCATTTACAAATGAAACCTGAACAAATTCATTTGTTGGTGTCAACGCAACAGCATATTCCCATCTGCCATCTGAACAAGCGTCTTCATAAACACGTGGTGAAGAAGATTTATCTCCAATATACATGTTAATATATTGCTCAAAATTTTTGATGGGAAGCAAATTATTATTATATTTAACCTTTAATGTTTTATCTGTAATCGCTGATATATCATATACTCGCTTTTTTAAAAGCGCAATTACATCAGAAGATGGTCCTTCGATACCAAGTCTTTGATAATCTGGTTTGAATGTAATTTTTGTATATGGTTTATTTTTGCATTTTGTAATAGATGGTTTGCAAATTACATCTAAATTGTTTTTATATTCTTGAACATATTTTAGGCCGCGGATATGGTCGACAGTTTCAACTTGTCCATAAGTAGACCAAATAAGAACAAGTTTAAAACCAAACCCATTTTTGCCACCAACAATTTTTTTCTCGTCTTTATTATAATTTGTAGAAGTGCGAAGATGTCCAAAAACCAACTCTGGAATCCAAATCCCGTCTTTTTGTGCTACATCAATTCCATTGCCGTCATTGACCATGATAATAGTTCCATCAGCATCAATAGAAACATCAATATGAGTAACAGGTAATGCATTTTCAGATTTGCTTTCTATTCTGGTTTTCATTCGAACAAAATGGTCGCGACAATTCACAATACCTTCATCGAATAATTTAAATAAACCAGGAATATAACAAATATTTTTTTCAATAATTTTATTATCATCATCGCTCATAATCCACATATGAGAATCTATTTGTTCAACAGACCCAATATATGTATCTGGATTATCCAGAATATGCTGCTTATCAGTCTTCTGTTGGACATTAAAGAATAATTGTTCGGAGTCGTTATTGCTCATTGTATATACTATATAATTTTACTTTTAACTTACTTTAAAAAATCAATTTTATTTTAAAAAAAAATAAATAAAATAAAATAGTAAGAGATATTATGAGCTCACGAACATCATTTAGTCCTGGTATTAAGTCAAATGCTAAACGATTGATAAATTATGACGCACTTTACAATCAAATTAATATAAATTATGTAAACCCAGATAATTATACATATAAATGTGTTTGCACACCAACTACATATAACAAAAATGTATTAGGTTCAGATTCCCCTTCCACAAGAGTATCTTATAATACAAGAGTAGCTCAAATAATAAAATTTTATAAAGGTGGAAAAACCCAATATGGAAATTTCTATTTAGGTCAACCGTTGCAGTTAAATTATTTAGGAAGAGCAGAAGGAATGCCAGGTGGAAGTGGTATGGCTCCTATAAATCGGTTTAATTAAATGCGTTTTGCAATTCATTTAGAAAAAATAATATTTTCTCATATAAATTTATAATGACAAAGTTTTCAAGAACTTCAACAGGTAAATATTCCGTTGCCGGAAAAACATATGATTCATTAATAGGAACTCGTGCTCAAGTATGGCACGGAACAGCTTATAAAACAAGTGGTAGTTTAACGCATAACGACTTGATGAAAAATAAAGCAGGACGTATTGTCTCTAAAACTAAACATAATACAGCAAAGAAAGAAAATCGTCTTGTGAAAGCAGGTTTTGTTACAAAAAAAGGACATTTTGGTTTTATTAAGAAAGGAACTCGTTCATCGCGAAGTTCTAAACGAGGTGGCACGGGTGCACCAATGGGAGCAGGTTTCCCAAATAAATCTCCAATGGGTAGAGCATTAAGTAGTGGAGGAAGTAGAAGACGAAAACGAGGTGGAAACTCTGTAAACTATGCATTAAGTCCTTCTCCTATTAGCGGAATTAAATCTACATCTGGTGTTGACGTTCAATTTGTTGCAGGAAATGCAGGTTAAACTATTTTTTTAAAAAAATAATATTTGTTATCAAAATCAATATTGGTATAATATAATAAAAATTATTTATTAATATATGTTTTAATATTTTCAAATTTATATTTTTTTCTTCTTCAAAATATTTGCCATCTTTACCACACATATTTTCATCAAACCTATTTAATTCCGCAAAACTATATGATATTTTATTTGTTACTATGTTTTTGATACCAAATTTTTCACATTTACCATAAGATGTAAATTCTAATGAATCAGGTTTATAATAAACACAATTTCTGCAAGAAGGTAAATTAATATTTTTAATAATTTGTTCACTATTTGTCATATGTAATAAAAAAGGTTTGCAAATTTTCATTATTTAATACAATAAGTATTTTTAAGTTGTTTACAATTTTTTTATTTTAATATGTATTATATATTTTTCTATTACAAATATATAATATTCCTTTTATTAGTAATTATAATGGAGCTATAAAAATATAATCAGTTTTTTTTATTATACAACAGTAATCCATGAAGTTTCAATAAATTTCTCATAAACAATAAAATCTGATAATTTAAAATACAAATATTTTTCAAAATAGCGTTTACTAACAATAAATTTACAAGAATTTAAATTGCAGTATTTATAATAATGATTATATGCTTCATCAAATGATATTAATGAAAGATTGTATTCTTTTTTTATTTGTTCTTTAATATATTCGAATGAATTATTAATATCTTCTGCTTTATTCCAAAATGAAGAGGTTACGTTTAATACAAATTTATCTTCAACAATTTCTACAGATGGAAAGAAATGTTTTAATATTTTTAATATATTCTCTTCACTAATATTACAATTAGACATTAGTTGTTCTGATGATGTTTTAGTCCATGATTTAAAGAGAGAACATAATTCATCTATTTCAAGCTCATTATCAAAAAGAGCAATCTGATTATGTGGTGTTATAGTAGTTT
>Ga0315284_10005824_pt1 | contig 17532 bp, 12 predicted proteins | sample YL17G09_16_MG_FD_203696 | JGI IMG/M metagenome (GOLD analysis project Ga0315284, IMG submission 203696) | Sediment microbial communities from Yellowstone Lake, YNP, Wyoming, USA - YL17G09_16 | ecosystem: Environmental > Aquatic > Freshwater > Lake > Sediment | place: USA: Wyoming | collected...
TCCTGGCCGGTTGCCGAGATGATCCTTCAGCATCACGAGCGCCTCGACGGGTCGGGCTATCCCCGGGGATTAAAGGGCGATCAAATCCTTTTAGAGGCCCGGATTCTAGTCGTCGCCGACGTCGTCGAGGCGATGGCCACCCATCGCCCCTACCGGCCGGCCTTCGGCGTCGAAACGGCTTTGGACGAAATCACCCGCGGCCGGGGCCGGCTGTATGACCCGGCCGCCGTCGACGCCTGCGTTTCCCTGTTCCGGACCAAGGGCTTCGCCTTGAAAAACTAAAGCCCCTTGCTCATGGCGTTCAGGAAGTCCTGATTGGTTTTGGTCTTGCCGAGCTTATCGATCAGGAGCTCCATGGCTTCGACCTCGCCGAGCTGGCTCAGGACCTTGCGTAGGATCCAGATCCGTTTGAGGTCGGCCTCTTCGATCAGCAGCTCTTCTTTCCGTGTCGCCGAGCGGTTGATGTCGATCGCCGGGAACGTCCGTTTATCGACCAGGCGGCGGTCGAGGTTGATCTCCATGTTGCCCGTGCCCTTGAACTCTTCGAAAATGACCTCGTCCATCCGGCTGCCGGTGTCGATCAGGGCCGTGGCGATGATCGTCAGGCTGCCGCCCTCTTCGAGCTTCCGGGCCGAACCGAAGAACTTCTTGGGTTTGTTCAAGGCGTTGGCGTCAATGCCCCCCGATAAAACCTTGCCCGAGGGCGGGATGATGGCGTTGTGCGCCCGAGCCAGCCGGGTGATCGAATCGAGGAGGACGACGACGTCGCGCTTGATCTCGACCAGCCGCTTGGCCTTCTCCAGGACGATGTTGGCCACCTGGGCGTTGCGGGCCGGCGGCTCATCGAAGGTCGAGGCCACGACCTCGCCCGAAACGCTCCGCTGGAAGTCCGTGACCTCCTCGGGCCGTTCGGCCACGAGGAGGACGATGAGATAGACTTCGGGGTGGTTTTTCTCGACCGATTTGGCGATCGTCTTGAGGAGCGTCGTTTTCCCGGCCCGCGGCGGCGAAACGATCAGGCCGCGTTGGCCTTTCCCGATGGGGGTCATCAGCTCCATGATCCGAGCGTTGAGGTTTTTCTGGTTCCCGTCCTGGAGCTTGAGCATTTCGTGGGGATAAAGCGGGGTGAGCTGCTCGAAGTGGATGTTCCGGCGGCCCTCGATGATAACATCGGGGTGCATGAAGTTGATGGCCTCGATCTTGATCAGGGCGAAGTACTTCTCGCCGTTTTTCGGCGTCCGGACGATGCCCGAGATCGTATCGCCCGTCCGGAGCTGGAACTTACGGATCTGGGAGGGCGAGACGTAGATGTCGTCCTGGCTGGGGAGGTAGCTGAACTCGGGCGCCCGGAGGAACCCGAACCCGTCCTCGAGGGTTTCCAGGACGCCCTCGGAGAAGAGCAAGCCCTGCTTCTTCGCCTGGGCTTCCAGGATCTTGAAGATCAGGTTATGGCGATTGTCTTTTTCTTTCTCGATTTCCTCGTCGGGAAGCCCGGCTTGGGCGGCCACTTTGAGAACGATTTTGGTCTCTTGCTCCTCGAGCTCGATCAGGCCCCATTCCCGGGGCTCTCCGATGGTGGTTCTAGTTACCATGAGGTCACCTCTCTTAAATGACGTTGGGCAAAGCCCGATATTCTCAATGCGTCAGCGTCGGCTCGTTCGGCGCCGCCGCCCCCTCCCCTTCCGGGGCCGGGACGTTTTCTTTTCTCTTCGCCGCGGCCATGATCGGCGGCAGCTCCTTAGTCAGGACGATCTTGAAGACCTCGTCCATCGTCTCGACGAAATGGAGGGTCATGTCCTGGCCGATATTCTTGGGCAGGTCCTTCAGGTCCGGTTTGTTGTCGAACGGCAGGATCGCCTCGCGGATGCCCTCCCGGTGGGCGGCCAGGATCTTCTCCTTGATTCCGCCGACCGGCAGCACTTTTCCCCGGAGCGTGATCTCGCCGCTCATGGCCACTTTCTTGCTCACCGGGATCTCGGTTAGAAGGGAGAGAATGGAGATGGCGATCGTGATCCCCGCCGAAGGGCCTTCCTTGGGCGTGGCGCCCTCGGGGACGTGGATGTGGATATCGAAGTCCTTGGTGACGTCCTTGGCGACGCTGAGCTCGAAGATCTTGGCCCGAACGTAGGTGAAGGCCGCCCGGGCGGACTCCTGCATGACCTCGCCAAGCTGGCCGGTAATGACGAAGTTGCCTTTGCCGTGGACTTTGGTCGCTTCGAAGGTCAGGAGCTCGCCTCCGAACTCGGTCCAGGCCATCCCGATGGCCACCCCCACTTCGTCCTCCTTGTCCATGGCCGTGCGCCGATACTTGGGGACGCCCAGGTAGGCTTCGAGATTCTTGACCGAGACGCGCTCCTTATAATCCTTGCCCTTGGTGACGACCTTCTTGACGACCTTGCGGCAGACCGTCGTGATTTCCCGCTCCAGGCTCCGCACGCCCGCCTCGCGGGTGTATTCGTTGATGAGGCGGAGGAGGCCGGCGTCCGAGATCTCGAGGTTACGGTCGCTCAGGCCGTGAGCTTTGAGCTGTTTGCTCCAGAGGAACTGCTTGGCGATCTGGAGCTTTTCGTCCTCCGTGTAGCCGGGGAGGCGGATGATCTCCATCCGGTCGATAAGCGGCCGGGGGATGGATTCGCTCATGTTGGCCGTGACGACGAACATGACCTGCGACAGGTCGAAATCGGTGTCGATGTAATGGTCGAGGAAGGTCGAGTTCTGCTCGGGATCGAGGACCTCCATGAGGGCGGCGGCGGGGTCGCCCCGGAAATCCATGCTCATCTTGTCCACCTCGTCGAGGAGGAAGACCGGATTTTTCGTTCCTCCCCGCTTGATCATCTGGATGATCCGGCCGGGGTAGGCGCCGATATAGGTCCGCCGGTGGCCGCGGATTTCGGCCTCGTCGCGGACGCCGCCGAGGGAGAGACGGACGAATTTGCGTCCCGTCGACCGGGCGATCGACTTGGCCAGGGAACTCTTGCCTACGCCCGGAGGACCGAGGAGTCCGAGAATGACGCCTTTCGGATTCTTGACGAGCCGGCGAATGCTGAGGTATTCGAGGATCCGCTCTTTGACCTTTTCGAGACCGAAATGGTCCTCGTTGAGGATCCTCTCGGCGTCTTTGAGGTCGCGCTTCTCCCTGGATTTCTTGTTCCACGGAAGCCCGAGGAGCCAATCGAGGTAGTTTCGGCAAACCGTGGCCTCGGCGGACATCGGCGGCATGGTTTCGAGCCGCTCGATCTCCTTCTGGGCCTTTTCCCCGGCATCCGGCGGCATTTTGGCCGAGGCGACCTTTTTTTTCAGCTCCTCGATTTCGTTGGCCTGGTCCTCTTTGCGGGCTCCCGGCTGTCCGGGCTGGAACGTGCCTTGGCCCTGGCCGGGCGGGATTTTTCGTCCGGGCAGGGGCGTTTTGCCGTTTTTTCGCCTCAAGCCGGCTTGGATCCGGGCGATCTCGTGATCGAGGAGGAAAACGAGCCGGCGGATACGTTCCTGGCTGTTGATTGTTTCAAGGAGGTTCTGCTTCTCCTCGAGGGGAACGTAAATGTGGGAGGAAATGATGTCGGCGATCCGGTCGGGGGTGTGGTCGCGCAGGGCCGGAATGATCGCCTGGAAGTTGGCGTTTTGGTTGAGCTTGAGATAATCCTCGAACATCCCCAGGACTTTCTTGAGCTCCTCCTGGGTTTCCTTGCCGGTGTCATCGAGGACCTTGATCTCCTTGGCCAGGACCTGATAGAAAGGATAGGTGCTGACGTATTCCAGGACCCGGGCCCGCTTTCGGCCCTCGACGATGACCTTGACGTTCTTATCGTCCATGGAGACGGTCCGGATGACCTTGGCCGTCACCCCGAACGAATAGATGTCCTTGGGGCTCGGATTGTCGAGCGAGGGATCCATCTGGGCGGCAAGAAAGATCAGCTTGTCCGTCTCGCCCGATTTCTCGAGCGCCTGGACGGAGGAGGAGCGGCCGATAATGAACGGGACGAGCGTTGAAGGAAACACGACCAGGTCCCGGAGCGGGATCAGGGGCACGTTCTTTAGGATCTCGAAGGCGTCACTGGGGTTTTCCATGTCAAGCTCCCACCGCCGGCTTGAGCCGGTCGAAGGCGAGATCGTTCGTCTCGACCATCCGCTTGGTGATCTTCACCTTGGCCGTTTTCTTGGAGGACGGCAGGTCGAACATCAGGTCGAGCATCAGATCTTCGATGATCGAGCGGAGGCCCCGGGCGCCGAGTTTTCGCCCGAGCGACCGCTGGGCGATCGCCTCCAAGGCCTCGTCCGTGAAGGTGAGCTCCGCGCCCTCCATGGCGAAGAGCTTCTGGTATTGTTTGACCAGGGCGTTCTTCGGTTTCGTCAGGATGTCGATAAGATCGGCGAGGCCGAGGTCGTCGAACGCGGCCACGACCGGGATCCGGCCGACCAGCTCGGGGATGAGGCCGAACTTGATGAGGTCCTGGGGGATGAGCTCGCGGAGAAGCTCGGCCGAGGCGTCCGTCCGGCCGACCTTGGGCTCGGCCGTGAACCCGACGACCGAGCGGCCGAGGCGGTGGGCGATGATCTTGTCCAGGCCGATAAAGGCCCCGCCGCAGATGAAGAGGATGTCCGTCGTATCGACGGCGATGAATTCCTGATGGGGGTGCTTGCGGCCGCCCTGAGGCGGGATGTTGGCCGACGTCCCCTCGATGATTTTGAGGAGGGCCTGTTGGACGCCCTCGCCCGAGACGTCCCGGGTGATCGACGGGCTCTCGCTCTTGCGTCCGATTTTGTCGATCTCGTCGATGTAGATGATCCCCTTCTGGGCCCAGGCCTTATCCCCCTTGGCCGCCTGGAACAGCTTCAGGATGACGTTTTCCACGTCCTCCCCGACGTAGCCGGCCTCGGTCAGGGTCGTCGCGTCCGCGATGGCGAACGGCACGGAGAGGATTTTGGCCAGGATTTGGGCCATGAGGGTCTTGCCCGTCCCCGTCGGCCCGATCAGGAGGATATTGCTCTTGGCGATTTCCACCTCGGACGGGTTTCGGGGCAGGCTGATGCGCTTGTAATGATTATAAACCGCGACCGAGATTTTTTTCTTGGCCAGATCCTGCCCGACGATGTGCTCGTCCAGGGCGGCCTTGATCTGGACGGGGATGAGGAATTCCCGGGGAGCCGGCTTCTCCGGTTCCTCCTTGGCCTTATCCGACAGGAGGACCGCCTGGGCCACCTCGACGCAGGCGTCGCAAATAGTGATCCCGTCCGGCCCGGCGATGAGTTTGCGGACCTGGGCCTGGGAACGGCCGCAAAAACTGCATTTGAGCGGCCCGCTCGTCCGATCCGCGCTGTTTTCTTTCATCGTGTCCATATCCTCGGCGGTATCAGGCGTCGTCCTTGGGCCGGTCCTGAGGCCGGCCGCCGGGTCAACGTCGGGACTGGGCTCTCGACGTATAAATCAGGTCGATGAGGCCGTAGTCCTTCGCCTGCGCCGCCGTCATAATGAAATCCCGCTCGATGTCGGCTTGGATTTTAGCTTTCGGCTGGCGCGTATGCTTGACCAGAATCTGGTAGAGACCCTCCCGGATCCGGAGAATTTCCTTGGCCTGGATGGCGATATCCGACGCTTGCCCCTGATACCCGCCGAACGGCTGGTGTAGGACGATCCGGGAATTGGGCAGGGCGATGCGTTTTCCCGGCGCGCCCGACGCCAGGAGCACGGCCGCCATGCTGGCGGCCTGTCCGATGCATATCGTCGTGATATCGTTGGTCACGAATTGCATGGTATCGTAGATCGCAAGCCCGGCGGTGATGCTTCCGCCCGGCGAATTGATGTAGAGAGAGATTTCCTTTTCGGGATTCTCGGCCTCGAGGAACAGCATCTGGGCCGTGACCAGGTTGGCCGCCTCATCGTTGATCTCCGTCCCTAAGAAGACGATGTTGTCCTTCAAGAGCCGGGAATAGATGTCGTAGGCGCGCTCAGAGCGCCCGTCCTGCTCGACGACGAAGGGGATTAAAGCCATGGAAATGAGGGACTTATTCTATTATAGCCTGGCCGACGAGAAAGTCAACCACTTTGCGGGATTGGAGGGTGGCTTTCAGGCCGTCCCGCCGTCCTTCCTCCCGAAACGACTCCATTACCCGGGCCAGGGGGACGTTATTCGCCAGGGCGACCGACTCGATCTCGCGGTCGATCTCCTCCTCGCTGACGGTCAGGTTTTCGGCCTGGGCGATCCGCTGAATGACCAGATGCCGCTTAAGGTTGCGTTCGGCTTGAGCCCTCGCCTGGGCGTGGAGGGCTTCGGCGGCCTCCCGGTTCAGTCCCCGGGGACCGAGCTGGGACGCGTAATTCTTGAGGACGGACTCGGTCTCCTCCTCCAGAACGCTCGCCGGCACTTCGATGGCCGCCTGGTCGATCACGGCCTGGACGGCTTCTTCGGACGTCTCCCGCCGAGCCGACCGGGCCCGGCCGGCTTCGAGCTCCTGGCGGATCTTGTCCTTGAGGCCGGCCAGGTTCTCTAATTCGCCGAGATGCTTGGCGAAATCGTCGTTGACCTCGGGATATTTCATCTCCTTGATCGAAAGAACCTTGAGGCGGTATTCGACCGTTTTGCCCGCGTGTTTCCGGTTCCCGTGGTCCGCGGAGAAGGTCGCGGTATAGGTTTTTTCCTCCTGGACGTTGAGGCCGAGGATGTTCTGATCGACGGCCGGATCGTTCCCCTCGCGGCCGGCCAGGACGACGACGCGTTCGGCGGGCATCAGGCGCTTGGTTTTGAGGTCGCGCCCTTGAAGCTCGACGGTCACGTAATCGCCGTCGGCCACGCCCCGGCCTTCGACGGGAACGAAGTCGGCGTTCTTCCGCCTGAGCTCCTCGATGGACCGATCGATGTCTTCGGGCGCGACGAGGATCTCCCTTTTCCGCAGCTTCAGTCTCTTGTAGACCGGGAGCTCGAAGTCGGGCCAGGTTTCGATGACGGCCGTGAAGGTCAGCGGCCCGCCTTCCTCGAAATGGACGTTTTTGACCGAGGGAACGCCCACGGCATGGAGGCGATCGGACTCGAGAATCTCGTCCAGGACCCGGGGGACGAGGCGATCGATGACGTCATGCTCGACCTCATGGCCGAACATCTGTTTGACCAATTCGCGGGGGGCATGGCCTTGGCGGAAGCCCCGGAGTTTGGCCCGTTCGGCGACGGCGTCGAGGACGGTTTCGTATTCCTTGGCCGCCTCGGCCGCGGTCAGCTCGGCCTCGATTTGCTTGCGCGTGGCGCTGAGGTCCTTGACGGTGCTTTTGAGCCTGTCGGTCGTGTTGTTCTCCATGGAAACGTCCTTGGAAAAATCGGAAAATGGGCAGAGCGGGAGTCGAACCCGCACTCCTTCGTCAGGAACTAGGTCCTAAGCCTAGCGCGTCTGCCATTCCGCCACCTGCCCGTTCAATCCGGTGCAAATCCCTCTCCTCCCGGGGGGAGAAGGCGGAACCCATTCGCTCTCTCTGGGAAATAAGCGCCGACGCGGTTTCGCGCCCGGCCTGACGCGGAGGAGCGCTAATTTAACATATCCGCGTCCCTCAAGTCAACTCGCCTATTTAATGTAGGACTGGAGCTTATTGGCCAGATTGACGTCCACCGCCTTGAGCCTCTTGACGATTTCGAGGGCGTCGACCCGCTTCTTTAAATTGAGGTACGTGACTCCGAGATTGAACAGGGCGTTGGAGCTGTCGGGCTGGAGCTCGACGGCCTTCTCGAGAGGCACCACGGCATTGTTGAAATCCTTAACCTGCATGTAACAGATCCCGAGATAGAGCCAACCCAGGTTGCTGTCGGGCTTCACTTCGACGTTCTTCTTGAAGGCCGCGGCGCCGTCCTTGAAGTTCTTGAGGTTGTAATAGGATACGCCCAATCCGAACCAGGCCGGCTCGGACGTCGGGTTCACGGCGAGCACCTGTTTGAAGACCTCGACCGCCTCGGCGTCGCTCTTGTTCTTCTGAAGAAGAGCGGCGAGGTAATACGTGTACTGATCGTTCTTGGGATTGAGCTCGGCGACCTTGCGGGCGGCCTCGACGGCTTTGGCCGGCTGATTGCCGATGTCGTACATCCGCATGATCATGCTGTAATAGTTGGTCGCGTCCTTAGGGCTGAGCTCGGCGAGTTTCTTGTAGGCCGCCTCGGCTTCGGCGAGTTTGTTACCCCGCTCGTAAGCTTGGGCCATCTGGTATATCAAGTTGTTGTCGTCCGGCTGGGTTTTGGCCGCTTCGGCGAACGCCGCCGCGGCCTGCTCGAATTGGTTCGTCTCCAGGAGGCAGCGGCCGAGACTGCGATGGGCCATCCAGGCGTTGGGCGGATTTGTGGCAACATATTTCTGGTAGGCGCCGGCCGCTTTGGCGAATTCTCGGGCCTGTTCGTAGGCGTCCCCGAGGGCCAGGAGCGCTTCTCTATTGGAAGGATCCAGGGCGATGGCCTTCTCGAGGGCGGCGGCGCCTTCGGGGCCCTTCTGGAGCTTGGTCAGGATCTGCCCCAGACCGAAATGGGCCGCGGCGCGGTTGGGATCCAGCTCGACGACCTTCCGGTACGCCGTCACGGCGTTGTTATAATCGCGCTGTCGGTCGTAGATCGAAGCCAATTGCGTCCAGGCTTCAAGGTTGTTCGGCTGGAGTTTGGTCACTTTTTCCAAGCTTCGCTGGGCCCCCAAGGTGTCGTCCAGCCAGCCATAGAGCCGGCCGGCCAGCCAGGCCCCTTCGAAGGAGTTTTTATAATCCTCCGCCGTCCACGATTTCCAGGGCGTCGGTTTGGCCGTCTTATTCAGGGCGTTGACGGCCGTGATCGGAACGACGAACCGCAGCCGGCTGTCCATGACGACGAGAAGACCGGCCATCTTGCCTTCGGCGTCGATCACCGCCGCTCCATTGAACGTCTCCGGGACGGCCAGGGATGTATCGGCGACTTTCGTCCCGGGAACGGCCTCGAACAGGTTCCGGACCGTTCCCTCGGAAACCATGACGTCCCCGGACTCGTTCGCTCCCAGCCCGTAGATGGTCTTGCCCGTAGCGATCGCCTCCGGGCTTCCGGCCGGGAGCGGCGTGGCCTTTCCGTCGATCTGGAGGAGGGCTAAGTCCAGGTTCTTGTCCACGGCCATGATGCCCAGGACGTTGACCTTCTTTTTCTTGGCGTTGAAACCGGCGACCTGGGCCGCACCGCTGACAAGATGGTAACTCGTCACCGCGATCTTGTCGGCTAGGACCGCGGCCGTCCCCTTCCCGATTTCCTTCTGGTCCTTGTCATAGACGACCAGATAGATAATGCCGTTGCCCGCCTGGGCCTGGAGCTTGGCCGCCGCTTCGCCCTGGGCGAAGAGGGCCGGTCCGGAAAGCGCCGGGACGAGACCCAGCGCCAGAGTGAAAAATCCTTTTAATCTCATGAATCCTCCTGATAGGGAGACGAATGATAGCCGTTTCGTAGGAATTATTTTGACACCTTGCCCCGTTTCTGTCAATTGACAAAACGCCGGCGGTCGGATAGCCTTAGCCCGTGATGCTGAAGCGAACTCCGCGCCGCGCGGCGGCCGTCTTCGCCGTCCTGCTGGCCGGGGCCGCCGTCTTCGCTTGGCGGGGCCGCCGGGCCATGGTCGACTTCACCGTGAACTATACCGCCGGCGACCGGATTCTCCACGGCGAGACGCTCTATCGCCTCCAAGACGAACATTATCAATTCAAATACTCGCCCTATTGCGCGATGATCTACCTGCCGATGGCCCTGCTTCCCCTGCCTGCGGCGAAGGCGGTCTGGTTCGCTTTCGTCCTCGCGGCCTTGACCACGATGGTGATTTTAACCCGCCGACTCATTGGGCATTCCCGCCCACCGACGGAGGTCTGGGCCGCCGCCGGCGTTCCGGCTCTGGTCTTAGCCAAATTTTTCGTCCGCGAGCTCGAGCTCGGCCAGATCAACGCCATCATCACCGCCATTCTTTTGGGGATGACGATCCTTCTCGTCCAGGACGAAGAGAGCAGAAACCAGGGAAAAGCGGCGGCGGCCGGTTTCCTGTGGGGCGCGGCCTTGGTTTTGAAACCCTACGCCGCGATTTTCCTCCCCTACTTCGTGGTCAAGCGGAAATGGAACGCCCTCTGGCCGGGGCTCATCGCGCTCGCTCTGTCGCTCCTCGCTCCCGCTTTCTTTTACGGTTTTCCCGGCAATATCGCCGTTCATGAAGAATGGATCGCGAGCTTGGCCAAATCCACGCCCGGACTCCTCGCCTCGCAGGACAATGTCTCCCTGCTCGCCTTCTTGATGAAAAGGACGGGGGATATCGCCGTTTCCCGGCTGATTTACGCGGGGCTCATCCCGGCCTTGGCCGCCGCGGTCCTGGCTTTTATCCGCCGCGGCCGCCGCCTGAAACAATCCCTCCCCGCCGAGGGGGCGCTGCTCCTTCTCCTGATTCCGCTTATTTCCCCGTTGGGTTGGGATTATACGTTTCTTTCGGCGATCCTGGCCGCGGCGGTCGTCACCTCCGGCTTCCGCGAATTCCCCCCCGTCGGCCGGATACTTCTCGGCGCGAACTTCGGCGTGATCGGGCTCACGATCTACGACCTGATGGGCCGGAAAGCTTACGCCGCCTTCATGACCGGATCGATCCTCACGGTCAATTTTCTCGTGCTCGCGGCCGGCCTCTTTTATCTGCGCTTCACCGGCAAAGCATGACCGATCGCTCGAAAATCGTCGCGGTCTATGCCCTCACCGCCCTGGGCGCCTCGCTCTGGATTTCAGCCGTCCTCGCGGCGCCTTATCTATGGTCGCGGGAAAGCGGCGCCGCTCCCTTTCTTTATGCCTGTTTCTCCCCCATTTGCCATCAGATTCCAAAGCGTTCTTTTCATCTGTTCGGCCGGCCGATGGCCGTTTGCGCGCGCTGTTTCGGGATTTATCTGGGATTCCTGGCCGGATTATGCGTCTATCCGTTCGCTCGGGGCTTCCAAGCCGTCCGCCTGCCGAAAACGACGACGTTCCTCCTCCTCGCCGCTCCGATCGGTTTCGACACGGCGGGAAATTTTCTGGGACTGTGGTCAACGCCGAATCTCGTCCGTTTCGCCGGCGGAGTTCTCTGGGGGGCCATCCTGCCCTTCTATTTCCTTACCGGGGTCTCCGAACTCGTCCTTTTTTTCGCACGGCGGCGGAATCAACCGTAAAACGCGTGTTGTCGGCCGCCGAATTGATAAACCGGCTGCGCTGACGGCCGTCCTCAAGCCTACTTTGTAAAATAGGGCTTGGGAGGCCGAAAAATGACTTGAAAGCGGGATTTCCCGATTTCGCCGCGAGCCTCCCAGCGGCTGCGGACGGCCGAAATGCGATGAGGGTTTGCCGCCCCGCAGACGCTCTTCGAGGCTCCCGGATTTTCGGGCGCCGAGGTTTAGAAGACCAGCAACGCCTTTCGACAAACACGGTGAAAGGTCGTTAATCCAAGAAGCCGAGGCGCCGAGAAGGAGCGGCGAGGGGCGGTTCATCAAACCCGATCTGGAGTGAAGGCCGTTCGAGGACGCTCAGAGGCTTACCGAGGCCGCTCCTATTGCAATGGCGCCCCCGAAAAACTAGAATGATTTCTTCGCCCGGTCGAAAGGAGGCCTGGATGAACGGTCGGCGTCCGTCGCTCTTCACTCCCGCGCTCATCGGAGGAGCCGCCGCGGGCCTCCTCTCGGCGATTCCTTTTCTGAACTGCCTCTGCTGCCTCTGGATCATCGGCGGAGCCGCCCTGGCCGCTTTCCTTTGGGCCAAGGATTCCCCCGTCCCCTTGACCTCGGGCGACGGAGCTTTGGTCGGCGCCTTCGCCGGCTTGACCGCCGCGGTCATCGATTCCCTGGTCAGCATCCCCTTCGCGGCCATGAACGCCGCCCTTTTCCGCCGCGTCTTCGAACGCTTGGCCGAGTACACGAGCGAGATGCCGGCCGGGTGGGAACAGTGGTTCAACCGCGGGGTGGGGCCGTTCTCGATCGCCTGGTTTTTCGTCGGTCTCGTCATCACCGCCGTCATCTTCGCCGTCTTGGGAACGCTGGGCGGGGTGATCGGCATCGCCCTCTTCGGCAAGAGACGTCCGCCCGCGGCCTTCCCTCCGCCGCAGCCCCCTCTCCCTCCCCCGGGCGCCTGATGAGAAAACGCCTCAAGACCCAGGTCATCGTCAACCCGGAGTCGGCCAAGGGACAGACCCGCCGGCGCTGGTCCCAGATGAAGGAGGGAATGCGCCATTTTCTCCAGGAATTCAAGGTCGAGTTCACCGAAAAACCGCTCCACGCCATCGAGATTTCCCGGACGGCATTAAAGGAAGGGGCCGAGCTCGTCATCGGCGTCGGGGGCGATGGGACGATGAACGAGATCGCCAACGGCTTCTATGAGGGCGAGCGGCCGATCAATCCCGAAGCCGCGCTGGGGATCGTCCCCTCCGGGACGGGATGCGATTTGACCCGGAGCCTTGGGATTCCGTCCAAGCTCCGGGATGCCATGACCGTCATCACCGAGGCGCCGACCTGTTCCATCGACGTCGGCAAGGTCACGTTTCTCGGCTCCGGGGGCCGGACCGAAGAACGGATTTTCTTGAACGTCGCCGACTTCGGGGTGGGGGGCGAAGTCGTCCATAAAGTCAACCAGAAACGGATGGAGCGGAAAGCCTCGAGCTATGTCCGATGCCTGATCTCGACGATGTGGCAGTACCGGAACAAGCGCGTCCGGATCCGCGTGGACGGCCGGGACTTCTCTCAAGGCGAATATCTCATCGGGGCGGTGGCCAACGGCCGCATTTTCGGCAAGGGGATGAAGATCGCCCCGGAGGCCCGCCTGGACGACGGTTTCTTCGACGCCGTCTTCGTCAAGGGCATGAGGTTCCTCGAATTCTGCGCCCAGGGATGGAAACTGATGAACGGCACCCACCTCGGCTACCACAAAGTCGAGATGATCCGCGGCCGCAGGGTTGAGGCCGTTCCGGAAGAAGGCGAAGGGCCGGTCCTCCTGGAATTCGACGGCGAGCAGCTCGGCACCCTGCCCGCCCGGTTCGAGATCGCCCCGCGCGCCCTCCTCGTCAAAGGATATCTCTAAGAGGTCCTCTTCCGTTTTGTATGGATTCGGGAAGGCGAGGGAACGGCCTCGCTCCCCGGTCCGGTTCTTCACGCCCTTACTCCGCCGACTCTCGGAAGCGCTGTCGTGTTTCAGGGCTCCCCCTAGTTCAAGGGGGAGAAGAGGGGGTGAGTATCAATACGGACAGAGTCTTGGGAAGCGCTTCCGCAGGATTTCGCGGCGAAGAACTCGCCTCCCGGCATTGATTCTACGGGCGTCGGCCGGGAGGCTCAGACAACTTCGCCGGCCGGCTTCTTCCGATCCGGCTTTCCTCGCCGACAAGGCCGGAGGTCCGGACAATATTCGGGGCCCCCTTCTTTTCCAGAAGGGGGTAGGGGGATGTGATATCACTAAGAAAAGTTGGACGGACCTCCGAATTAAGCTCCAGGTCGTAAGGGCTAAACCGGACAGGTCCGCTCGGTCCGTCCTCCCGCCTTCCCGTTTTTCACCCCCACAACGAATAGAAGTGAACTCTCTAAGAAGGTCTGGACCCGGCGAGCGACGGAACGTTCGTGACGATGTGCCTTCCTTCGCTGTCCCAGAAGTCGATGATGATTGTCTTCCGGCGCCCGCCGCTCGCCGCGAACGACCGGAGGACGCGGTCGATATACGTCCGGGTTTCGCCATAGGGCGGGATCCCTTTGTATTTTTTGACGGCTTCCTGGCCGGCGTTATAGGCGGCCAGCATTTTCTTGAGCTGCGCTGTCCTGTCCGCCTCCTCTTTATAAAGCGTCTGCAGATCCCTCAAGTACCGGACCCCGGCGTCGATGTTCTGCTCGGCGTCGAAAACGTCGGTGACGCCGTAGGAAACGGCCGTCGCGGGCATGAGCTGCATGAGTCCCTGCGCGCCCGCCCGGGACACGGCCCAGCGGTTATAGGCGGATTCAGCGAGAATCACGGCATGGACGAGATTCGCGTCGACGCCGTGGCGGGCGGCGGCCGTTCGGACCGTCTCGTCATAAACGGCTCGGAGCTTGGCCGCGCCGGAGGCCCTCCCGGGCGCGGCCATCGCGGACGCAAGCCCCAGAAGGAAGACCGCGCCTCCAAAACCGAGTTTCCGCGTCATCATCGCTTTGATCATGGCCCCGGCCGTTCCGGCCGTCAATCCCCTTTAGGGGTGATTTTCAGGAGGTCAGAGCATGGTCTCGAGAACGGCCAGGCTTTCCTGAAGAGCCCGGTCGAGCTCGCCGGCTTTCGGTCCTCCCGCTTGAGCGAAATCGGGACGCCCCCCTCCCCCGCCGCCGATGACCGGGGCGACCTTCTTGATCACCTGGCCGGCTTGGACCCGGGCCGTCAAGTCTTTAGTCACGGCCACTACGAGAAAGGCCTTCTCGTCCCTGACCGAGCCGATGACGACGACGCCCGATTTAAGCTTCTGCTTCAGGTTATCGGCCACGGTCCGGGCTTCGTCCGGCGCCAGATCATCGACCCGGCGGACGAGGACGGCGATCCCTTTGACCGTCCGGATCTCTTCCTCCGGCGCTTGGGCCGAGCGAGTGAGCCATTTTTGACGGATGGAGCGAAGCTCGTGCTCTCGCTCCTTGATCTCGTTCTTGAGGCGTTCGATCTGGGCCGGAAGGTCCCGGCGTGGGACGTTCAAAGCCTGGGAGGCCTCCTGGAGGAGGCGATCGGTCTCTTGGACGTGCTTGAGCGCCTCTTCCCCCGTCTGGGCTTCGATCCGCCTCATCCCCGCCGCGACCGACGCCTCGGAGACGATTTTGAACAAACCGATCTCCCCGGTCGACGGGGCATGGGCCCCTCCGCAGAGTTCCCGGCTGTAGTCTCCCACGGCGACCATGCGGACGCGCTCGCCGTATTTTTCCTCGAAAATCGCCATGGCCCCAGCCTGAAGGCCTTCCTCCAGGGTCGTCTCCACAATAGAGACGGGGATGTCCTCCCGGATTTTCTCATTGACGATCGCCTCGATTCGGGAAATTTCCTCGGGGGCAAGGGCGGCGAAATGGGTGAAGTCGAAGCGGAGGCGCTCCGGGGCGACGAGCGAGCCGGCCTGTTTGACGTGGTCCCCCAGGACTTCGCGGAGAGCGGCGTGGAGGAGATGGGTGGCCGTGTGGTTGTCGCGGACCGCCTTGCGCCGGGAAACATCGATCGAGGCTTCGACCGTGTCGCCTTCACTCAAAACGCCGGATAAAACCTTGACCTTATGGCTCCGGAGTTCCGGGACAGGATAGAATGCGCCTTCGACAAGAGCGGACGCTCCCGCGCTCTTAAGGACGCCGGCGTCGCCGATCTGGCCGCCGGCTTCGGCGTAGAACGGAGTGAGGTCGAGGACGACCTCGCCCGTTTCGCCTTCGCCGAGAGAGCGGACGCGCCCTCCCTCCTTGAAAAGCGCCAGGACGCGGGCTTCGGCGACGCGGGGCCGGTCATAGCCGGTAAAAGCCGTCGTCCGGCCCTTGAGGTCGTCATAGACCTTTTTCTCCCGGCTTCGGGCCTCGCCTTTCCAGGATTGACGCGCCCGGCTTTTTTGCTTCTCGAGCTCTTCCCGGAAACCGTTTTCGTCCACGGCCATCCGCTCTTCGAGGGCCAGTTCTTGGGTCAGGTCGAGCGGAAATCCGAAGGTATCGTACAGCTTGAAGGCGGCTTCGCCGAGAAGAACGGCGCGCCCCGCCCGGCGGGCGTCCTCGACGTATTGATGGAAGGTCCGAAGTCCGGAAGCGAGGGTCTGGGAGAAACGTTCCTCTTCGGCGTGACAGATCTTGACAATGAGCGGCAGGGAGGTCAAAAGCTCCGGATAGGCGGCTTTCATGATGTCCGCGACGACGCCGAGAAGGGTATACACGAAGGGTTTTTCCAGACCGAGCCGGTTTCCATGGCGGTACGCCCGGCGGATCAGGCGGCGGAGGACATAGCCCCGTCCGTCGTTGGCCGGCATGATCCCGTCGGCGACAAGAAAGGCGATGGAGCGGGTGTGGTCGGCGATCACCCGGACGGCCACGTCGTTCTCATCGCCGGCGGGATACTCGCGCCCGGCCAGGGCCGCCGCTTTCCGGATGATGGGGAGGAATAAGTCGGTCTCCCAATTGGACGTCTTGTCCTGAAGGACCGCGGCCAGGCGTTCGAGCCCCATCCCCGTATCGATCGAGGGCTTGGGAAGAGGATGCATGACCCCCGATCCGTCTTGCTCGAACTGCATGAACACCAGGTTCCAGAGCTCGACGAACCGGTCGCTGCCCTTTTCGATCAGAACGCGGGGATCGCCCTCCTCGAGGGCGGGGTTGAAGTCGAAGTGAAGTTCGGAGCAGGGGCCGCAGGGACCGGTTTCGCCCATGGCCCAGAAGTTGTCCTTCTTCCCGAAGCGGAAAATGCGGTCCACGGGAAGGCCGATCCCGCGATGCCAGAGGGCATAGGCTTCGTCGTCGTCTTCATAGACCGTGGCGTAGAGGCGCCCCTTCGGGAGCCGGAACACCTCGGTCATGAGCTCCCAGGCGAAGGCGACGGCTTCGCGTTTGAAATAATCGCCGAAGGAGAAGTTGCCGAGCATCTCGAAGAAGGTGTGGTGCTTGACCGTCCGGCCGACCTGCTCGAGGTCGTTATGCTTGCCGCTGACCCGCATGCATTTTTGGACCGAGGCGGCGCGGCTGTAACTCCGCTTCTCCAGTCCGAGAAAGACGTTCTTGAACTGGTTCATCCCCGCGTTCGTGAACAGAAGCGTCGGATCGTCCTTGGGAAGGAGCGGCGAGCCGGCCATGACCTTATGGCCCCGCCCGGCGAAGTAATCGAGAAACGTCTTGCGGATGTCCTGGGCCGTCATGGGATTCTCGATTCAGTCGGTCACGAGGGGAGGCTTTTTCATCCCCGTTTCCATTTCTTCGAGGGCGATGTCGAGGGTGGATTGGATGCCCTGGATCCGGAGCCGGAAATTGTCCGGGCTCGTCGAGTAGCGGAGACCCTGCTCGAACGAGATGTGGCCCTCATTATGGAGGTGATAGATGGATTGGTCGAACGTCTGCATCCCGTACTGGGACACGCCGGAGGCGATGGCGTCGCGGATCTGGTTTGTCTTGTCCCGGTCTTGAATGCATTCGGAAATGAACGGCGTCGCGATCATGACCTCGACGGCCGGAACCCGTCCTTTGCCGTCTTTCCGGGGGATGAGGCGCATCGAGATGACCGACCGAAGGATCGCGCTGAGCTGGACCCGGATCTGACGCTGCTGGTGGGGCGGGAAGACCGAAACGACCCGGTTGATCGTTTCCACGGCGTCGACGGTATGGAGGGTGCTCAGGACGAGATGGCCCGTCTCGGCCGCCAGGAGAGCCGTCTCGATCGTCTCCATGTCCCGCATCTCGCCGACGAGAATGATGTCCGGGTCCTCGCGGAGGGCGGCCCTTAAACCCCGGGCGAAGCTTTTGACGTCCCAGCCGACCTCCCGCTGGCAGATCGTGCTTTTTTTGTCCCGGTGGAGGTACTCGATCGGGTCCTCGATGGTGATGATGTGATCGCGGCGGGTGGCATTGATCTGGTC
>Ga0315284_10005825_pt1 | contig 17527 bp, 15 predicted proteins | sample YL17G09_16_MG_FD_203696 | JGI IMG/M metagenome (GOLD analysis project Ga0315284, IMG submission 203696) | Sediment microbial communities from Yellowstone Lake, YNP, Wyoming, USA - YL17G09_16 | ecosystem: Environmental > Aquatic > Freshwater > Lake > Sediment | place: USA: Wyoming | collected...
GTTAGTGACAGTAATTTCCTTATCTCTGTCATCTGCAATCATGTCCCGATGAACTTGATGATGAGTCGTCCCGTTGCGAAAAGATGATAAATCGAGTCGCGGATCGATGTCAAGAAACGAGGAGATTGCAGCGAAGCAGGCCGTCCGGTTGCACCATCGTTCCAAGAGACCGGAAATCGCCCAATAGAGGATAGACCTTTGTCTCTCTCTCGAAACGACACGTCCTTAAAAAAGAAAAGGCTGGAGCGGGACGTAAGCCGAATTCTGTTCCCGCGGTGAAGCGGGGGCGGTTATTTATCTGGCCCCGCGATTGCTCGCGGGGACGAGCGGCCTACCCGCCCCGGGACGGGCCATCCCATAGGGGGCCGTTTGGCCTTGCTCCGGATGGGGTTTGCCCTGCCCCTGGTGTCGCCACCAGGGCGGTGAGCTCTTACCTCGCCATTTCACCCTTGCCCTCGCGGGCGGTGTCTTTTCTGTGGCACTTTCCCCCGGTCGCCCGGAGTCGTCGTTAGCGACCATCCTGCCCTGCGGAGTTCGGACTTTCCTCCCCTACTCCTCTTCCGAGGTCGAAGGAGCAACCGCCTCGCCCACTCCAGCCGTTATTTTTATGCCGAATTGCTCCAGCTTTTTATAAAGATTGCTGCGCGGCGTGTCGATCTCCCGCGCTGTCTGACTGATGTTCCAGTTGTTCTGCTCGAGCTTAGCCAGGATAAAATCCTTCTCGGCCATGTCCCGAAAATCCTTGAGCGTCTTCACTTTATCCGGCTCCGGAAGATACATCAGGTGTTCGCCGGTAATCTGCTCCGGCAGGTCCTTCTTTTCGATCACGTCCCGGTCGGTCATGATCAGCAGTCGCTCGACTACATTCCGCAGCTCCCGAACGTTCCCCTTCCATGGGTATTTTATCATAGCCTCGACGGCCTCAGGGCTGAAATTCTTCATTTTGAAATTGTTCTCCTCCGCATACTGTTTGGAAAAATATTCAATGAGCAGCGGGATATCCTCTTTCTTCTCCCGAAGCGACGGCGAATAGAGAGGAACGACGTTCAGCCGGAAAAAAAGGTCGTCTCGGAAATTCCCTTTTTCGATCTCCTTCTTCAAATCCTTGTTCGTTGCCGCGATCACCCGGACATCGACCTTGTTGATCTTGCTCGACCCGACGCGCTGGACTTCACCCTCTTCGAGGACCCGCAACACCTTGGACTGTGTCTTGAGGCTCATATCGCCGATCTCGTCAAGAAAGATCGTGCCGCCGTCGGCCTGCTCGAACTTGCCCATTTTCCTTTCTGTGGCGCCGGTAAAAGACCCCTTTTCATGGCCGAAGAGTTCGCTCTCGATGAGCTCCTCGGGGATGGCGGCACAGTTCACCTGGACGAAGTCTTCCTTCGCCCGCAGGCTATGGGCATGAATCGCGCGCGCGACGAGTTCCTTGCCCGTTCCACTCTCGCCGTGAATAAGGATCGTGGCATTGGTCGGCGCCGTGAGGAGGACCTCTTTCCAGAGCTTTTTCATCAGCAGGTGGTTGCCGACGAGCTCATAGTGCTTTTCGGCTTTCCGCCTCAAATCCAGGCATTCTCTCTGCAGCTTGTTCTGGTTCAGGGCGTTGCGGATGGTAAGCAGGACCCGGTCCCTGTGGAGTGGTTTTTCCAGAAATTCAAAGGCTCCCAGCTTGGTGGCTTCCACCGCGGTCTGGATCGTCCCCTGGCCCGAGATCATGATCACTTCGGGCGAATAGGGCTTACTTTTAATCTCCTTCAAGATCTCCAGGCCGTCCCTGCCGCCGGGCATCTTGATATCCAACAGGATCAAGTCCAAGCCGACGGTTTCCTCGGCTTTTTGCAGCCCATCTTCTCCGTTCGATGCTTCCAGGAACGTGTATCCTTCATACTCCAGAATCATCTTCAGGGATTTGCGGATATTTTCCTCGTCATCCACGACCAGGATCTTGCCCTTCCGTTCGGTTTTCATCCGGTGAACCTCTTTTCCAAGTCGATTTTAACACAATTCCAAGCTGTCCGGCAAAGGCTTCGGGGTCAATCTTCGGGGTCAAAGCTACTCTTTACGCAGGCTTCCCCTGAAAAACGATGCGTAAAGAGTAGCTTTGACCCCATTTTTTTTGACCCCGGTTCTGGTCGTAAGATTAATTGGCCGGTTGTAAAGCGAATTTACAGGCCATTGGCCTTTGCTCTCTGTTCTCCCGGTTGGTATAAAAATTGCTTTTCATTTCGCCATCGAACGATTACAATGAAACCGCATCGCGTTCTAATGAGAAGAAGCCCTTTTTCCTTCATCATTAAAAAAAGCGCTTTGCCCCTTGCCCTGCTTCTCGCGGGGGCCATGCCCGGCTTCATCGCTTCTCAGGAATCCAAGCCGCAGGAAAAATCATTCACCCTGGACAATGGCCTGAAAGTTTTTCTATATGAAAGGCATACACTGCCGATTCTCAATGTCGTGGCCGCCGTCAATGCCGGATCCAAAAACGAAACCGAGGAAACGAGTGGTCTTGCCCATCTCCTCGAACATTACATCCTTTTCCGGGGGACCGAGGTCCGCAGCGGCAGCGAGATCAGCCGAGATATTCGGAGGCACGGCGCCTATTTCAATGCCCATACCGGCCAGGACCTGGCCACATTCGAAATCTCACTCCCTTCTGACTATGTGGATTTCGCCCTCCAGAATCAAAAAGAAATCCTATTCAACCTCAAGTTCGTCCAGGCGGAGATCGACTCCGAAAAAGACGTCATCTTCGAGGAGATCAGTCAAATCGAGGACGACCCGTTCCGCTTCGCTTCCGCCCTAGTCTACCAGAATCTTTTCAAGGGGCACCCCTACCAAAAGCCCATCTACGGGAAAAAAGAGAGCCTGAAGGCCATTACGCTCAAACAACTGGAAGATTTTTATAAGACCTATTTTCACCCGGCCAACTGCGCCCTGGCTGTCGTCGGCGACTTCGCCATCAAGGATATGGAGGATAAAGTCCGGACGGTTTTCGGCGCCATCAATAGAGAGCCCTTCGCGCCTCCCAAATTCGAGAAAGCCGTCCTGGCCGAAAAAGCCATCGAGATCGAACAGGAGCTCGATGTCCAGGAGGCCTACCTGGTCATAGGGATGCTCGGCCCGGACTACAACAGCTCAGACCAGTTCGCCATGGACGTCCTCACTGAAGTCCTGGGTCGTGGGATCCGTCCTTTGCTCAATGTCGCCCTCAGGGGCGACCGGGATCTCATTAACGGCGTATCCATGTCCTACATCACCCTCAAATACGGCGGCGCCAGCGTCGTCTACTTCACGCTTGAGCCCAAGAATCTGAACGCAGCCAAAAGGCAGGCCGTCCAGTATCTCCGTCAGCGGACGCGCAGCGAGAATTATGCCAAGGGTGATGTCTATGGGGAAGCCCAGATGTATGCCTTCGATTATTTGGAAAGCGCGAAAAATCAGATCCGGTTCAGTATCCAGCAGGCGCAGGAAGAGGGCTTGACCCTGGCCAGTTCATTGGCCATGCACTTGATCCTCAGCGAAGGCGCCGCTTCGGTAAACTACCTGGAAAATATCGGCAAAATCAGCACCTCGGATTTGAGAAAAGTCGCCGCCAAATATTTGAGCCCCGGCGGGTATGTCGTCGTCTCGATCGTCCCCAAAAAGAAATGAAAGCAGCCGAAATCCATGAGGATCCGCACACATAAATCAAAGAGGCTGTCGGCGCTGGCCGGCGTCGCGGGATTTTTCTTGGCGGTCGCCTGTCTTTCGGCCGCCGAATCCGCCAATGCTCCCCAAAAGAAAAGCTTGGACAACGGGCTTCCCGTCATCTATCAGAAGGATACGGCGTCCGGCGTCACCGTCCTCACCTTCCTCATCCGCGGCGGCCAAAAGGCGGAACCGAACGGCATGGACGGCCTGTCCTATATGACGACGCGGCTTTCGGTCGAAATTCCCGACCAGAACAAAGTCCAGGACTTGATGGTGAAAGCCACACGTTACAGCCTGACCTCCAAAGGCGATTACTCGCTCATCCAACTGGAGTGCCTTTCCGAAAGCCTCGAGGACACGCTGAAAATATTCGCCGGGATCATGATGGACCCGCTCTTTTCGGGTCTCCGGATCAATTTTGTCAAAGAAAATATGGCCCATCTCCAAAACATCCAATCCGACGATTCGGTCAATGTCGGACGCCTGGCCCAGCTTGATGCCATCTTTGGAAAGACGGGATACGGCCGCTCAATCTTCGGCACGGAAGAATCCCTTAAAAAGATCAAGGGCAAGGACATCGAAAACTTTTATAAGCAGCAGTTTCGGGCCAATCGCATGGCCTGCGCCGTCATCTCGGACCTCGACTCGGAAAAAGTCCTGGCCCTCCTCCAGAAATATCTATCGAAGTTTCCATCCGGGGAGATCGCCCCGGCATCCTATGCGCCGGTCCAGGCCGGCTCTGCCGCGACCCCAAAAGAAATTTTCATAGAAAAAAAGACGAAGCAGTGTCTGGTCTCTATGGCCTTTTCCCTTCCCGCGACTTCGGCGAAAGCCTTTGTCCTGAATTACCTCCTGGAAAACCTCCTGGGAAAAGGACCGGGCTCAAGGCTGTGGGGATTGCGCTCGGAAGAGAAGCTCGCCTATAACGTCAACGCCCAGGTCACCCAGATGAAAGACGCGGGAATTCTCGAAGCCTACCTCGAGACAGACGCGACGAAAACAGGAGCCGCCTCAGAAGCCCTCAAGAAAGTCCTGGCCGATTTGTATGAAAAAGGCCTGGGCGAGGAAGAGCTTCAAACCGCCATCGTAAGCACCAAGGCCCAATTCCTGCGGCTCAATGAGACCAAGGATAAGCGCGCCTCGACGTTTGTCATATTCGAGGGGTTGGGCCTGGGCTACGACTTTTTTGCGAAATTCTCCCAGGACCTCGAAGCCGTGACTCTCGCGGACCTGAACGCCCACATCAAAAATATTCTTGCTCCCGAGAAGGCCTCGCTGGTCGTCGTCGGCCCAAAAAAATGAGATGGCCACGCCCTTCGGGCACGCTATAACGAAAAAATCTCCCTTTTTCTAATGACAAAGATATAAAATTCAGGGGAAACGCCCCTCTCCACGGGAACCGGAACAGTCCGATCCCCGTTTCGGGGCTTGATCCAAGTCCTATCGCAAAGCTGCCGCCGCATTAATCCGGCCTTTGCCGCTGTAGGGATCGGCGCCAGGACCGGTCTGATAAAGATTGTCTTTTTTCATATTGGTGCTCGTCAGTTCCCGATTTCAGCCCAGCCGCTCTCCTGGCCGTCTTCATCGACAGCCGTAATCCGATAGGTATAGGCGATTCCCTTTTTCAATCCCCGATCGTCATAAGAAAAAACGTTTGCCGCGAATTCGACAAGTAAATCGAACGCGCTTGCGGAATCCGCGGCAACTCTTCGGTAAATTTTGTATCTTACGATATTTCGAGTGTTCATCGGATTCGCGGTCCATGTCAGCCGATTGATGTATTCCTTATAAAAGATAAAGTTGTTCACCAAGCGCTGGAGGGAGAACTGAGAAGGCGGGAATATTCCTAGATCGATCTTAGCGATAAAAGCATCACAACTCCCGACGAAGGGACGGACCGGCGAGCCCCAGGTCCCATAGCTCGTGCCCGTCACATAGACGTCCCCGCCCGTATCCACGGCCAGGCCGCCGACAAAGTCATCCCCTGATCCTCCCAGGAAGGTGTTTAACTGCAGAGCGCCGCTGTTATTCAACTTCGCGGCAAGGACATCTCGCACTCCAGCGAAGGGACGGACCGGCGAGCCCCAGGTCGCACTGCTTTCGCCCGTCACAGAGATGTTCCCGCTCGTATCCACGGCTATGTCGCGGCCAAAATCATCGCCTGACCCTCCCAGGAAGGTGTTCCACTGCAGAGCGCCACTGTTATTCAATTTCGCGGCGAAGGCATCAAAACCTCCAGCATAGGGACGGACCGGCGAGCCCCAGGCTAAATAGCTAACCCCCACCACATAGACGTTCCCGCTCGTATCCAGGGCTAGGTCGCCGCCAAAGTCATAATCTAACGATCCCAAGAAGGTGTTCCACTGCAGAGCGCCGCTGTTATTCAATTTCGCAGCAAAAACATCGTCAATTCCAGCGAAGGGACGGACCGGCGAGCCCCAGGTCGCATAGCTATCGCCCGCCACGTAGACGTTCCCGCTCATATCGACGGCTATGTCGAAGCAAAGGTCATCTTTAGTTGATCCTCCCAGGAAGGTGTTCCACTGCAGAGCGCCGCTGTTATTCAATTCCGCGGCAAAAGCATCGTCATATCCAGCGAAGGGACGGACCGGCGAGCCCCAGGATGCATTGCTGTAGCCCGCCACATAGATGTTTCCGCCCGTATCCAAGGCTATGTCGGTGCCACGGTCAGCACCCGACCCTCCCAGGAAGGTATTCCACTGCAGAGCGCCGCTGTCATTCAATTTCGCGACAAAGGCATCGTCAGATCCAACGAAGGGACGGATCGGCGAGCCCCAGGATGCATTGCTGTAGCCCGCCACATAGACGTTCCCGTTCGTATCCACGACTATGCCGATGCCATAGTCTGCATAGGTTGGCCCTCCCAGGAAGGTGTTCCACAGCAAAGCGCCGTTTTTATTCAATTTCGCGACAAAGGCATCCCGCCATCCAGCGAAGGGACGGACCGGCGAGCCCCAGGTCGCACTGCTTTCGCCCGTCACATAGACGTTCCCGCTCGTATCCACGACTATATTGCGGCCAGAGCAAAAACCTGTTGATGATCCCAGGAAGGTGTTCCAAGTTTGCACGAGGTCGATCGCCAGCGGAAATCGAGCGTCATATGACCCGGCCTTGAATCCACCTTCCTGTTCCCCTCTTAAACGGTATGTGACCTCCACCCGGACCTTCGCAGAATCGAAAACAAGGCTTGGCTTTCCCAAGACTTGTTCAGGTCTCCAGCGGGCTTTTTGAGCGGAGCTGATGATGTTGTTTGCCGGGAAAAAAAGTAAGAGAATGAAAGGAATGAGGACTTTTCGATGTAATTCGGACATGATACCTCCTCTAAAGGTTTTTGACTACACCCCAGGGCCAGAGGAAGTTCTCGTAATGCCCTATGGCTCTGGCAGTGCCGCCTTGGAGCGGTTGGTTAAACCTTATACTCATTTAACCACGTTATGAATTTCGCCCATTTTTCATGCCAATGCCTTAAAGCCCTCTCTATTTCCTCGGGAGCCATGGCTGAGTAGAGGAGCGAGTTCATCGCCAGCTGCTTGAGACACTTCAAATCCAATCCCCAGGCCACGAAGGCAGCGTAGAAATCATAAGAGAACGTACATTTCCAGATGCCCGGATCATCAGGGCAGATGACAACCGGCAAACCACTGTTGATATAGAGTACGGCGGGGTGGTTGCGAAGGTCAGCGACATAACCGAGAACTTGGTTGCTGATCGGACAGACCTCAATGGCGATGCCCCGTTCTTTCACAATTTGCATGAGGAGTGGATGTTTGAAGAGTGCCAGGCCATGGCCGATCCGTCTGGAGTCGAGTAAAATGGCGTCCAGAACATTTTCGTTTTCCGTCCAGTTGCTTTCGCCTGAATGAATGTATAAGGGCAGTGTGATCCCACGCCGCCCCGCCTCATGGCGCGCTTCAAGAAGTTCATTGATAAAATAAAGATTTGTTTGGCATTTGTCCTCTTCATCCACCAGATCGAAACCAATCATGAGACCTGGATTTGCCGCTCGCTCGTCCAGGGCTTGTGCTAAGCTCTTGGCGATTCTCTCCCGGGGATCAGAGCGGCGAGAAGAGGATATGTATTTGACTTTAAATTCCGGATTGTCACGCTGTATCTCGTCTATGATTTCTGGACCCCCTAGGCCACCCCGAGTCTCGACATACTGGACGTTTTCCGCGATCATATCTCTAAGCAATTTACGGTAAAAGCCGCTCCGGATCTCATCCCTGAGCATGCCTGCGGACCTAGCGAAACATTTTCTGAATTCAGCCCAGATATCCGGTTGACCAAGATCTTCTTCACCTAGCGTTATAGACTGGTAAAGCTCCTTATCAAATTCCTCAACATCATCTGTAGCTTTGCGAAGGTCACTGACGAGGCGCCAACCGTCTCCAGGCGATTCCGCAGAGACCGTCATGGACCCTTGCCGAGGTGGTTCTTTTTTTCCCTGGTAAATATAACAGTTCGGCAAATAAGTCGCGTGCTTAACAAGCCAGTGGAAGTCTCCCATGGCAAAACCGTGGCCATGAAGAATTCCCCCTTTCGGCATACGCTTCATGATTTCCAGGATGGGCGATTGGTCGATCAGTCGTCGTGTTTCGGATTTCAGAAAACTATGTGCCGGGGGAAAGTATTCCTGAGTTCGCTCTATTTCCCGCTTCTTGAGCGTTATCAACTTAAGGTTCGCCTCTTCCTCTTCGGGCGTAAGCGTGATTCCAGCATCAAAACGCATGGCTCGCTCGGCCTGAATCAGTCGCTTTCGTGCTTTCATATAATCGTCGACATCTTCATAGCGCCTTTGAACAAAACGATCCTGTTGTTGTAGAAATCCGCAAAAGAGAAGCGCGCCTACGAAAAATAGGAAACCGCGTTTCATGATTCTACCCCCTTTTATTACACATCATACGGATCAAAGAGAAATTCAGGATTGGTGGATGGTGCGCAAATCTTGACATTGCAGTTTTGATGGAGGAAGTTACTCATAGGACGGAAGCTTCATCTTCATCCAAGGAGCCGAGTTGTGAAAATCGGCCGCCGCGCTGCCCGGCGGGACCAGCTCGTCGCATTTTTTCCGGATCGCGTCGTCGAGTTTCATGTCCATGACCGGCACCAGGTGTTTAAACTGTTCGACGGTCCGGGGTCCGATGATCGGAGCGGTAATCCCCGGCTGCTCCTTGGCCCAGAGGACGGCCAATTGGGCAGGCGGGATATCATGGTCCTTGGCGATCCGGATGAACCTTTGACCGACCTCCATACCTCTCGCAGTGACGCGCTCGGCATAGATCCCGCCGCGGAGCGCGGCGCGCGAATCCTTAGGGAAGCTTTTTCCCTCCGGGTATCTGCCGGCGAGCACTCCCATCCCCAGGGCCGCCCAAGGAAGGATCCCCAATCCATGCTCCCGGCACATGGGAACCAGCTCGTTCTCGATCCGGCGATCGAGTAAATTGTACGGAGACTGCTCGGAAATAAACCGGGCATAGCCCTTCATTTCGCTGACCAGGACAGCTTCCAGCACCTTCCAGGCGGGCGAGGTGGAGCTGCCGATATAGAGGACCTTTCCCTGACGGACCAAATCCGTCATGGCGCCCAGGGTTTCCTCGATGGGACAATCGAACGACGGGCGGTGGGTTTGGTAAAGATCGATGTGGTCCGTCTGGAGGCGTCGGAGGGAATCTTCACAAGCCTGGAGGATATGACGCCGTGACCCGCCTTGGTCGTTGGGACCGGGGCCGGTCGGGTAAAAGACCTTCGTGGCGATGACGACCTGGTGCCGGCGCTTGTTCTTGACCAAAGCCCGGCCGATGATGCGCTCGCATTCACCGTTGACGTAGCTGTTGCTCGTATCGATGAAATTGAGGCCGGCGTCCAGCGCGGCATCGATCATCGCCGCGCACTCGTCCTCCGGCGTGGGGTTGGCGAAATTGTCCGTGCCGAGGCAAAGCGGAGAAACCTTGAGGCCCGACCTTCCCAATGTTCTGTATTCCATAGAGCGATCCTCCTCGAGAACGGATTAGCGAGCCGTGTAACCGGCGTCGACCGTGACCATGGACCCGGTCATGTAACTGGCCCCGTCAGAGGCCAGAAAAACCACCACCCGGGCGATCTCGACCGGATCCGCCAGCCGGCCCATGGGGACCACTGTTTCCCCGAGCTTTTTGAGATCCTCGGGGGTGGGCGGGGTAGCCCGGCCCGAGGCCAGCATCGGTGTATTGACCTCGCCGGGACAAACGGCGTTTATGCGAATGCCGTCTTTGACGTGATCGAGGGCCATGGCCCGGGTCAGGTTATGGACGGCGCCTTTGCTCGTGCAGTAGGCGACGACGCCCGCCGCGCCCACCCCGCCCCAGATGGAACCGAAGTTGACGATGACGCCGCGGCCTTGTTTTTTCATGGGAGCGACGGCGGCCCGGCTCATGAAGAACACGCCATCGACATTGACGGCCATGACCCTCCTCCAATTCTCGTCGGAGGTGCCCTGGGCGTCAGCCCTGTGGATGATGCCCGCGCAATTGATCAGGATATCCAATCGGCCGTGGCGGGCCAGAGCCGTTTGCACGGCTTGGTTACAGAAAGCGGAATCGCCGACGTCGCCGATGACGGGTTCCCGCGCGCCGATCTCGGCCGCGACCGTTTTGGCTAACGGGCCGTTGAGATCGACGATGACGACGTTCGCCCCCGCCGAGGCGAACTCCCGGGCGCACGCGGCGCCCATCCCGGACGCGCCCCCGGTGATCAAGGCCGTTTTTCCCTTGAAGTCCATGCTCCTCTCCTCTTGATCGGATGTCCATGGCAGTTATACCAAAGATGGAAATGGGGGTCAAACATCTAGATCGACCCAAATTTGCCGATAGGAAAACATCATTCACCAGAAGTCCTTGGCTTTCCATGATATATATATAAAATCCCCTGCCCGATGGGTGGCGTGGTTCGGGGGCCCCCCGCCGACCCGAGCGTTTGGTGCCGCTCATCCTCTTGCCTGAGAATAAACAAGATAGACCGCGAAGGGGCGCCGGGGGTGAACCGCGACAGGACCCGTCGGGCATTTCTATCGGCAAATTTGGGTTGATATTAGATATTGACGTCCCCTCTATTATCTGGTATCAAGGAGGCTCTATGAAGAGATCCTTCTTCACCATCCTGCCCTATTTTCCATTCCATTGTCCATTTAAAGGTGAACCATGAATTACATCCTGCTAGCTCTTGTCAGCGTCTCGGCCTTGATCTTCGCCATTGTCTATCTCCGGGATATCGCCAAGCGTCGTCCGTCTTTTTCTAAAGTCTCCTGGCTGCCGTTGACGGGTATCGGCTTCGTGACGAACTTTTTCGACACGCTGGGCATCGGCAGTTTCGCCCCGACGACCTCGTTCTACAAGTTCACGAAAATGGTGGACGACCGCGTCATCCCCGGCACCCTTAACGTCGGCCACTGCCTTCCGGTCGCCGCCCAAGCCCTCATCTTTATCACCGTCGTCGAGGTGGCCCCCCTGACGCTCATCTCCATGATGGTCGCCGCGACTTTGGGGGCGGTCATCGGCGCCGGCGAGGTCTGCAAACTGCCTGTCAACAAGATCCGGATCGGCCTTGGCGGAGCGCTCATCATTGTGGCCTTGGCCATGCTGGCCGGGATCCTGAACATCATGCCGAGCGCCGGCGATGCCTTCGCTCTGACGGGATGGAAATTCATCGTCGCCCTCGTCGTGATCTTCATCTTCGGCGCGCTCCAGACCATCGGCATCGGACTATACGCTCCGTGTATGGCCCTCGTCTATGCTCTCGGCATGAATCCTCGCGCCGCGTATCCCATCATGATGGGATCCTGCGCCCTGCTCATGCCCTGGGCCAGCCTGAAGTTCATCAAGGAAGCCTCTTACGATCCTAAAGCGGCCATCGGTCTGACGGGCTTGGGAATCATCGGAGTTTTAATCGCGGCTTATATCGTCAAGTCGCTCCCCCTGAACGTTCTCAAGTGGGTGGTCGTGGTCGTGATCCTCTACACGTCGGTCATGATGTTCCGCTCGGTCAAGAAAAAGGGAGCGGCCGAGACGCCGGCCGAGGATTGTAAAACGTGATCCCGCCGACGAGGCCGATCAGGGGAAATTGCTTTGTACCGTTGAGCTACTTTGCCGCCGGCGCTTCCATTTTCAGCAGCCCGTCCCATTCTTTGTCGACATCTTTTTGAATGGCCTCGAGCATCCAGGCGTTGCCTTCTTTAAAGAGATGGCGGAAACGCCCCTGCGGCTTGAGCCATTCGAGCACCGGTTTTTTCTCCTTGGGCTTGAAGTTGATCTTGTACTTGCCTTTCTCAACTTCATACAGCGGCCAGACGCACGCATCGAGGGCCATCTGGGCCAGCCTGATCCCCATGGATGACTCGTACTTCCACTCGGTCGGGCAGATGCACATGACGTTGAGGAAGGCCGGGCCATCGGCTTTAAAAGCTTTTTCTGCCTTGTTGTAGAGGTCCAGCCATCTTGCCGGGCTGGCCTGCGCTGCGTAAGGGATGTTATGGGCCGCCATGATTTTCGTCAGGTCCTTTCGTCCCTGAATCTTTCCCGCGCTTTTGGCCCCGGCCGGATCGGTCGTCGCCGATGCGCCGAGAGGCGTGGCGGAGGACCTCTGGCCGCCCGTATTGGCATAGACATTGTTATCGTAACAGACATAGACAAAATTGTGCCCGCGCTCGACCGCCCCGGACAGGGCCTGAAGGCCGATGTCGTACGTGCCTCCGTCTCCGCCCATGGCCATGAATTTGATCTTTTTATCGGCCGGGATCTGACCCTTCTTTTTCAACGATTTATACATCGCTTCGACGCCGGCAATGGTCGAGGCCGCGTTCTCGAATGCGCTGTGGATCCAGTTCATATTCCAGGCCGTGCGGGGATAGATCGTTGTGCAAACTTCGAGGCATCCGGTCGCATTGGCGGCGATGATCGGGTCTTCGGTCGCCCGCAAGATCACCTTGAAAATCAGGGGAATTCCGCAGCCGAGGCACATGCCGTGTCCGGCCACGAGTTTATCTTCGATTTTGGTGAGGTCTTTTAATCTGACTGCCATGTTCGACTCCTTATCACGACTCTCTCAGGTTGAGATATCCGCACATTTCCTCGACCTTTCCGGTTTTGCGGATCTTCTCGAGCTTCGCTCCGACTTCCTTGAAGTGCTCGACCTTGATGTCGCGCCCGCCAAGCCCATAGACATAATTGATGACCTTTGGGCGCTCGGCATAGTCATAGAGGGCGTTGCGGATCTCGGTGAAGAGGGGGGCGCCGAACGCGCCGGGGCTTGAAGCGCGGTCCAGAACGGCCACGGCTTTCATTTTTTTCAAGGCCTCGGCCATCTTTTGGTATGGGAATGGGCGGAAGACCCTGGGCTTGAGCAATCCGATCTTAAGGCCTTCCTGCCGCAGCTCATCGACCGCATCCTTGCCGGTCCCTGCCGCCGAGCTCATGACGACAATGGCCGTCTCGGCATCTTCCATTCTATACTCTTCAAAAAAACCATAGGGGCGTCCGAACGTCAGGCCGAATTCCTTTCCCACCTGTTCAATGACGGCCGGCGCGTTCTCGATGCCCTCGATCTGGCTGCGCTTGTGCTCGAAATAATAGTCCGTGAAATCCAGCGGCCCGACCGTGATCTTCCGGCTCATATCGAGCAGCGAATAAACGGGCTTATACTCGCCGATAAACTTCTTGACTTCGGCGTCATCCTCGACCTGGACGACTTCCACGGAATGGCTGATGATGAAACCGTCCAGGCCGACAAAAACCGGCGTTCTTACGTCCATGTGTTCGGCGATGCGGAAGGCCTGGATGAAGTTGTCATAGGCTTCCTGGCAATTCTCCGAATACAGATGGATCCATCCGGAATCCCTGGCGCCCATGGTGTCGCTGTGGTCGCCGTGGATGTTGATCGGCGCGCTGAGAGCGCGGTTGGCGATTCCGGCGACGATGGGCAATCGCAGCCCGGCCGCGATGTAGAGCATTTCCCACATCAAGGCCAAGCCCTGGGACGACGTCGCGGTCATGACCCGGCCTCCGGCCGAAGCGGCCCCGATACAGACGCTCATCGCGCTGTGCTCGCTTTCGGGGCAGACAAATTCGCCCGTGATCAGCCCGTCCGCCTTAAACTGGGCGATGGACTCGACGATGGCGGTCGAAGGCGTGATGGGATAGGCCGCGATCACGTCCGGGTCCACCTGCCGAGTGGCCTCGGCGATGGTCTGGTTTCCGTTGAGTGGTTTCAGCGTCTTCATTTCTTCCCTCCTTCGGCCAGCTTGACCTCTTCTTTGACCATAACGATCGATTTCGGCTTGGTCGGGCACTCCTCGGCGCAGAGTCCGCAGCCCGTGCAATAGTTGTAATTAATAGCCTTCATGACGCCGTCCTCGACGATGATGGCGAAATGGGGACAGTAAAGCCAGCAGAACATGCAGTGAATACAGGGTTCTGCGATGAATTCGGGCTTCAATCCCGAACGCCACGTCCCCGTCAAATTCTCGCGTGAATTTCCCGGGTGGACATTGACACATCCCAAAGGCAATTCTTTCCAGGTTTCTTTTTTCATCCTTCCTTGACCTCCTTGAACGCTCTGTCGATCGTCCGCAAGTTCATCTCGACGACTTCTTTGCGCAGCTTCTTGCTCAGGGACTCCTTGATGTTCTCTTTGAATTTCCCCAGGTCCATGAGATCGGTGATCTTGACCAGGGCGGCCACCATCGGAACGTTGGGGATGGCCTTGCCCAGCTCATCCCGGGCGATCGTGTAGGCATCCAGCCCGAAGATTTTCCTGTTTCCCAGCTTGAGATTCTTCCGGATGAGGCCGAGGTCGAACGTGGTGTTGATCAGGAAGAAGGCGTCATCTTTGGCCCCGTCGCTGATGTCGACCAGGCCGAGAAGGCTGGGGTCGGTGACGACGACGATGTCGGGAGAATACACTTGACTATGAGTGCGGATGGGCTTTTTACTGATACGGTTAAAGGCCAGGATCGGCGCGCCGCGTTTCTCGGCGCCAAACTCGGGGAAAGCCTGGACAAACTTCCCCTTTTCTGTCGAAAGAACGTCTGCCATAGTCACCGCGGCTGTCACGACTCCCTGTCCTGCCCGACCGTGCCAGCGGATCTCAATCGTGTCTTTCATAAGACCTCCTCTAAGGATGTATGATTATTCCTTAAGTTCCGTTCTCCCCTCGATGGCTTTTTTGACGGTAACTTGATCGGCAAAATCAATGTCCGATCCCACGGGCAGACCCATGGCCAACCGGGTCAATTTGACATGGAAATCCTTCAATAGCTTGACCAGGAAATGGGCCGTCGCCTCTCCTTCGGCCGTGGGGCTCGTGGCTATGATGATTTCCTGGAAATGGCCTTTCTCAATGCGCTTGAGGAGCTTCTCGGTCTTGAGGTCCTCCGGCCCCATCCCCCTCAGGGGCGCCAGCGTCCCGAGGAGGACATAGAAGCGGCCGTGGTAGACTCCGGTTTTTTCGATGGACGAGATATTATAGGGCTCCTCGACGATGCACAGCAGATCATCGCTGCGGTCGGAATCGCTGCAGTACCGGCAGGGATCGATGTGGGTAATGTTGTTGCAGACCGAACAGTAGAACAGGCTCTTTTTCATCTCCCGGATGGCTTCGGCCAGGCCGTCGGTCTCATCCTTGGGAAGGCTGAGCAGGTAAAAAGCGATCCTTTGGGCGGTCTTCGCCCCGATGCTCGGAATCTTCTTGAGTTCCTCGATCAGCCGGTTGAGAGGCTGGGCATACTCAAACATCAGAACATTCCCGGAATCTTCATCCCGGCGCCCAGGCTTCCCAATTTTTGGGCCAGATGCTCATCGACCTTCGCCGCGGCGTCGTTAAAGGCGGCCATGATCAGGTCCTCGAGCATATCGACGTCGTCTTTGTTGACGACTTCCGGGTCGAGCTTGACCGAAATCAGATTTTTCTGGCCGTCGAGGGTCACCGCGACCATGCCGCCGCCGCTCGTCCCTTCCATCCGCAGTTCGGCCAGCTCTTTTTGGAGCTTATCCTGCATCTCTTTGGCGGACTTCAACATTTTTTGGATATCGCCAAAGCTTTTCATGTCAATCCTCCTCTTCCTTGGCCTTCCCTTTGATGGGCTCGACCGAAAGCACTCGGGCTTTAAATGTCCTCATGAACGTCTTGACGGCTGGGTCTTTAAGGGCGATATCCATTTCCCGTTCTTGCTTGATGGGTTCGTCGTTCGGTTTCTCAAAAGGCGTATGGGAAGCCGCTGCCGGCGTCTTCGTCTCCACCGGGGTCGATGATCTGGGCCCGGTTTCCAGTTTTTCCTGAGCTTTGATCGGAGGCGGAGACGGCCAAGACGTCCTGGGCGGGCTTTCGGCCGACACGGCCCCTTCTTTCTTGATCTTATCGATTTCCTGGAGGATGTCCTTGAGAAGAACGATTTTTTTAAAATGGCAGAGCCTGACGAGAAGCACTTCAAAATAGATCTGGGGATGGGAAGAATACCGCATGCCTGGCTCGGCCTGCTGGAGGGCCTGGAGGCAGCGCAGAAAATCCTCCGGGGACGCTTTCTGGGATTCCTCTTTCAACCGCGTGAGCTCCTCGGGATTGAAGGCCAGCAGATCCTGGGCATTTTCGACCGAGGCGATAAGGAGCAGATTCCGGAAGTGCTCGACGAGCTCTTTGAAAAAGAACCGCAGGTCATGCCCCGACTCGATGACCTTCTCGACAAGAGAGAACACGGCTTCGGGCTTTTCTTCGAACACGGCCGAAGAAAATTCAAAGAGAAGGTCCTGGCTGACGGTCCCGAGAATCTCCTTGAGCTCCTGGTCGCCGATATTCTCGCCGCAGAAGGCGACCGCCTGGTCGAGAAGGCTCTGGGCATCGCGGATGCTCCCGTCCGAGGCTTCGGCAATCAGGCCGAGACCGTAGGGAGAAATGGTCAGGCCTTCCTTTTTGCAGATATCCATCAGGTGGTTGATGATGTCTTTTTGGGAGACTTTTTTGAACTCGAAATGCTGGCAGCGGGATATGATCGTGGCCGGCACCTTGTGAAATTCCGTGGTGGCAAAAATGAAAACCGTGCTGGGAGGGGGCTCTTCGAGCGTTTTGAGCAGGGCGTTGAAGGCGTGAGTGGAAAGCATGTGGACTTCATCGATGATGATGATCTTGAACCGGCTGTGGATGGGCTTGTACTTGCCCGTGTCCCGAATCGGGCTGATATCTTCCACACCGCGGTTGGACGCTCCGTCGATCTCCAGGACGTCGATCGAGCGGTCCTCGTTGATGGACAGGCAAAATTCGCATTTATTGCAGGGCGTCGGGGTGGGGCCGTGTTGGCAGTTGAGGGCTTTGGCTAAAATCCGGGCGGCGGTCGTTTTGCCCACGCCGCGCATCCCCGAAAAGAGATAGGCCTGGGCGACGCGGTTGTTCTTGACGGCGTTTTGAAGGGTCTGGACGACGGCCTTTTGGCCGATCATCTCCTCAAAAGTCTTCGGCCTGTACTTCCGCGCATAAATTAGATAGGACATGTCCGTGATGGTTGAATACTGGCTAGGAAATTATTCCTTTTATGTAAAAAACAGTTTAGCACAAATCGGCCGGAATTCAAAAAACTATTTTTAGGAAGTAGGCATTTCTGTTTGCGTGATTTTCTATCGGCGTCGGAATCGCCCCCAGGCCCCTGGGGAACCAATCCCGTCGGTTCCCCCCGTCGGACACTCTTGGAAGGAAACCCTTTGCGGGTTTTCCTTCCATGTATGAAAGCGCGGCACCTGTCAAGGTTTTTTTGATTTTCTTTTGTGCTTTTTCCTCTCTTTTCGTTCCGAATCATCGTCTCTCT
>Ga0315284_10005827_pt1 | contig 17524 bp, 13 predicted proteins | sample YL17G09_16_MG_FD_203696 | JGI IMG/M metagenome (GOLD analysis project Ga0315284, IMG submission 203696) | Sediment microbial communities from Yellowstone Lake, YNP, Wyoming, USA - YL17G09_16 | ecosystem: Environmental > Aquatic > Freshwater > Lake > Sediment | place: USA: Wyoming | collected...
CACACGTCCCGGTCAAGTACTTGGATGATGCCATAAGGAAGTCGCGGAAAGCGGGCGCCGAGCTGATCATAATCCATGGGGAGACGCCAGTCGAACCAGTCGAGAAAGGTACGAACCGCAAGGCGGTGTCGAACCCCGAGGTGGACATATTGGCACACCCAGGCATGATCTCTATCGACGAGGTTGAGCTTGCGGCGAAGAACGATGTCTTCTTGGAGATCTCTTGCCGGCGAGGGCATTCACTTGCGAACGGCCATGTCGCGTCCCTTGCGAAGGATCTGAAAGCGAAGCTTGTAGTGAACACTGATGCACATTCTCCAGACGACCTGAGCTCCATGGCGTTTGCGAACACTGTCGCGCGCGGAGCGGGAATGATGCCAGAGGAGATTCGAGAGGCTCTCGTCTCAACACCTGAGGAGATTCTCAAGAGGCTGGGCAGGCTGTAGGCCAGTCCGCTCGGTTATTCATTCCGTCATATATTCTTAATAAGACTAAAATAGCTCGACTGCGCATGGCCCGAGACGAGAAGATGACGATAGTGAGCATTTCCGTGCCCAGCGAGCTATTGAGCCGGTTCGACGAGATTTTTGCTTCGAAGGGCTTCAGGTCGCGGTCGGACGCGATGCGCGAGTCGATGCGCTCCTTCGTTGATGAGGCTGAGTGGGACAGCACCGAAGGCGAGAATCAGATCGTCATAACGATGATCTACGATGAAATAGGGCCGAGGGGCGAGCTTTCCGTGTTGCAGCACAGGTACGAAGAGATTCAGATGATGCTTCACCTGCACCTGGAGAAGGGACAGTGCATGGAGGTCTTCATTGCGAGGGGCCCCAACAGCAGGTTGCGAGAGATACTTGGCAAGATTCGGAAGGTCAAAGGCGTCAGATCGATCAGATTCATATCAACTTCGCGCTCAGCTGACTAGGACATGGTCCTAGAGGCCCTGCCGGAGATCATCATCAACGCATTCTCCATGTCGGAGTATCTCTGGATCACTACGTCAGCCATCCCCTCAAGGCCAATCGGAGGTTCCTTGTCCGATGGATTGTACCAGATGGTCCAAAGGCCGGTTTTCTTGGCTCCAGCGATGTCCGTCTCGAAATGATCTCCTATCATCACGACCTCGTCTGGTGTCAATTCCAGCTTGCGCAAGATGCCGCGATAGAAGGCAGAGTTCGGTTTCGTAGCCTTGAGATCTCGTGCCGTGAAAACTTCGTCGAAATACTTCTCCAGGCCTGTTCGTTCGAGAGCGTCCCTGACGAGACTGGATCCCGAGTCGGAGGCGTTTGAGGCGAGAGCAATTACGTAGCTCGGCTTTGCCGTTCTCAGCGCGTTTTCGATTCCGGGCTCGGCCTCCACTCTGGGCCAATGGGCCATCGGTCCGGAGAATTCTGGGAAAACACGCATTACGGTATCGCCCCAGTCGAATACCAACGCGCGAATCATTGTTAAGGACCTCGGCAGACCGTGGTGGAAGGAATCTCATTAGGCGCTATTAAAATAAACTCACCGCCCAACGTGGCAAAAGTGCATTCAGGACGATATGATGGCGAGTTATCCCTCCACTTATGAAATGGTAAAGAAAGATTATAATATATCAGGACTCAATTCAATTTGATTGCTGGAGAAATGCGCGAGACAATCCGAACGACCTGTTTCAGCATGTGGTGAGAACTTGCATCCGTGTATCGAGAACTCCCTAGCGGTTGGTTTCGTCTCAGACGAATGTCAACCATTGCCGACCATTGCCTGTTCTGAGCAGACTTTGAAATCGCAGGAAGAAGTCACCAAGCGCTGCGACCTGCACGCTGGTTGCCGCAACACAACCCCCATCGATTTGGACCGGCTCGTCAAAGTCGCTTCGTCAACTCAGGATCTCTGGTTATTCTTGCCGATGCTATCGGCAACGGGAGTGCGAGCAAATTGAGCGGCGTTACTGGAAGAACCTCATCAGGAAAGCCACCCGCATCGCGTGTTGCCAAGTTGAGAATCCTTCTGATCGAAGACGACCCGGGGGATGTTCGATTGATCAAGGAGATGCTCGAGGAAGGCAGCAAACGGATTGTATTCGAGATCGAACCTATTGACAAGTTGGCAACGGGTCTTGAGAAGGTCAGGAGCGAGAGATACGATGCCGTGCTGCTTGACATTGACCTTCTGGACAGCAAAGGGCTTCACACCTTCTACGCTCTCCATTCAGCGGCACCCCAACTTCCTATAATCGTGCTTTCCCCATTCGCAGATGAGGAAGTCGCCAGCGAGGTTGTTAGAGGAGGCGCGCAAGACTTTCTCATAAAGGGGAGGATAGAGGGCGGCATTCTCACGCGAGGCATCCTGTACTCCATCGAGCGGAAGCAGGCCGAAACGGCCCTCCGTGGCAGGGCCATGGAGGCTGAGTCGTCTCAGTTCAGAGCTGAGACATACTTCGATTTCCTCGCCCATGACATGGCAAATATCATCTCCCCGATCATGGCCTACGCTGAGTTGATCTCTGCTGATGGTGCGACATCACCTGAGATCAAGAACAAGGCCGCCAAAATAGTGGAACAGGTCCGGCGCGCAGCTTCATTCATTCTCAGCCTCAAAGGACTTGAAGAGGCGGAAAGAACGCCACTGGATCGATTCGCGACCGTTGATCTGGTTGAAGTCTTCCCGCCTATTGAGGCTCGCGTCCGCCAGGAGTATCTCGATAAGCACCTTATAATCGGTTATGAACTGCCCTCGGGGACGTCATTGCGGGTCATTGGCGGGAATCACATCCGGAATATCCTTGAGGGGATACTGGAGAATGCAGCGAATTACGCCGACAATGATACTGTCGCAATCAACATCAAAGTGGTGCCCGCCGAAGAGGTCGGTGAGAAGAAGTCTTGGCAGATCGAAATTGCGGATAACGGTCCCGGCATTCCGGATGACCTCAAAAACTGCTTTCAGGGTTCGTCGAACCGACCTGAAGGATTGAGAAAAGATTTATCTCGCGGGGTGGCGTCGAGCCTCTTAGTCTACTCCACAGTCGTGAAGCACTTCGGAGGTAGAATATGGGTTGAGGACAGGTTACCTGGAGACTTCACGAAAGGCGCCAAGATAATGATGAGATTGCCAAGGGGTGAATAGTCTGGCCGCAAGTGTTTTCATTGTCGAGGACGATCGAATGGTCATCGAGACCTATCGCGAGATTCTGAGGATATATGGGTTCGAGGTCGTTGGCTGGTCTTACAACGGAGAGGAAGCGATCAAGAAGTTCAAGAATCTGAATCCTCGTCCTGATGTGATTATCATGGACCACAGACTCCCAATGAAGAACGGCATAGAGACCACTAAGGAAATACTGCAGATTGATCCCCATGCTAGAGTCTTGTTCGTGAGCGCAGATGTGACCGCGCGGTCCTCCGCCATCGCGAATGGCGCCGCCGGTTTCCTGCGTAAGCCCTTTGAACTGAAGGAGTTCGTGTCCACCATCAGAGTCCTGGCTGACAAGGCTCCATCTCCGCCACCTGGATGAATCAGGGAGGTGCCCCTTTTCGCTAGGCCCAATCAAAAAGTGGCCCATCGGGGGAATTGAGAGACTCTCTGGCAGTCTCACCCATACTCATCGCCAGATTCACGAAACAGCAGAACTCATCGATTAGGTTGGGTGGTGCTCCCGCCGGGATTTGAACCCGGGTATCGAACTTTCACCGGCCTGCCGCGAAAGCAGCCACGAGAGGCTCGAATGATTGGCCGGACTACACTACGGGAGCACTGTGAATCCCTCCAAAATGGATGGCCTTACATAAATGTTTGGAGTATAGCATCAGATATCTTCGTCGCCTTCGCGCCAGTCAAGACCAGGAGTTCTCAACCCCAGCTTCGGGGCCGGCTGGACCTTGCGCTTGTGAGATGTCATTCTCACGGTCTTCGCGATCTTCGCCACCTCTTTGACTGTGGTTTTGGCTCGCTCAGCAATCTCCTTCTCGGCCAGGCCAAGCTCTATGCCGAACAGGATCGCGTCCAGCCTCTCGTATGTGATTCCCATTTCTCCTTCGTCCGTCTGCCCTTTCCACAGGCCAGCAGAAGGCGCCTTCTTGATGATCTTGTCAGGGATTCCGATATCCTTCGCGAGTTGCCGAACTTCCGTTTTGTAAAGGTCACCGATTGGCTCCAGATCCGCTGCGCCGTCGCCGAACTTCGTGAAGTATCCGACAAGTAGCTCGCTCTTATTGCTGGTCCCGACGACCAGCCTCCAGTCGGTGTTGGCGTAGTGGTAGAGAACGATCATCCTGCTTCTGGCTTTGATGTTTGCCAGTGACTTCCTGTCGATCTTCTCCTTTATCGCTTTTCTGTAAGCTTCAGCAGGACCGGTGATGTCGACGACCTCGTAATCCACGCGCTCGCGCTTGCAGATCTCCATGGAATCCAAGAGATCTTCCTTCGGGGAATCCTTCTCAGGCATCAGGAGCGCCAGCACCTTCTTCTTCCCGACAGCCCGCACACAGAGTCGCAGAACGACTGCAGAATCTATGCCTCCGCTCACGCCAAGAACGTAGCCTTTGGCACCTGTCTTTCTCAGCTTCTCAGAGAGGAATTTCTCTATTATCTGCTCCGTTCCTTCTTTGAGCTTCGGGAGTATCATCGTGCTGGAATACCCCCGTTTGGATATATCGCTTATGGTCGGTCTGGCCTGATTGTCATGGGAGAACCGTAATCTATCTGCAGGACCATTCGTCGTATGATGGCGAAAATCGTTGTCACACTCGCCCAGCTCACATGTCAGCTCCACGACAAGGAGGCCAACCTGAAGCGCATGAGGGACATCGTGCGCAAGACGAAAGGGAACATTGTCATCTTTCCTGAGCTCAACCTCACAGGCTACATGCCTCGGGACGATCTGTTCGGGCAGGCGGAGACCGCCTCAAGCCGGATGATAAAGGCCATAGTCCGGCTCGCCAAGGACACCAAGAAAGACATCGTGTTCGGGGCTCCGATGAAGGGCGAACGATTGCCGGGCATCGTCTACAACTCATGTCTGCTCGCGGCTGGTACTGGCAAGCTCTTCAGATACGACAAGATGTACCTCCCAACATTCGGCCCGTTCGAGGAGAAGGTCTTCTTCGCCGAAGGGAAGGGGGTTGTTGTGGGTGATGGGCGCCATGCCCGGATCGGTCTGATGATTTGCTACGACATGTTCTTCCCCGAACTCGCCAAGCTTGAGACTTTGTTAGGAGCGCAGATACTTGTCAACATATCCGCCGCCCCTACAACATCGAGACCATTCTTCAGAAGAGTGATGCCTGGTAGGGCCGTGGAGAACGCCATCTTCGTAGCCTACAGCAACATGGTTGGAGTCCACGGCAGTCTCGTCTTCGGAGGGGGCAGCGTATTATGCGGTCCTCGTGGGGAGGAGATTGTGAGGGCAAAGGATCTTGAGCCAGACATTGTAGAAGCCGAGATCGACCTCGCTGATATAGATGTCGCGAGGCGATTCCGCCCCGTTGTGAGGGATTCGCGGCCAGAGATACTGGATCAGATCGGTTCGGTTCTCAGAAGCGGCAGAACCGATTGAACTTGATGTACTGGCGCGTCTTGTCGAGGGTAAATCGACACGCGGATATTCTTAAATACAGACACCCTTTTGAAGGTAGTCAAGCTGAGGTGGCCCAGCTCGGTAAGGCGCGAGCCTGGAATCTGCTGTCCTTATGCCAGCAAGCTCGTGGCGCTCAGCGCCTCGGGAGTTCAAATCTCCCCCTCAGCGCTTTTGGCGACCCACTACCTAAATACCATGCAGTCTATTTCCTGAAGAAGCTCGGAGGATTCTGGTCTGGCGGAGAAATGAATGATAAGAGTCCTGCACGTCGATGATGAGGTCGGGTTCCTTGATCTGGTCGGCTTCTTTTTGAAACGAGAAGGAGATTTCGAAGTCGACACGACAACCACCGCCGAGTCGGCCCTCGAGAAGATGCAATCTGAGAACTACGACGCATTCGTAGTAGACTATAGCCTTCCAGGGATGGATGGTATAGAGCTGCTCAAGATTCTCAGGGCGAGGGGTCTGCAGATTCCCTTCGTCCTCTTTACAGGTAAGGGGAAGGAGGAGACAGCCGTCCAGGCCCTGAACTGCGGTGCGGATTTCTACCTCCAAAAGGGTGCAAACACTCAGCTGCAGTTCACAGAGCTTGCGAACATGTTGAGGAAGTCTGTCCAGGGCAACCGCTCGGAAGCGGCCGCTCGTGAGGGGGAGAGATTCCTATCGAGCGTATTCTCAAGCATCCAGGATGGGATAAGTGTCCTTGACAAGGACCTGAACATCCTTCGTGTCAACCAGACGATGGAGGACTGGTACTCGCACAAGATGCCACTGGTCGGCAAGAAGTGCTACGATGCCTATCACGGCCGACAGGCACAATGCGATTCATGTCCGAGCATAAGGACAATCAATAGTGAGAAGTCGGCGTACGAAGTTGTTCCGAAGGCCGGTCCAAAAGGCGAGATCATGGGATGGCTCGACCTCTACAGCTTTCCAATGAGGGACAGCAAGACGGGCGAACTGTCTGGAGTCATAGAATACGTCCGAGACATAACCGACCGCAGGAAGGCCGAGCAGGATCTTCACGACGCACTAGAGCGATACAAGGAGCTGCAGGGGATCATAGACAAGAGCCCCGCCGTCCTGGTGCTCTGGCGTCCGGAGCCAGGCTCTCCGGTCACATTCGTATCTGATAGCATCGCGCAGTTCGGATACAAGCGCGAGGACCTGATGTCTCGTCGATACGTCTACGACGACATCATTCACAAAGACGACCTCGACCGCGTCAATGAGGAATTCCGGGGGTTAGTTGGGAAGGGTGCCAATGATTTCCGGCAAGAGTATAGAATAGCCACCCCATCGGGCGAAGTGCGATGGGTCGAGGACCACACATATGTGCGCAGAGGATCCGACGGCAACCCCATCCTTTTCGAAGGCCTGATAATAGACGTGACAGCTCGAAAGCTCGCTCAGGAAAGAGGGGAAGATCTCGGATCGAGACTGCAAGCGATTGTCGAGGCCTTCCCCGATCTCTACTTCCACGTGGATGCAGATGGGACGGTTCTCGACTTCAATGCCGGCCGCATAGCAGATCCGGACGTCCCTCCGCAGCAGTTTCTGGGAAGGAGATTGCAGGAGGTTTTGCCTCCAGACGTTGGGAAGATGTACGGAGAATCCGTCGCCGAAGCCCTGAGAACTGGCAGAATCGTCGCCCAGGAATACACCCTTGAGCTGGAGGGTGAGACCCGATACTTCGAGGGCAAACTTGTCCCGATTTCAAAGAAAGAGGCACTCATCATCGTGCGAAATATCACCGCCAGCAAACGAGCCGAGGAAGCGCTTCGGGCGAGCGAGTCTGCGTACAGACAGCTTGCAGACAGCATCACGGACGTCTTCTTCGCGCTTGACAAGGATATGCGGTACACATATTGGAACAAAGCGTCCGAAGTGCTCACAGGGATTTCGGCCAGAGATGCAATCGGCAAGTCCCTCTCAGAGCTCTTCCCTGGCCCGCAGGGCGAGAAAGCAAGAAAGGTATATCTCGAGGTGTTGAGAACCAAGAAAGCGATGAACTTTACAAATGAGTACAATCTTGGCGGGAAGGATCACCTCTATGATATCACTGCATATCCGATCGAGTACGGAGTGTCGGTCATAACCAAGGACATCACTGAGCACAAACTGGCGGAGGAGATGCTGAGGAGGAGCGAGGAGAAGTACCGGCAGCTTGTCGATTTGGCCCAGGAAGGCATATTGATGACTGACGCGGATGCGGTTATTCGGTTTGCGAATCCGAAGATGGCTGATATGCTGGGCTATCACGTCGACGAGCTGGTCGGCAAATCAGTCTTCCAGTTCATGAATGGACAGGCTGCCGAGCTGGGAAAGCGCAAATTCGAAGACAGAAGACGGGGGCTCGTCGGTCGGTATGAATTCGATTTCCTCAGAAACGATGGGACCCTGATTCGCACGAGGATAGGATCGACCCCGATCAAGGACAAAGGCGGCGACTTTCTTGGTTCTCTTGCGGTTGTCACCGATATAACGAATCACAAAAGATACGAGGATGCCCTGGAAGTCGCCAACCAGAAACTGAACCTGTTGGGCCAAGTGACCAGACACGACGCTTTGAACCAACTCGCGGTCTTGATGGGATGGCTGCAGATCGCCCAAGAGTCTGTCGCAGAACCACCTGTACAAGAATACATGAAGAACATGAGAACTGCGGCAGAGACAGTCATCAGACAGCTCGACTTCACTGGAGACTATCAGAAGATGGGCGTCGCAAAGCCTGAGTGGATCGATGTCAAGACCGCCTTCTTGAACGGCACCGCGGGGTTCAGCCCAAGCAAGTTCGCCAAGTCAGTTCATGTCGACGGACTTGAGGTCTACGCTGACATGATGTTCGAGAAGGTCTTCCACAATCTGGTCCACAACTCGATCCGACATGGCAAGAAGGTCACCGAAATTCGAGTCCATCACAAGAAGAAAGGGAATGACCTGTTGTTGTTCTATGAGGATGATGGTGTTGGCGTACCGGCCGATAAGAAGGACAAGCTCTTCCTACGGGGAATCGGCGATCATACTGGCTTTGGTCTCTTCATTGTCAGAGCTATCCTGGGAATTACAGGCATAACAATCGAGGAGAACGGAATACCAGGCCATGGTGTTCGATTCGAGATGCATGTCCCTTCAAATGGATTCAGAGTAAGGGGACGCGCTGAGAGTCAAGAGCGATGACACCACACAAATCGCTGCTTGCGGATGGCTGAATCGATAGGGCGTGCACTTGTCGAGTGCCTCCCTTTTGTGTCGCAGAAACAATAAATAACACGGTAGGCCATGATAAGAGCGCATTCCCCTCAGCCAGTACGTGGAGGAACTGATGACCATAAGAATCCTGCTCATAGACGATGAGAAAGCCCTCTTGGAGATTGCCAAGGTTTTCTTGGAGCAGGAGAAAGGGTTCAAGATCGTAACCTCGCTCTCCGCACAAGAGGCGCTCGACAGACTGAAGAGAGATCGATTCGACGTGATAGTTTCGGACTATCAGATGGCCGGGATGAACGGAATCGAGTTGCTGAAGAAGCTCAAGTCTGCGGGAGACACGACTCCTTACATCCTATTCACAGGCAGAGGAAGGGAGGATGTGGCAATTGACGCGTTGAACAACGGCGCGTCATTCTATCTGCAAAAGGGCGGGGATCCGGAATCGCAGTTTGCAGAACTCGCCAATATGATAGAGATTTCAGCACGTCAAGCGCGGGCGGAGAGGACGCTGCTGCAGGAGAAGGACAGGGCGCAACAATACATCAACCTCGCCGGAGTCATGCTACTGGCCCTTGACAAGCACGGGAAAGTGACTCTGATCAACAAGAAGGGTTGCGAGATCCTGGGATATGAAGAAGACCAGATTCTCGGGAAGTCCTGGTTCGAGAACTTCCTGCGGGAGAGGTGCCGAGATGAAGTCAAGGTTATCTTCAATGGGCTGATGCGTGGAGAACTCGGACCGCTGGATCACCAGCCCTCATTCCCGGTCCTGTGCAAGGGCGGAGCGGAGAGACGCATCGCCTTCACCAACGCTCACTTGAAGAACGAGGAGGGTGAGATAGTGGGCACTTTGAGCTCGGGGGAGGATGTCACCGAGCGCGAGCTGGCAGAGGATGCGCTCAGAGTCGGTCTTGCGAAATACACGACGCTCTTCGAATCGCTGCCATTGGGAGTGACCATTTCAGACAAAGAAGGCAACATAGTTGAGAGCAACAGAGACGCGGAGCGATTACTGGGCCTATCTCGGGAGGATCAGGTCAAGAGACAAATCGACGGACGAGAGTGGCGCATCGTAAGACGAGATGGCTCTCCAATGCCAGCGAGCGAGTATGCGAGCGTCAGGGCGATGAAAGAGAACCGACTCGTCTCGGATGTCGAAATGGGCATCGTCAAGGATGACGGTCCCCCGACCTGGATCAACGTCACGGCCGCGCCTATTCCTCTGGCTGGTTATGGTGTGGCGATAGTCTATAATGACATCACCGAACGCAAACTGGCGGAGGAGATGCTGAGGAAGAGCGAGGACAAGTACCGGCAATTGGTCGAACTCGCTCAAGAGGGCGTCTGGGTCATCGATGCGGATGCAAATACCACTTATGTCAACCCTCGAATGGCAGAAATGTTGGGCTATACGTCAGGTGAAATGATGGGGCGTCCTATCTTCGCTTTCATGGATGAGCGTGGCAAGAAAACCGCTCAAATGGCGCTCGGCCGTAGACAAGGAATCCATGAACATCACGATTTCGAGTTCCTGCGAAAGGATGGGCAGCGAATCTATGCTAGCTTGGAAACCTCACCACTTATGGATGAGGCGGGAAATTACACAGGTTACATGGCTGTTGTGGCGGACATCACCGAGCGCAAGCGGACCGAGGATGCGTTGAGAGAGAGCGAGAAGAGGTACCGCCTGCTGGTGGATAGTGCTGCCGAAGCCATCATTGTGGCGCAGGATGGGATGATTCGTGTGGTCAATCCCATGACCATCGCAATAACCGGCCTTTCGGAGCAGGAACTCATGTCGAAGCCTTTTCCAGCGTTCGTCCATCCAGATGACCGCGCCATGGTGGTGGATACCTATCAGAGGCGGTTGAGGGGCGAAGCCGTCCCGGCCCGCTACGCCTTTCGGCTGCTAGCTAAGGATGGAATCATCAAGTGGATGGAGGTCAGCGCGGTCGCGATCGACTGGGAAGGACGTCCCGCGACCCTGAACTTCCTGACCGACATCACCGAGCGCAGGAAATCCGAAGTGGTTATCGCGGAGTCTTTGGAGAAGCGCAGAGAGCTCGAATCCATAATAGACAAGAGCCCTGCGATAGCATTCATCTGGAAGCATGTTCCGGAATGGTCAGTCGTATTTGTGTCCAGCAACATCAAGCAGTTCGGGTACATGCCAGAGGATTTCACATCGAGGCGCTTGACATACGCAGATCTCGTGCATCCAGAGGATATGAAGCGCGTATTCGGTGAATCCGAGGCGTACGCCAAGAAAGGCGTTTCGGAGTTCACCCAGGAATACAGAATCCTTACGAAGTCCGGCGATGTTCGATGGGTGGACGACCGCACTGTGATCCTCCGAAATACAGCGGGTGAATCTGTCTTCCACCAGGGCATAATCTTCGACATCACTGAGCAGAGGCGCGCCGAGAGAGCACTGAGGCAGGCAAACGAGAAGTTGTCGCTCCTGGGAAGCATCACTAGGCACGATGCCATCAATCAGTTGTCCGTCCTGATGGCGTGGCTTGACATCGCCAAGGAAGTCGGGAAGGATCTGCCGATAATGGATCAGCTGACTCGGGTGCAAGAATCCGCTCGCATCCTTCAGAGGCAGCTCGAGTTCACGGCGGAGTACCAGGAGATGGGTGTCAAGCAACCCCAATGGATAAATCTGAGGGACGCAGCTGACGCGGGCACCGAAGGCATTGACCTGGGTGCCGTTTCTATCAAGTATGATTTGAAGGGTGCCGAGATCTTCGCGGACCCCATGCTCGAGAAGATGTTCCACAATCTTGTTGACAACTCACTTAGGCACGGCGAGAAGGTGACGCAGATTCGGCTCTACTGCAAGGAGTCCAACGAAGGACTCGTCATAATCTGCGAGGACGATGGCGCAGGGGTCCCGGTCGACGAGAAGGAGAGGATATTCGAACGCGGCTTCGGAAAGCACATGGGGTTAGGGCTCTATCTGGTCCGTGAGATCCTCGGGATAACCGGCATAGTGGTGAAGGAAACGGGCGAGCCAGGCACGGGTGCCAGATTCGAGGTGCTCGTTCCCGCCGGTAACTACAGGTTCGGCCACCCCGGTCAGTAGTCGGAATTCCTTCGCAGTCGTTCCTCAGCCAGTTCCAGATCCTCTCTGCTGTTCAGGTTCCAGAAGCTCTCCAGCCGAGGGTCCATGACGCGGACTATGTCCTCATCAACATACTCCAAATCTAGCATTCTGTAAGCATCGACCGGCCTTTGTCCGCCCTCTTCTATCGCCTGTTCGAATGCGGCCAGGCACCTGATTCTTCTGTAGGCGCCGTGAAGCGGTTCGAAATTGCCTCCAATCCGGGGCACGGCCCCGTCCCTCTTCCTGGCGAGGGATACGATCGACCTGCACAGATCCACCTTCAAGAACGGGGTGTCGCACGGGCTGACAAGGACGGAATCCTCTTTGGCGGCGCTCAGCGCGGTGACGAGCCCTTCGATAGGACCAACTCCGGATCTCTTGTCCTCAGCTATCATGTATTCGTCGCCAAGGGCTTCCCGGTACCTTCCTGACATGCCCTTGGCGACAGCTACGACGATCTCGTCTGCAACGCTCTCCAGAGTCCGCGCGACGTAGGAGATCAGCGGTTTCCCTCCGAGCACAGCAAGTCCTTTCTCCTCTCCCATGCGAGAGCTCAATCCACCGGACAGGATAGCCCCGGAAAGCATCGGTCAGAGTGAAGCGAATCAATGGTAATCAAGGTATCTCGGCGATGCCACCCAAAAAGGTTATTATCGGCCATCATCTTCGCAAGTCAGCTGGTAGGTCCCAATGTCCAAGATCACGATGACTCAAGGCGCGGGCGGAGAGCGGATGCAGGAGTTCATCCGCGAGTTCGTGCTGAAGGAGTTGGATCACGATTTCGGGGAGATACCTCTAGCCGCCTTGGACGACGCGGCAATCATCGACGGGATCGCGTTCACCACCGACTCTTATACGGTCAAACCGCTCTTCTTCCCGGGCGGGGACATAGGGGTCCTGTCCGTCGCCGGGACGGTGAACGACCTTTCGGTAATGGGCGCGACACCGTTGGCGCTCTCGTGCGCCATGATAATCCAGGAGGGGTTCTCCGGCGAGGAGCTCCACAAGATCATGAGGAGCATCAGCGCGACGGCAAAGAAGGCCGAGGTGAAGATCGTGACCGGCGATACGAAGGTCGTCGAGAAAGGCGCGTTGGACGGCCTGTTCATCAACACGAGCGGGGTGGGGAAGAGGTCCGAGCACCTGGACCACAACATCCGCGAGGTTAGGGAGCACAGGAAATTCAAGTGGAACTGGCCGAACGATTCCGCCGTGGGTGAAGGGGATGTATTGATCGCCTCGGGGCCGATGGGGAACCACGGCGTGGCGATACTGTCTTTCCGGGAAGGTTACGGATTCGAGACTACGGTCAAGAGCGACGCCGCGCCTCTGAATCATCTTATTGCTGCCGGGTTGAAGGTCGGTGGCATCACCGCGATGAAAGACCCCACAAGGGGTGGGCTCGCGAACCTGCTCAACGAGTGGGCGGACAAATCGGAGATCGGCATCGTGGTCAGGGAAGAGGATATTCCCATCGACGACGCGGTCCTATCTGCATGCGAGATGCTGGGAATAGATCCGCTGGAAGTCGGGAACGAGGGCAAGGTCATGATCGCGGTTGTTCCGGAGAAGGCGGAGGCGGTCCTCAAGTCGATCAAGGCGAGGCCCGTAGGGAAGAAGGCAAGGATCATCGGAGAGGCAACCAAGCACGTCCGAGGCGTCATGATGGAGACTCATACAGGCGGAAAGAGGGTGGTCGAGCCGCCCGTAGGCGACCCCGTGCCGAGAATCTGCTAGAGGATACGTCGGTCGGGGCCTGCAAGCCCACTCCTGACCACTCAAGAAACATCATTCTTGCTAGAGGCTATTGCCCCTGGCAAGAGCATGGACAGACCGCAAGGTATATTGTAACGAAAACAACCTTCCATTTCCCGGACGGGGCGGTTCGAACTCAAAGGGAATCGATGGTGGTTAGTCGATTAACCCTGGATCAACAAGGCAAATCCGGTCTGTTTGCTGCGGCGTTAACCCATGGGACGGGAGAGCAACAGCATCCCGCTCGGGGGCAGCGATCTTGGGTGAGCGAGCGCGGGAGTTACGTGCCTGTCCAGCTGGAATCGATTCCCCTTCTACGAGCGCTCTGTGTCTCGGCTGCCTTGAAAACAGTGGACTCCCCGCTGGATGGATCAGGGCGGGTTCTTCGCGCTCAACTTCTCTTCGGTTACTGCCTCGAGGTCCGCCCTGATCGGAGAAACGATGCCCTTCTCCTCCTCAAGCTCCTGGAGTCTGACTGCGAGGAAGCTCTCGAGGATCACATCTCCGCTCTGACTTATGCACTCGTCAAGAATCGTCTGCCAGTCCAGCCCGCGCTCGGCGAGAAGGGCCATGTCGTCAAGGTCCCCTGTTCTCTCTGTCATGCTCTTGAAAAGGAAGATGTCCTCCGGGACTACGAGGTTGACCTGGAGCTTCCCGAAAGTGGCATAGGGTTTCGCGCGGGCTACCATCCCCCCACTGACCCTCAGCTTCCTGCACACGGTCTCGAGGAACAGGTCGACGCGCATCCCCCTATCATCTTCCATGAAGTCCGCTGCACCCAGGCGGCCATAGGCGTCCTCTTCCGGCCTTGACCTCTTGAAGCCGTTCCTCGAGAGTGCCTCGACCACTGCGTCTGCATCCTGAGCGGACAACACGACTAGATCGACGTCCTTGGTGGCGAGCTTGGCGTTGTAGAGGATCATCGCGCACCCGCCTATGAGATACGCCGCGACGTCGTGGGAGACCGACTCGCCGATTGTCTGGAGTGTTCGCCTGAGGTCGTCCCAGCCGGACATTCTCCTCTCCTTCATTGTGGCTCCCTGCCCAACCTCTCCTTGAGCTCGCTAATCCTGGGGAACCCAGGTCCTCGGTTCTTCTCCGGGTCTTTGAAATACGCGACGATCGTCTCAAGCTCGTCGTCCACACCAAGTGCCCTCGCCCTCTCCTGTAGTCGGTCAAGCTTCCGCCAGAGGGCATTCCTCTCCCACAGCATCAGAATCGCCATGTTCTCTCTCGCGCTGCGAAGTCTTATAAGCAGCGACTGCAGGAAAACTTCGTCGAGGGTCCTGCGCCAGGACCCGGAGGTGTGGTAGTAGAAATTTCGGTCAAAGAAGAGTGGGACGCCCCAGCTCTCGAACGCCGAGAACGCGGTTTTCTTGAAGCCGGCGGTCTCCCTCATGCAGCAGGTCCTAATGATGAAATCCTTGCTCCGCTGCCATACAACGACGGAATCGGTGCTGAATTCCATGGCCAGCCGCTGGTTGGAGTAATCATCGAGACCTCGTACGAAGTCCGCGATCAGAGCGAAGCGCTCCGATATGGCATAGGTTCCGTTGGTGCTGATTCGCACGATACCTAGTTCCCTCAGCCTCTCGAGGACCGTCTGAAGCGTCCTCTCGGAAACCCCTGAAAACGAGACGATTGCAGCCCTTTTCGACCCTGGACGAGCAGCCAGACAGGAAAGCACTTCAAGGGAGGCGAGCGAGAGGATCCTCTCCAGGTTCATGTGGCCGTACTCATCCAGCAGCCTCCTCAGTTGTGATGCGTGTTTCAGGTCCGAGAGGGAAACGGATCTTGACATCCCGTGTCTGCGAACTGCCACGAACCCCTTCGATTCGAGGGATTTCACTAGCCGCGTGAGTTCTGGGGATGATACGCCTAGGTCTAGGCCGATGCTCTTCCTGGGCCTTTCCCCTCCCCGGACGCTGATGAGCACCGATATCTCTCTGGGGGAGAGGCCGAATGATCTGCGCTTCATGGCAATTATAGTCAAGTACTATTTAAGTACTTAACATTTATTGCATATCATGGTCTGGTGTCCACATCGGTGTTGTTTGTGGCGCTCGCATTCGCGTTCCTGGTGCATGAACGAAGACATGGATGATGGATAGCGTGCGCCCATCTGTCGTGTGTAGGAAGCCGAACGTGAACTGAGAAATTCGGCCTTCTCTTCACGGCCCCTGGCGTCTAGCCAGGGTGACGCCTATGACGGATGCCAGCAGTTCTAGGCATTTGATAGTCTCAGCATCGGGGAATCTACCGGTCTTCATCCCGGAGATCTCTATCCATCCGAGGAGATCGTCGCCCTTCCCGAAAATACAGATGTCGAGGTAATCTCCCTCGATAGTGTCGTCGAGGGATTTGCGTTTCGACTGCAGCATGAGCTCACGTTCATAGGTGGACTCCTCACCATTCGCATATGGGTTGTCCTCTGCGAGCAGAAGGCGCGTGTACCTGCTAATCTGCATGGATTTGTAGACACCCTGGCTGTAGAAATCCTCGTTCTTGTAGGATAGGCGCTTGTGTGCCTCCCACTCGGAGTCGGCAAGACCAGACATGACCTCGTATCTGTACAACCCGTCCGAAGGCGATCTCAGGCCTACGGTTGTTTCTTTGATTCCCAGCTTTGTGTTGATGGTGTCAGCAGCTTCTTGCAGGAATATGTGCATGTCGACGCCCGGGTCTGCGAGCTTGATGACTAGCGCGTGGACAGCGTCCATGCGCTCGTTGGCTGGGTTGCTGCATGCGTATTGATAGGCGAGCCACATTCGCTTCTTGATTATCTCTGTGTTGACTGTAACGTCGGACCCCATAGGTCTACCTCTCTGCCGGTTCTGGACGAGTGGCTCCTTGACTGTAGGATGTCCAATGCATTCCGTCGTATATTGCCTTTCTGCGAATAGAAGGACACCCCTTTGGAGGAAGGAGACGAAGCGTATTGTGCCAGGGGCGAGACTACGATGGGTCAAGGCCGTGGTCCGATAATCCACCGGAGTTCCTGGCTGTGTACGACGAGAATGAGTTCTAATCCATCGAAAACCGTGCCTGACCAGGGACCCGTGGTATCTGCTGGGTTATGCAGTGGATTTCCCCTCCGCCCACGCCGATGTATTCGGACCTTACTCCTACGACCTCGTGGTCCGGGAAGAGCCCTCCCAAGATCTCCAGGGCTGTCCTGTCAGTAGGTTCGCCGAACGTCGGAGCAACTATTCCGCCAGTTCCGATATAGAAGTTCGTATAGCAGGGCGCGATTCTGTTCCCAGCAATCTCTCTCAGCTTCGGCATTGGGAAGTCGATTATCTCAATTGAGCGCCCCCTGGCATCGCTCATCGTCTCCAATCGGTCCCGGTTGTCCCTCATAATTGCACGGTTCGGATCTGATTCGTCCTCTGTCGAGGCCAGAACTACCTTGGACGGACGAACGAATGCGGCAATCCCGTCGATGTGACCGTCTATCATGGATTTGTGTATTCCCTGTTTGAGCCAGAGTACCTTCCGCACTCCGAGGAATGATCCCAGAATCTCTTCGATTCGCTCCCTGGTATGGTTAGGATTCCTGTTCTGGTTGAGGAGGCAGGACTCTGTCGTGAGAAGGGTTCCCTCTCCGTCCACACATATGGCTCCGCCCTCGAGTACCATCGGCGCGACGTACCTTCTCAATCCCGTTCTTCCCGCCAGCAACTCAGGCACTCTTGCATCCCTATCGTAGGGTAGGAACCTCTCTCCCCAGCCATTGAATCCGAACTGCACGATCGCAAGATCTCCGCTGTCTGAAGACACGAAAGTAGGGCCATTGTCTCTGATCCATGCGTCGTCGAGTGGGAGTTCGATGACCGGTGTCTCCTTGGCCACGGCCTGGCGAGCCTCACGCGTCGTCGACGAGTCCG
>Ga0315284_10005828_pt1 | contig 17522 bp, 12 predicted proteins | sample YL17G09_16_MG_FD_203696 | JGI IMG/M metagenome (GOLD analysis project Ga0315284, IMG submission 203696) | Sediment microbial communities from Yellowstone Lake, YNP, Wyoming, USA - YL17G09_16 | ecosystem: Environmental > Aquatic > Freshwater > Lake > Sediment | place: USA: Wyoming | collected...
TGGTGACAACGCCTTATCGAATCATGGGTACGGCATCTCAGTCATCGGTTGCACCAACGTCGATATCGAAGATGGCAGCGCCTCATCGAACGACTTGGACGGACTCGGAATGTGGTCCTGCACGAATTCTACGATTGCGAGTGAAAATCTCTCATCGAACGGGTGGAGTGGCATCTACCTGCGAACTTGTACGAATCTCACACTCACGGGCGGCAATCTCTCATCTAACGGCTACAATGGCATCAATCTCCAGGCATATTGCACGAATGTCAGCATCATTAACAGCAGAGTGTCGCTCAACAGCCGGCACGGCATATCGATCTACGGCTGCACGAATATCACCGTCACCAACAGCAATGCCTCATCGAACGACTACAATGGGATCTATCTTGAGCATTGTACGAATCTCACAATCATTGGTGACAACGCCTTATCGAATCATGGGTACGGCATCTCAGTCATCGGTTGCACCAACGTCGATATCGAAGATGGCAGCGCCTCATCGAACGACTTGGACGGACTCGGAATGTGGTCCTGCACGAATGTCAGCATCATTAACAGCAGAGTGTCGCTCAACAACCAGAAAGGCATAGTGGCCTATTCATGCACGAACACCAACATTACTGGTAATGATATCCAAAATAACAACTACGGCGTCTACCTGCAAGGCTCAACGGGCATCTGTGTCTATCATAATAACTTCCTCAGCAATACGAGGCAGGCCTACGACAATATGGGGTCGGAAAATGTTTGGAATAATAGCTACCCAGGGGGTGGCAACTTTTGGTCCGACTATGCAGGAGTAGATGACAACGGCGATGGCATTGGCGATACGGCGTATGTCATCGATTCAGACAGCATGGATAACTATCCGCTGATGTTCCATGGCGGCCTGAGATTGGCAATCTCCGCGTCGTCAACAGTGATCGATGCAGGTCAGACCGTGGACTTCACATGCACACCTACCTATGGAACGCCGCCATACACGTACTCATGGGTATTCGGAGATGGCGGGACGAGCACCGATCAGAACCCATCTTATGAATACGACACACCAGGGTCATACACTGCTACGGTCACGGTGACCGACGATGTCGGAGGGATTGCGTACCGGTCAGTCGATATCACAGTGAATGAGTTGCCAAGCGTGATCGGATCGGCCACGCCGACAGAAACCGATGTCGGTCTGACTGTGTCATTCGAATGCACTGCGAGCGGCGGGACAGGATCGTATACCTACCTCTGGGACTTCGGAGATAGCTCCGGGACGAGCACCGCCGAGGACCCATCTTACGCATACAGCGACTCAGGGATCTACACTGTGACGGTCACGGTGACCGATGATGTCCTCGGATCGTCCGGTGCGCAGTATATTGAAACAATCACAGTGAATGAGTTGTGAATTCGAAAAGTCTGGGGCGAGATTTAGCTAGGGTGTAGTGGCTATTAAATGAATAGGATGATGGATAGAATTGGAGGAATATTGGCTTGCATTATTTCTTATATAGAAGTGCAAATAAGATAAAGAATGGCTATCTTATTCAACCTCAGAGATAAGTCATGAATCCTGATTTGTTTTTTGATTCTTTTTTCTTACTCTTCTTATAATCTGCATTCCTTCTTTGACATCCTCGAGGAATTTCCCATGTGAAACTTTTATTATTATCGCGATGTATGTGGCTAATCCTAGTAATGCAGCCAAAATAAGTACTATCACAGTAGCTCCAAATAATTGCTGAATCAGAGCAATACAAAGGGCTGACGCTATTCCCGCTATTATCGAGGGCAGGATTTCCGGGATTATTTCACGACTCTTCGTATCGAGAAGCTTTCCTGCCTTGTTCAACACTAGCAAGCATTTGCTCCCTTCATAGATAAGCACGGCTAGAGAGGCTCCAATAATCCCAAAAAAGGCAATGCCCACAATCAATATCGGGATCATTGGAATGAAACATATTACCGTGAGCCAAAGGACCAATTCCGGCTTACCTTTTGAGATGAATAGATTCGCAGCCGGGGAGGTCAGCGATATGAAAAGACCTGCAATTGAAAGTATTGCAAGGCTCGTAGCCCCTTCTAGCCAATTGGAGCCAAGAAGGACGTTTACAAAAAGATAGGCGCCTCCCGCCAGTCCAAATGCCATTAACGCGGAGAACCCAGATGTGATTCTAAGGGTCTCCAAATACGCTTTTTTTACTCCCTCTGGTTCTCTCTCTAGATTGACGTATGTTGGGAACATTACGGTATTGATAATGCCCGTCATGAATGTCGGTGCAGTGGTTCCATATGAGTACATCAGCCAATAAATTCCCAGCATGATTGGACTAATCATTGAGCCGACTAAGATCTTGTCAATGTTAGTCGATAGCAGGTATATGAACGATCCCGCAGTCAAAATGCCTCCAAACCTCACGAGGTTGGTGGCGATTCTTTTACTAAAACGCAGACTTGCTCTTCTTCTTGCAAATAACCAAACGAATATCATAAATGAGACGAGGGATAATATCGATGCTAGTATCAGCGACCAATAAAGCGCGCCGATTATTGCTAGTATCAAGACGGCCGCCGACCATACTAGCGATTGGGCGATCCTTGCCATTGAGATTTCTTTGAAACGAAGAAGCTTTGCAAGATATACTTGAGGTGGGAATGTAAATGCCAGTACGAGCAGATTCAATGAAAGAATCAATAGAGGGAGTTCGAGGTTTCCTATATGGAAGATAGCCGAGATGATTGGTGATAACAATACTACGCATGCAATCGCGATAACTGATAGCGAAATGCGCAGTACCCACGCCGTCGATACAACCTTATTCCAATCTTCCTTGGATTGTATAGCACCATAATCGAGACTAAAGATGGACAATATTTGCGCAAGGCCGATTACTATCATACAAGCGGCGTAAATGCCGAAGTCTTGCGGACTTAGAATGTGTGCAATGATTAGTAGCAATACTTGTGACAGCCCCACAACCGCTATCTGAGAAACCGCCGTCCATCCGATGTTTGTTACAGTCGTTTCCCGAAGTCCCATTGTTCGACCTGATGAGATAGCGCTATGTCAAATTTCCGCTTTCGAAGAGTGTCTATCATTAATTCACGTTACCTAAGATGCTAGGGATTGGTTGATTATATGCACTTGGGAAAGAAAGTAAAATAACTATGAATCCTATCAACAGGATGAGGTTCATGGCCAGATTCATCTCAAGAGTATTCGCAGGGTTATTTTCCTTTCTTTACAGAAAGGGATTGATACCCCCTTCGACACTCCCAACAAGACCTTTGACATCCAATTCGGGTGCCTTCGAGGACTATTTGGATTATTTTCATCAAAATTGCCATGAAAAAGAACTAATATCTTGGATGGGGCGAAGTGCGAAGAAACTCCCTCTAGATGCTTGGATCTATCAGGAGATTATTCATGAAGTGCAGCCTGATGTTATAATAGAGATTGGAAATTATTACGGCGGAAGCACGCTCTTCCTTGCGAATATGCTCGATTTAGAGAATAAAGGAAAGGTTCTAGCAATCGACCTCGATCACTCCCCCATCGATTTCGAACATAAGCGAATCAATTGGATCACCGGAGACGTCAATTCTCAGGAGATTATCTCGACAGTGGGATCATTGTTGAAGCCGGACGACAAGGTGATCGTCATTGAAGATTCATCGCACACATTCGGTAATACTCTGGAGGTCCTCCGCAATTATTGCAGATTTGTTAGCGTTGGTTCATATTTTATCGTCGAGGACGGCATCTGCAGGCTTTCCTTCATCAAAGGACCGAAGCCAGGCCCTTACGAAGCCATCCAGGAGTTTCTCAAGGGTCACCAGGAATTCATCGTAGACAAAAGCCAAGAGAAATTCGTCTTAACATATAATCCAGACGGCTATCTAAAGAAAATACGACTTTAGAACACCTTACTCTTGTTTCCGGGCTACAGAGGACTGTTGTCTACTGTGTTTTAGCTGCATTCTCTTGCGATTGGTTAATATCTTCATTAGGAGATTGAGAATCATGACCGACATAACATGGCCTGACAAATTTCTCCATATCTTGCTGCAGCCCAACTTCATACCACTGAAAGTCCGATTCGCCTTAGACGTTGGTTGTGGGCGAGGAATAATAGGCGCTCTGCTTCGCATATATCGCGACCCCGAAAGGATTGTTGGCATAGACTCATTTAGACCTAGTATTGATTTTGTAAAGAAACTGGGCATATATGACGAAGTAATTGAGCAGGACATTTCCAAAGCTCCAATCCCCTATGATGATAAATCATTCGATCTCGTACTTTGCATGGAGGTTATCGAGCACCTTGAGAAGAATGAAGGTTTGAAGCTTCTAGATGAGTTGACACGAGTAGGGAGGCGAGTAATAGTTTCGACTCCCGTAGCCTATTTTCAACAACCGATGTACGATGGGAACCCATATCAGGTCCACAAAAGCCATTATAGTATGAAAGAACTTGAAAAGAAAGGGTTCGAAGTCCATGGCGTGGGTTCACTGCAATTCAGAGGAAAAATGATCCCCTATCTATCGCCGGCATTAGAAGTATTGTCCTATCGGTTCCCAGGCCTATCTGGTACTCTTTTAGCTAAGAAATTATCCTAAGTCACTAAAATGATCATCAAATTCAAATCAATAGGGCATTGAAGATTTCAAGGCAATGACGTTGGAACTTACTTCCCTATTGTCTTGTTGCGTCGATGGAGGGGTCTAGTGAAAATGAATCTTAACGAGCATGCATACAATGACCAGTATCTATTTCGGCGGAATGCTCCTTATTCGCTTAATAAGGTGATAAAGCGGTGTACATATTGCAGCTCTATCATAGTGGGAGATCTATCCAATTACTTCCTTCCATACTGACTCAAGCCATGAAACGTACCCTTTAGAAATACTCTAATCGTATCAAAATCTTTATTAGCAGATAATAATGCTGCCGCTTTGAGCCAGAATTGAAATGAAAAGAAATAAACCAGGAAGGCAAAATATTGCGATGGCGTCGCATTCTTCTTTTGAAACCAAAATCTGTTTCGAGTCATATAATAGATTTTCAGATTACCTATTCTAGTTGGGGAAATCTTATGCCAGACTTTTGAGCGTGGGACTAAGACTGATCTATATCCAGCTCTAAAGCCTCGTATACATAAATCGGTCTCCTCCCAATATGCAAAGAATGTCGGATCAAATAGTCCGATTTCATTCAATGTCTTCGTCCTAGCAAGCATACTTGCCCCAGAAAGGCTATCAGTTTCGCGAATATCGTCATATTGCCCTGTATCGATCTCATTTACTCCAAACTGTCGTGATGTCCCCTTCCAGAATACAATCCTATCACCGGCAAAATTGATTCTGTCTCCGATTCTGTCTAATTCATAGTAGAGTATCATGGGTCCTGAGAAAGCAATAGAATGATTCTTTTCGCACACTTCCACAAGTTCATTGAGGAAATCAGAAGCGACCACAGTATCGTTGTTGAGAAGAAGTACATAATCAGGATTTGATGAGCCCATGCAATGTCTAATCCCAATATTGCACCCCTCTGCAAATCCATAGTTCTTTTCATTGAGAATCAATTTCAATTTTCTATTTCCTGGGATTCTTGAGAAGATTTCGGCTTCATTCTTGTCTATATCGTTCTTCTCGGCTGCCTCTCGAGATAATCTCAACAAATGAATGGGTTTGTTGCTATTATCAGTTGCGAAATAATTGGATTCAATCCTAATTTCCCCCCTACAATATTGTATTATCTTACTCACGGAGTCATTGCGCGATCCATTATCTATTACGAGGATTTCGTAGTTCGAATAGGAGATTCTTGCCAATGATTCCAGACACTCAAGTGTATCTTCCCAGCCGTTGAGATTGAGGATGATGATTGAAACCTTTGGCAAATCCATTCCTATGCCCTCTCATATTATGCATAATCGGATTTGGTCATCATTCCTCTGGAGATATGTACTTTTCTCGCCTTGCCCCTTACCCAACTTTCTCTTACCTCCCTTTTCGCAATTAGGATGATTTCCATAAAAACTCAAGAGATGATCTTGAGTTCCCCCTCCAGGTTGCTTATTCAAATCAGCTGTTCATAGAGGCTTAATAAGCGGGGCATGTAATGATCGATAGTGAAATCCTCACAAAATGGTATTTCCCTAATCTCATTTGCATTTTCAACAATATCTTTCCCCCAGTCATGTACGATGAAGCCACAGTTATAGTGTGATATGAAATTCCTTAATGATTCATAATCAGGAATAGCGACAGGCAATCCTGCTGCAACATATTCGAAAATCTTATTCGGAAGAGCTGTGTTCAGTAACTGTTCATTCACATTTTTCAAAATGATCAATCCTAGATCGTACTGAGTAATTTCTTCATAGAGTTCCTTATAGTGCAACGGGTCATGAATTATCACATTCGTCAATGATTTGAATCTCTCGCGTATTGTTATTAAATAATCTAAATCTCTTGTGACGGGATATATATGCAACACAATCTCTTTTGAAGACGCAATCTGTTTCATCTGTGTGAATATTTGACGATGTTTCTCAGAAGTTGAAATCATTCCTACATATACGCAATGGATTAGACCATCTTTTCGGCTCAATTTTTCTTTCCTTTCACTCGGCAAGAATTCTCTCAATACTCCATTGGGGATTACAATTGACTTGAACGATCCATATCGATTTCGTGAATGCTTCATCATCTCCTCAGACGTGTAGATTATCGCATCACATTTCTTATGGACGTCCCTTTCCCAAGAGAGAGCCTTTTCTTTGAAACGATTGTGAATGATATTAAGAAAAGGATTATTTGAATATCTATATCCAGGATCAATTCTAAACGCATCGTCGGTCAAACTGTATAAATCATAGATTTCATGAACAACGGGAAGAGAGGAATGTTCCTTACAAAGGAGGCCAAAAATATCGGGCCAACCGGCACTGTGAATCAATTCAATCTTCCCCTTCTCTGAGAAACGAGCAATCTTATTTCCTAAAATATTATTAAATGGCCAAAAGGAATAATTGATTTGGTCAATCAATAGGTCTATCTTCTTGACGATTTCATTCCTTCCATCCAATGTGGGCGGACCAATTCGAGAGTAATCGTTCTGATAAACGCTATATAGAGGGGAATATAGCAATTGAGAATAGACTAGGCCAGTAACCTTCAATATTGGCTCCTTCGCTAGCAAATGTGCAATCTTATAACCTCGAGGCTCGAATAGAGATTGGAATCTCAACAATTTAATCTTCCTTTTCGATTCCATGATTGGCCATCACCTATGTCTTCAATACTGATATCATCTTTTCGTATTATATTCCCATATATTCTTCGATTCTGCATCCTCTCAGTTTCTGATTATACGTGCGAATCTGCTGACGATATCAACATGATTTATTAAGCGCAATTTTCTTCTGATTGTTGGACAAAACGAATTTTCAGTTACACGATTTATAGCCAGATTGTCTTCCGCCTCAATATTATGTGATTTTGGAACTCAAGAAGAGAAACCAGATTTGTTCAATGAATATACACGGACGGACTTTCGTAATGCGTTTTCGGCTGATTTATTCAGATTGTGAAGAAAATTTAATCTAAATTCCTCTCTAGAGTGACCTAAATTAATGACGAATCCGTCTGTGAAATCGAGCCATATGATTGATCAATTGAAAGAAAGGATTTTCGAGGATAATTTTTATCAAATATGAATATTGTGGCAAAATCATTGCTTGACGGGGATCATGAAATAGTTACCAAAATAATCGAGCCCGCTTAACTTAGTAATACAAATGATAAATCCAAATCGATCCATTATCAAAGATTTCCCCTGTTGTAGAATTGTTACTCAATGCAATAATCTCTGAAGCATTCAGGTTTGTTGAAATTGCCCACGGTCCGAGATATGTTTGAATATCATACTCGCCAGTTACCAGGAATAATGTGCCATTTTTGTCAAATTGATCTTTCTTGAAATCCAGATGTGGAGGTATGAGCATTACATTCTTCATTATTGAGAAAAATGATTGTAAGACACCGTCATTTGCATCAGAAAACCTCTCATATGAGGTTATTTTGAAGAGATTCGACCCATAAGGCATGTTGTGATTCGCCCAATCAACTCCAACAAATTCACTCTCAAGGCATTGTCCCGTGGGACTCATAGCCAACGGAGATCTAAGACACGATAATAGTGAAAGACAGATTATCATTGTGAGAAAAAGCGCAATCGATGTTCTCCTTAGATCAATGTGCCTTGAATAACTGTCATTATTCGATTTTCTCATAATCAATGCCAAGAAATGGCCAACGATGACCACGGAGAATATGGACGAGATCGTTATGACTCTCCACACGTCCACGCTGCTCGGTATGAGAATCGTTATTAGACCTACTGTGGAAATTGTAATGAAAATGACAGCCCATGGTAAGATTCTCCGACGATCTACATTGTGATATCTATTTGTTAAGATTAGAATTATTGCAGTAACACCTAATAAGATGAGAATAATCTCAGCCCCAACGCTCCTAATAATGATCGACATAATGTCGAGAAAAGACAATCCGAGGTCTCCCACTTTCGAAAGAGTTGTAAATAAGATTCCTTCTTTTCCTGGCAGAATTAACAAAGTCACATATTTAAAAGTCCAAATAAGGCTAGTGCAGAGAAACCATAATGTGAAAATCATAGTTGCTAGGACTCCGATATAATTTATCTTGAATCTTGATCGTTCTTGTGATCTTTCATTGATCTCTGTATCAAGAGAATTTGGAGGACTATTCTGAATTTCTTTTCGAAATGCAAATCGGCCAAAGATAAAAAATGCAATTATCAATAATAATGTCGTATAAGGATGCAAGAAGGGATACATTATTAATAAGATCAAAATGACTGTGATGTATGACCAGGATTTAATCTTCGTTGTTGCCACCATCAAATAAAGCGCCAAAGGAATAAAAGACATAGAAAGAGAACTTGGAAGACTCGAAGTCATGTTAATGCTCAAGAAGGGAATAATTCCAATGAGTGAAATAATCAATGATTTATCGCTCTTACCGTATATTTTTCGGCCCAATGATGCAAACCCAAGCGCAAATAAAATATATGATATCACAGGCAAGAACATTAGAACTTTAAACAAATCCAGATTGGTCAATAGATCTGTTTCTGACACTAGCAGATGATGGATCGGATAAGTGTCCCCCGTACTAATAATAGGAATTCCTGAGTTTATCCTTCCATTGATTAGAATATCTTTGCAGAAGCCCACATGAGTAAGCATGTCATCTCGACCAAAGAACAGATAACCGCGTGCTATTGGCAAAAGCAAGAATATCGCAACAAAGAGGGTCGTCTCAATGATGGAAAGATTACGTAGAATAAGTCTGTCTCTCTCTCTACTTTTGGATAAACAGAATTGACTCGTTACAAAGAATGAAATTCCAATGGCCATGAACAATCCAATAGTGCCCAATGAGCCAATACCTGTGAAAATCGAATCTTCCATTTCATTCGAAGTATTGCTCGTAAAGAATAGGAGTACGCAGAAGAATAATATGGCAGAGACAAGAGATAACGATAAGAGTATTCTTCGAGTTGTCTTCCAATCCAATTCTTTCATACATTAACCCAACGAGGTTTTTGCTTATCTTTTCGTTTTTCTTTTCTCAATCCGTTTGTCAAGATTTCAATTATTGCTTTCGGTTCAATTGCCGATGAAAATCTCTCTAGTGCCAATCTTCTCGCGTTTTCTCCAATTCGCTTTCTGATATCCCCGTTTTTGAGTGCGAATTCAATTACTCTTGCAAGGTCCTCGGCATCGCCATCTCTAAACAAGAGACCATTCTCACCGTCTTCAATTGGTCGATTATCTTCTCCAATCTTGCTTCTAATTATGCATTTTCCACACGCCATTGCTTCTAAAGTCGTATTACCTATCCCCTGAATTCGCATCGGATTAACAAAAATAGATGCCTGCCTGTAGATTTCAGGCAATAATTCTTGGGCAACCCCCCCTTTAAAATCGACTTTGACTCCTTTTTGGGATAGAAATTCCTTAACTTTATCTTCCTCAACGCCAGATCCAACAATTATTGGTCTAAAATTCCTCAATCCTCGAGTGTTAAGGATATCAATCGCTCTTACAAATATGTCTATGCCTTTTTCTAAAGTAAGGCGACCAACAAAAAGTACGGAATTTTCTATTACAGGATCATCTGATGGAGAAAATAGGTTCGTGTCGACGTAGTTTGGTATCCACATTACATCATTTCTCATCCATTTTGGGAAACTTTCGATTAGATGATGATCGGGCACTGTAACAACATCAGCCATCATCGCTTGAAATTGTTCTTCAGATGATAGTAATCTTCTTCCTAACCATCTTCGATGAAAGGTCGAATCGAGGCCACCGAAAGTAATAACCAATCTCGCATCTGCAGTTCTAGATGCCAGTCTGAATCTTATTATTGAAATTGGATTTGCCCCCAACATCCAACCAAATGGTCCGTATATCCAGATGGTCCCCAATGAATTATTCTTGACTATCTCTCTCACAATACTGTGTCTCTTAATATCGAGTCTAAGATGACGAATAAAACTCTTAAAGAAGTAGTCAAACATTGTCATTCTTTCGGCTGACATTGGCTGTTCAATCGGAATTAAACAAAAAGAATGAAACTTGTTGACATCTGATTTCTGAGATGCATTATATACTACCCATCCCCCCCATCCTTTGTCTGATAATTCTAAGAGGATTCGTCGACAACTTGCTTGAATCCCACCAATGCTGAAGAATTCATGAGGTAAAATGATCAACGCCTTCAATTCTTCCTGCGGATCACACTTCTGAGGTAATTCAAACGACATGGCCTTTTCGACAGACTATTCCACAAGTATATGAATTATGTGAATTATCCGTTGGCCATTGAAAATTCCATAACCATTATTATGCCTTATATCGATGAAAGATATCTTCACGAGAATGTGTATTCTGTGAGACCCTTTCTCATTTGACCTCTATTAGTTTAATATTCCTTTAGATAATGACTGCCCCATCGAAGAGGTTTGAATAATTGGATAAACTGAGAGTCGCGGTAATCGGTGCAGGAAAGATGGGTCTTCTGCATTCAGGCATTTTTAATTCCCTTCAAGATTGCAAATTAGCAGCAGTTACTGAGACGAATTCCTTTATATCGCGGATTCTTGAACAGAATCTTTCGCAAGTCAAAATTTATAAAGATTATCATAGCATGCTTGAGGATGGAGGAATGGATATTGTTGTGATCACAACTCCAGTTTTTCTTCATAAGGTGATGATCGAATCTGCACTTGCATCCGGTGTAAATGTCTTTGCTGAAAAACCTCTCGCTCTGAACGGGCCTGAATGTAGATCAATACTCGAGACACTTCGTTCATCGAAGACGATGGTGGGATATTGTAGGAGATTTATGGGCACATACAAGCTCGTCAAGGATCTAATCGGATCCGATGTATTGGGAAGCCCGCTCCACTTTACTTCGCATTTATTCGTTGGACAGAGATCCGAGAAATCGCAAGGTTGGCAATATGATGTAACAAAAAGCGGAGGTGGAGTCCTCATGGATCTCGGCTGTCATGCAATTGATATGTTTCATTTTCTTTTCGGCAAAATACAAACCGTACGTGCAACAGGAAATTATTTCTTCAATCATGATATCGAGGATTATGCTTATGTGGACTTTGAATTTGAAACCAATCTAAAAGGGTCTCTAGAAGTTTCCTGGTCAAGAAGAGAATACCGTATTCCTGAGTTGAGAATAGACATCGATTTTGATCGAGGATCAATTACGGCAACTGAAAAATATGTGGATGTTTTTTCGAAAGTAAGTGAAGGGTCAATTGTAAAAGGTCATAATCTATTTTATAAACAACAGCTCGCAGATAAAGTACCTATAAATGTCGGGGGGCAAGAGTACACCTCCGAAGATCTTCATTTCGTTAGATGCATACTCGATAAAAAGGAACCATCGTGCAATTTTCATGAAGCAGCAAAGACAAATGTGATTATCGACTCAATTTATCAGTCAATTAAAGAAGGACAAACTAAGGGAATAACCTATCTTCCGGAGTGATCGAGGTTGAAACTCATACTTGGGCATAATCAATTCATCGGAATTAGCCATATCTCGGAGGATAAAAGTAGAGATCGAGAGAAATTCTTCTCCAATGTAGAGAATATCTATGGAGTTGTCGAGCGAGCAAGTGAGCTCGGCTTTAATGATATGATAATCGAGACCCACCCAAGAATGCTTGAATTCCTGCGATATTATAAGAAAAACCATACATTCGATATGAATTTCTTTCTCCAGATTCCATACGTACAAGGTTATGTTCAAAAAATGAATGAGAGTGGAATAAAAGGGCTCATCTTCGATATTATTGGGCGGGCGGGCATGTTGAACACCCTCCGTATTGGCCTTAAAGCTGCTTCGGACTATATCAAGAAAGACTATAATGCGCTTGCATTGTCGGCTCTTAGAATTGAAATTGCTCCATTCAGAGAATTTGAAATTAAATCACTATTGCTGCACAATGTTATTACTGATTTATTGATATCATTGGGTGCGACAGATATATTGCAGGAATATTATGATTTTACCAAGAATTCTCTTAATCTCGAACCCGGTTTTATAACGCTGAATTTCCCCTTTTTAAAAGATGTACTTAAAAATAAAGGAATTTCTCCTTCATTTATAATGACCCCAGTCAATCCAACAGGCTTTGATATGACTCCATCCAGAGTTACTGTTGAAACAGCGCTTAGAGAATATTCCGGATCGATAATTGCAATGAATATACTCGGCGGAGGGTCTATTCCAATAAAGGAATCCGCCAATTATCTAAAATCCTTTGATAATATCGAGTATGTAGTCGTTGGTGCATCTTCAGAAAATCATCTCAAGGAATCTATGTCAATCATAAGAAATTCCTGCTAACCAATTCGATAACAATGGTCAACTATGATTGCATCATCTGCAGGCGAGAGCACCATTAATTGCTAATCGCTGAAATGTACTTGTCAACGGCCAGCCTTTGTGTGTATGATTCAAGAAAGGTTTGTCGCGCACGTTTTCTAAGATTCACTAATTCATCTCGAACACTTAGATATTTTTCTGCAAAATCATTTGGGTCGAATTCTTTAAACAGTAATCGATGATCGACCTGTCTTACCATTTCCGGAATGCCTCCGATATCCGCCCCCATTATGGGTGTTCCATGTGCAAGCGACTCAACAGCTACACAAGGGGAATTTTCAAACCAGGTTGATGGTAAAACCGTTACGATCGTTTTTTCGTATTCGTTAATTAGTTCTTGTTCAGAAATCCACCCTCTCCAATTCACCTTATTTTCTATTCCGAGTTTCTTTCCAAGATATCGGAATTCTTCCTTCATCGGTCCCTCTCCCACAATTGCAAGTCTAAGGTCCGAATCATGTTGAGAAATAATCGCGAATCCTTTGAGGAGCAAATCAAGCCCTTTACTTTTCTCTATTCTTCCGACAAAGAGTATTTGGTGATATGCAGCTTCTTGATTATTCAAGGAAGGCTTTGGATCCTTGATGAAAGATGGGATAACTTCGGTTTTAACCTTTAATCCATTTTCAATTAAGGTCTTTTGCATAAATATGCTCGGAGCAATAACTAGGTCCATCCTATTTAGATCCTCGATAATCGAATGCCCAATTCTCCAGAGCTGTGGCGGGCGCGGGTGCTGAATCTGACACATTATGCACGATTTCTTATCGAGACACAATTCATTCCCTGGTTTCAATAGATTGACACATGGGCAGATTGACCAGTAATCATGTGCAGTATATACCGTTTTTTTCCCTTTTATTCGGAACGACCACGGTCCAAAACCTTCGGGGCTGTGATGATGAACAATATCCGGAGATATTTCATTCATAATTTTCTTCATACGAGTTTCGAGTCCTATTGGTCGTCCCGATATAGTTACGGCGATTGGATACAAATGAGAAATCGGGGACTTAAGCTGGTGAATAATGACTCCGTTCCGTTTTGTTTCAATAATAGGTGCCCCTCGCTTTTTCCTAATGTAACAATCCAATTGTGAAATAACATGGACTTCGTGTCCCCGATTGGCAAGTTCTTCCGCCAGCCTCTGCGCTGCTATCGCATCTCCACCAACATGATTCGGTGGGTAAAACGTGCTTAGGAATAGAAATTTCAACGTTTCCATGATATCTAAGTACGCAATGAGTCACTCATAGCCAATATATCTTCTCTTTATCCTCAAATAGTAGTCCTCATGGTCAAAAAGACTGATTCGATTGAATGCCCAGTAATGTATGCATCATCTGTCAATCATCTCAGAGAGTCTATTTGCAAATTTAAATAGAGATTAAATTGTTAAATGCGATTAAGGATATGTGATTTGATTCAAAAGAAATTTCAATTCAGAATCGCGTTGGCTCTTGATCAATCATTAATCATGATATGCAGAGAGAACTGCAGACTTATCGCATTTGATTGATGTCGTGTTAAAAGAGGCTCCCCGCGCATTTGGGTATTTGGTAAACAACCAAAGGCGGGAGAACCATGCACTACATAGGATTGGACATACATAAGAAACATACTCAGGCATGCGTGAGGAACGAGGACGGCGAGATCCTCTGCGAGGAGAGGATAAGGACCGACGCCGCAAGCATAGGCGGCTTCTTCGAGAAGCTGGAGAGGGATGCGGGCGGACCTCTGTCGGTCGCGATGGAGGCGACGGGGTTCTACTTCTGGATATACGACCGCATCGCCGCTAGGGGGCACAGGGCCATAGTGGTGCACCCTGGGAAGGCGAAGCCGCTGATGAGGGCGAAGGCGAAGAACGACAGGAACGACGCCGCCGCGCTGTCGGAGCTGCTCAGATCCGGCTGCCTGGAGGGGATATACGTCCCACCGAAGGAGGTCAGGGAGATGAGGGAGCTGACCAGGCACCGCGAGTCGCTGGTGAGGAAGAAGGGCGACCTGAAGCGGGAGATGCTGTCGGCGCTGATGCAGATGGGCATATCCGTCCCGGAGGAGTTCAGATCGAACTTCACGAAGAAGCAGATGCGTTGGATGAGGTCGCTGGGCGTCTTCGTGATATGCGAGAGGCTGGACCTGCTGGAGCAGACGGAGGCGAAGATATCGAACGTCGAGAAGGTCATCGCGGAGAGGTGGGGCGTGGACGAGGACGTCGCGCTCATCAGGAGCGTGCCGGGGATAGGGATGGTGACCGCGACCGTGATCAAGGCGGAGATAGGAGACATCCGGAGGTTCACGTCGCCGGAGAGACTGGCCGCGTACGTGGGTCTGACGCCGACGACCTACCAGTCCGGGGAGAAGGAATGGTCAGGGCCTACTCGCAGAGGCAATTCGAGGATCAAGCACGTCCTCATCGAGGCGCTGCTGTCGCACGTGCAGCACTGCCCGGAGTCGCGGATCTCGCTTTACGACCTGAGGAAGAGGGATTCGATAGGGAGGAAGAAGGCGCTGGTAGCGTCGGCCAGGAAGCTGATGGAGGCGCTGTACTTCATGCTCACTCGCAGGGAGGCGTTTCGCGCTCACTGACCGGGACCACCGGTTTTTTTCTGCGCCCGCGAGCGCCTTTGATTGATCGTGGCAGGTCTGTGAGGAAAGACGACGGACGCGTCATCATACGGCATCGACCGTGGAAAGGTGTTTGTCAGACCGCCGCGAGGGAGACATGCGGACGCGGAGAAGACGGAGGCGTAAGAATCATGTAAATGGAAAGGAATCACGAAACAGCGGGGAGCCTTTTAACAAAGGTGAAATAAAAGCAAAGATGAGAGGAAATGAATCATGAAGAAAAAAATTGCATTAGTAGGTGCAAGGGGAATCGGCAACTACGGAGGCTTCGAGACATTCGTCAGCGAATTGGCTCCGCGCCTCTCCGTCAAAGGATTCGAAGTCTATTGCACGTCAGAAATTGATGGGAGTAAATATAACGGGAACGAGGACGTGAAGATTATCAATTTTCCTTTGAAGATGCCCTCGACTTATGTGCTAAGACATCTGTTCGAATTCGCCTATGATCTGTACTTCGATTTCTACTTCTCCTTTAAACAGAAATCCGATTTGATATATTTCCTCGGGACGACAGTCAATATCTTCTCGATTCTCCCAAGGCTTGTGGGCAAAAAGAGCATTGTCAATATGGCAGGTTTGGAATGGAAGAGAACTAAATTTAATGTCGTCTATCGAAAAATGTTGAAATTATTCTTTAGCCTATCTCTCATAGGGTCAAATTACCTAATCATTGATAATGTGAAATTAATCGACTCTATCGAGAAAAAATCCCGCAATAAGGTAGTTCTCATATCATATGGTGTCAATGATATGAAAGCTATGTCGTGGTCTCAAACTAGATTGCCATTTCCTGCAAACGTTAATCCTGATGAGTTCTGGTTAATTGTGGCTCGCCTTCAACCAGATAATAATGTGCATGAAATCATTGAGGCATATAAGGAAGCCCCTTCAGATAAACCATTGATAATAATTGGAGACTATGCTTGCTCGGTAAAATACCGAGCAATGATTGAAAAATCAATTAAAGAGATCCCTCTCGGCAAGAAGATTATCATGGCCGGTGGAATCTATGATCAAAATGTTCTCAATATGATTCGACAAAATGCCTTTGGATATATTCATCCGCATTCTATTGGAGGAACTAACCCTTCTCTTCTAGAGGCTATGGTAACAAGAAACGCAATTATTGCAAATGACAATGTATTCAATAGAGAAGTCGCCAAGGATTCCGTATTATATTTTAGAGGTAGAGAAGAATTGATAGGGCAAATGAAATTTCTGGAAAATAACCCCGAAGCTAGGTCTAAGCTCAAACAATCTGCTTATGATTCGGTATTACTAGGCAATTCATGGGACAAGATTGCGGACGACTATGAGCGATTATTCAACGATTTGCTCCTTAAGGAATCTGGATAGTAAATTCCAATTCTACGTTCTTGATTTGGCAATCAAATTGGCCATTAGCATACCGAAATAATTTCTTCTCAATGCTATCTGTTGCTTTTCCATTTGGTCGCTATTGCATTAAGGATAATGCCACCAAAAATCATTATTAAACCAAGGAAAAAGCAGAGGACAGCGATTATGCTTGGGAGGAACGGAAGAGCCTTGAAGCTCATGAATTGATAGATCGAATAGAGACCTGCTGATAATCCTATGATTGTAAGAATTAGGCCACTCACTCCGAAGTAAAGCAATGGATGCTCATCTCTCACCACTCTGATGATGGAAGACAGCACGCTCGTCCCATGCTTCCCAGGCTCAAGCGTCGATGTGTCCAACCCCTCGTACCTGCAGCTAATCGGGATCTCCTTGATCTTCAGCCCGAGCTTCACCGCGTCCCTCACCATCTCGGACTCGATGCCCATCCCCGCCTCCGTCAGCTCCATCGACAGCGCGGCCTTCTTCGTCAGGCACCTGAACCCGC
>Ga0315284_10005830_pt1 | contig 17520 bp, 13 predicted proteins | sample YL17G09_16_MG_FD_203696 | JGI IMG/M metagenome (GOLD analysis project Ga0315284, IMG submission 203696) | Sediment microbial communities from Yellowstone Lake, YNP, Wyoming, USA - YL17G09_16 | ecosystem: Environmental > Aquatic > Freshwater > Lake > Sediment | place: USA: Wyoming | collected...
TTCGGCTCTCACGTCTTGACCTAATGACGTATCAAATTCAGCTACAAAGTTTGAAGTCTGTCCCGCTCCTACATATGCACTTGTGGTTTTGGTTCCGAACAGTCCATTGACATCGTAAAGATAATGGTTCACCGTGAATGTTCCACCATAAGAATCGATATTCTTGACAACAATTGTTGATCTATGATAGACCCCTCTCCCAAACAACTCAAATTCTTGTGTCAGGGTTGCTGAAACGACTTGATATGTTCCTAGACGGTCATAGGGTTCTGTATCATTATATGTTGTGTCAACTGGTATCATTGGAATGAACAGAACAACTATTATGACTGCAAGGAAAACGATTCCTATGATTAGTCCCTTATGGCTTCCTTTTCTTACACCTTCTCCACTCATTTCTGTCGTTCTCCTCAATCATGTTCAGTAGTTGAATCTAAGCTTAAAAAGATATATTCAAAATGCAATATCCCAAAAGAATATGACATTCAGAGGTATACAACAAGCTTCCGACAATTTCTCGGGTTGTCTCCCGAACTCCCTAGTCCTATTCGGGATATCTTTTTCCTCAACGTATGTTCGTTAAACTCTCTTATAAGAATGCATAGAGCAATGTTCTATCATGCCTTTGTTCGATCAGAATTGCTTCTCAATCGCATGATGTCAAATCAGGCTAAAAAGCCTTATATGAAGAGAGAAGAAAGTCTTTGTAGACTCAAATGTCAAAAAGCTGCTACAGAAAGTCCGTGCTATCGAGTCTGCTACTGTTTCACATCTCATATCTATTTTTCTGTTTTACATCGGTAAATGGCTTGGATGCCGCACTAACTCTCAATGCTTCGGTCAACTCCAAAATTGTCTTTTGCGGAAATAGTGTAACCATTACAGTGCAGACAATGAATGGAACTGATCCAATCCATAATGCTGCGATAGTTTTTGAATCTGACCATGGCGGGCAATTTACCATACCTCAAGGAAATACCGATCTGACCGGATACTTTACTACAGATTTTAAAGCCCCTCAGACCTTTGAGCCCACTAACACGACAATTACTGTGTTTGCTTCCAAAGAAGGGTTCCTAGATAGTAGATACAATATTACGATTCTTGTGCTCCCCCGATTGATAATGGGTCAGTTTAATCTAGTGATAGGATGCAGAAACTCTACAATAGATTCTGGTGAAAGCACATTGATCTGGGTTCAGGCAACGCAAAACAAAAATCCGATCGCAAACGCAAGCGTGTTCTTGTCTTGTGACAAAGGAAGTTTCTCCCCCGCTGGCGGCATTACAAACAGTAGTGGTCAGGCAGCATTCACCTATCATAGCCCGAGTGTGGAGCATACTACGACTGCGACAATATATGCTACAGCCATTTCCGGTTATGCAAGTGCCAATGATTCATTAGAGATCGTCGTCAATCCATCGTTCTTGGCCCATCGAGCTCAGGTATCTTCTATCAGTTTTCCGACCTATGGCTTGATCAATCAGAAAATGAGACTTGCTGTGCAAATCACGAACCCCTCAGATTTCGAAGCCAATGTAACTGTAGTGATTATTGCTGAGAACATTTCGATCTTTCCTTCAGATCACCTAAGCAAGTTGGTTCCCTCAAGCCCATCGTCAGCATATCAAACTCACACCGAGACCTACGAATTTGACATAACGCCTTTGAGCCTCGGTGATCAATCAATGGAAATTCAGGTGTTGCAGCATGAGACATTGGTTAATTCACGTCTTGTCACTTTCACAATCTACGACTCAATGGACCCAAATCTGCGATCATTCTGGGTCTTCAACCTTATTTGGGGATTCAGTTTCAATCTCTACACCTTTGCAATGATAGTATTATTGAACCCCGAAATCAGCTGGCCAAAGAAAATCGAAAGTGGGAAAACGTCTTATAGTATTGGCAAGCATCTTGTCCTAGCCATAACAACAATCCTGTTTGGATTGATTGCTTATGCCCTAGCTACAAACATTCCGTTGTATTACTACATGATCCCGTATTTCATCTCATTAGTTGGAAAAATCGAACCCGTGATCGGGATCGGGATATTTCTCAGCGCCTTTGCATGGGTTTCCAATATCCGAAAATGGTATTTTGTCAGCTCAATCTTCGGGGACACTGTTTTCCTATTGACCGTCTTCTCTCTTGTCTGGAATTCGTTGTTGATTCCGACATTTCCGTTTACACTTTCGCAAAGCATTCTTCTGCAGATCATCATAACAGTATTGCTCAAAGCAGTATTCACGCTAGTAGAGCATGTCTGGGAAGACCGCCGTCGTGTCTCAAAACCTAGCACAATCTAGTGCGCTCGACTAGTCAAAGAAGTGACTTTCGGCTACACTCAAAGAACTTAGCATCTAGCTTAACTGAGTTCTAAAAGGCTGTTCAGGTATTTTCATTACTTGAAAGAAGTTTCTGAAGTTTAGAGATTCGCTCTTCAATTTCCTTCTGCTTGGACTGATAATATTCCAACTTTGTGATAGCCTCTTTCGATTTCTTCCATCCTTGAGGTTTAGTCAGTTCTTTGTAGGCAGGCAAGACTTCTCGCAGACGAGACAGCTCGTCCTCAAGTTCTCTTCGCCTTGCTTCATCCAGAAGCTTGATTTCCTTGTCATCCTTCACGACCTTTGCAAACTCATTTAGTATTATTTCGATCTCATTTTTGGAAAAATTACCCGATATCTCGAGTTTCTTCTTGTCCAATCGAAACACTATCGAATTTGCTTTGTTCTTCTTGTCGTGTAGAATTTGGAATAATAGGCTGGCTATTGTAGATAGATTAGCACTGACTGTGAGAATTAGCATGAACACCTCCCATAAAGGAGAACCAGAATGTGCAATCTTGACTATCCCTTTCTCCTGCTCTGGATATTCAACTTTGACTTTTGTATCTTTCAACGAAAGTAGGTTCTTCTCCAAAAAGCCAACAGTGGAAGTCATAACGCTTTTGAATTCGAGTCTTATTATGCGTTGCTGATTTTTCTTCATGCATTTTTGTTTCTTTTTCAACCTTCCACCTGTTTCCATTATTGGTTGAAAGGATTAATCATTTGCGGCTAATTTGAAAGTCAGGAAAGGCTGTGAGCTTCGAAACGAATCACAATTGCCTTGTTGTTGTCAATTGGATGGATTGTGTCAGAGACAAAATGTATCTTCTTGCTGCCTTCATAGGCATCGCGGGTTTTTCGCGCTATTGAGATATTTCGGTCTCCTATTCCACAAACGTAGATAGAACGAGTCCCTCCCTCGCAACATTTGTTTATGAACCCAAGATATGGAGAAAGACCCCTCATATCATAAGTTTCTGATCTCGCGATAAGGACAATTGCACACTTTATGTTCTCGCCATCATACTTAGGGCTTACGTCTTCCCCATGTGGCTTCCTTGAGAGCTTCTCGAGCATTTCTGCAAAACCGATAGTTTCAAGCTTCAAGTTGCTGCTTGGGATTTCGTTTCCCAAGTTCTTACCCAAAATCGAATACTCAGGTAAGACTACTCCCACAAAAAGCCCTCTCTTATCAAGTCTGCTGAAAGCAGCTGTATATCTTTCTATCATCGATCCCTTTTTTGCTTTACTTTCATATATTTCATCGATAAAAAGCTGTTTGGAATCATGTCTTTTCTTTTCAGTCAGCACTTTGTTAACAAAAGAAAGATCAATAGCCGTTAAAACACGTTTATCTAATAGATGTCTGCTTTCTGGAATTAATCCCACATCAACCCAGTCCAAAACTGCATAAAGAAAGTTTCTTGCTTGGTTTTCATGCCTTTGCATTTTTATGACTACTTTTCCATCTCGGATAAACGCCTCCCTTGAAGTCTTTGAAATCCAATCAATCTTTACTCTGTAAGGAAGAACCCTCTTGTCTTTACCTAAATCATAACTCTTTACAAAACTGTTGATATCTGATTGAATGTCTTTAGCTAACCCGCTTTTCTCTATCCTAAGACTAACAAAAGAAAAAGTTCTCGCAAGAATAGATGCCCATTTTTCAACTTTTTCGGGGTTCTTGGCAAAATAGATTAAAAAGCCGACAACGACTAGCCAAGGTATCGAAGTGAATAATGCTGTAATCCAGTCAAACATTACTGCGCCTCGTTTCCTTGATCGCTAAGAGCCTTTTCGAAACAGCTAATGTCATCACAACAAAAGACGATTTCATTTTTCTTTGGATATACACAATTGATATTTTCCAGCGAGATTTTCTTTCCACAAAACTTGCAAGTAATAAGTCCTTTCATAACTGAATCTAGTACACCGAGGCTTTCCAGCATTTCTTCAAGATTTCTTTCATGAACGGCTTTAATTTCATGACGATTTGCCATTAGAACTCTAATAGAAGTATAACCAAGAGATATTTTAGCCTTCTTTAGATTTGACTCACTTTGTTCAAGAATTTGTTTTAAGGACAAAATCGCTATAATCCCAATAGCCAAATTTTTGCTATGAAGGTGGCTATACAGCCACAGCGGTCTATACAGACCGCATGCCCCATTAATTTAATGAATAGGATATCAAGTGTCTAAACATGTCTGAATTAAGTGTCCGAAGTGTCTTGAAAGGCATAAAACAGGCAAAAGGAGGCAGAATTAGGCTTATTTGTCCCTTCTTTTCTCTATCTCTTTTTTACACAACCAAGCGTCTCCTATCGCTGTAGACAAGAAACCCATTAAAGATGTGGTTGTCCTCTGCTCTGGAAAGTCTAAAATCCAAACGTCTGACGGAGGGGGGGGTAAAGAGGACCCTTAAAAATCTTCGAGGGTGCTGAAAATAGTTGATGTGATCATTCTGTTTGGTCGTAGTCGTGATCGTCAACTGTCAGGATCTTCCGTTTGGGTGTTTCCTTGAAGCGGTCATCTTCTAAAGGTAGGTCTTGGTGCCCTACAACCTCGATCTTGATTCCGCTATCTTCAAGGATTTTTCTTGCTTCATCACCCACGTTCTCTTTAAAGGAAACAACAAGTTTTTTCTTTGCATATGGAAATTCGTTTAAAGATTGGGAATATCGTCCAGCTCTTTTCTTGGCGATATAGCAGTGCTTAGCATAGTTTGTTGATTCAATCGCTTCCTTAATCTGACCAGTTTTCGGATCTATGGCTAAAACATCTACGCCTGCGTTGTGGTTTTTAGCATTCAAAACTTGGAATCCCTTTTTCCTTAATTTTTGTGCAATTTTGACTTCTCGCACTCTGCCCTTTTCGACCTCTTTCTGACCTAACATCAAAAACCTGTTACTCATAGTTCATTTCTCCAAGAAGGGGGAGTCTGACTAGTGAGCGAAGTATCAAGGCTACATAAGGGAGAGAGAGGGAAGAGAGAGGGATTGGATAGGTACTTAGTATACATTATAGTAAACACTGATTGTGAGGTTATTGGGCTCTCTTTGTAGGGCATCTTGATGACCTCAATTCTAAGAATCAGTCTCTGGGGCTAGTCAAGAAAAGGTTTGTGAACTACTAATACGAATTAAAGACAATACGATAAGGCTCGCTAGATTGGTTAACTACTTATTAGCTCTGACAGTTTTTGTACCATCGGTTTAATCTGATCTGAGCCTTTAAGACCTGCAATCACGACTTTTCGATCGATCAATCGACTTAGGAATTGTGTGACTAAGCTTACCTTCACGATAATAGGCCTTGAAGGTCTTGTCACATTTTTGCACACTTGAACAACTTGACATGAAAAGCAGCGTAGTTCCATTCTTTTGAAGCCCCTGAGGCTTCTTTACCACATCTGGGACATGAAACCATATTTGCTCCTCAATGAAGATTCCACGAACTTTTATAAGAGACTTGTCAAACCGTGATGTTTTTTTCTCCTAGAGTTAGCTCTCCTCTGAAAGCTTTGTGAACAAGAGAAGAATAGAGGCTGTCTATCTCATTTGCAGATTCAACCATCTTATGTTCCGTTCTCTCGACTTTCATGACAAAAGATGAAAACTTCTTTTGCAGTGAAATAGGCGGTAGTGGTACGTTCAGCGATCGGAGATCTGTTAGTGATATGTTGGCACGTGCCGCATCTACCTTTCCTCGGTGAATTATCCCTTGAACCGAAGAGTTCAGCAAGAAATATAACAGAAAGATGGGGTCAAGCTCCGTCTTTGTAGAAATAACTGCCACTGCTTGATTGATATTTGATTCTTCAATATTGTCGGGCACGACGGCTGCTCTCCCAATAGAAGCTCCCACAAGGTTGATGAGAACATCATTTGGTTTCAGTCTGGATCGATAAAGCTTCTGATGAAATTGGTGTGGGATTCTAGTTCTGAGATTTAAGTCCAAAAATCCCCAACCAACATTCGTGCTTCGAATGAACAAGGGTCCGTCATCAACATAACTGAAACCCTGCCATTTTGGCGATTCTCCTTTAGTAATTCTTGTTGATAGACTACTCAGCTTTAGTATGTTCCAATTGTTCGAATTCTTGAGTGGGTCTCCAAACATCTTCAGAAAAACTGACTGGACGATCCTGTTAGCCATTTGATTCCCATGTTTTCTCAATTGTCTTACTGTTTCAGCTCTTTCAAGGACAGCTACTAGTCGTTTCTGGGCTGACAGAGGCGGTAGCGGAATAGAGAATTCCTTCATTGACTTAATCGTAAGTGTTGATCTACTGGATCCTACTGCAAGGTTTTTTAGGTCTTTCGTCACTGACGGCTGGTTTAGATAGAACTCAAGAAACTCAGGAATCACTAGCTCGTTTCTGACTTTTAGGAGCATCAACCCCACGAAAATGCTAAAATCATAGTCAACTCTCACCACTTGTGTTCTTCCGATCGTACCACACTTGGATACAAGGACATCACCTTTTTCCGGCTTTGCTCTTTTTGTCAATTCAGAATGCTCTTCTCCAGATATGAATTTTGAATAGCTGTCAAAGTCAAAATCTCTTCCATATGGACGCAGATTTGCAGTAGAAACGAAGGGAATACCTCGTTCCTGATACTTTGGGGTCTTATGCGTCCCATCAGTAATCAGTTTGCATATTTCAGCAAAGGTTCTCCGTTGCCAGCCGGCAGGAATTGTCATTCTATCAGCTTCGCCAATTCATTCAATTCATTGTCTATCTCTTTCTCATTTCTCAAGACTGCCTCTATGATTTTTCGAGGATCTTCGTACTCGACTTCTTCGTGCTCCGCTTCTCTGTATCCTGAAATGGACAGTTTATAGTCGTTTTTCCGGATAGTTTCAAAAGGCACTAAAATACTTCGACCTGATTCAACTCTACCAGCCTTGAACTTCTCGATTATTTCAGGGAGATCACCCTTACCATCGATGAAATCCCGTTTGTCATCAAGTGAATAGCCGTCTGAGGTCATGTCGTAGAACCATACTTTGTCAGTTCTTCCTCCCTTAACAAAAATGAGGATCGCAGTGCTTACTCCTGAATAGGGTTTGAAAACTCCCGCAGGCATTGAAACAACGGCTTGGAGGTCACTATTTTCTAGAATGGTCTGTCTTGCTTTTACGTGAGCATTGGAGACTCCAAACAATACGCCACTTGGAACAATTACAGCAGCTTTCCCTCCAATGTTGAGGAGATTATAGAATAGCTCCAAGAAGAGCAGTTCAGTTTTCGTAGTGCCAATCTTGAAATTGTCACTTATGTCTGAGCGATCTACATAACCCGCAAAAGGAGGATTTGCAAAAACAACATCGTACTTTGGCTTCTGATCAAAGCTTTTTGACAAGGAATCAGTTAGCACAATATTTGGTTTTCTTATTCCATGAAGCATCATGTTCATAAGAGCTACTCTTATCATCGTTATTTCAAAGTCAAAGCCGTAGAAGGTTTCGTTCCAGAGTATATCCCAGTGTTCTTTCTTGACAATTTTGTTACCAATCAGATTGTGGAGAGTGCCGTCTTCATCGATTTTCACTATTTCAGGATCTGTATATCTCTTCAGAATATGCTGATAGGCTGCAATAAGGAAACCACCAGTTCCGCAAGCGGGATCACAGATCTTTTGTCCTATGTCAGGGTCAACAAGCTCAACCATCATTCTAATAATGTGCCTAGGTGTTCTAAACTGCCCATTCTTCCCTGCTGTCTTCAGTTCACCAAGTAAATGCTCGTAGATGTCGCCTTGTATGTCAGGTCTTTCTCCAATGTTTATTTCATCTATTAAAGTAACAGCCTCTTGAAGCAAGGAAGGTTTAGGAATCATGAAGGTAGCATCTTTCATGTACTGTGAATAGAGAACGTATTCTCCGTTGTGTAGGTCCTTGATAAAGGGAAATGCCACTTCAGTGACATGCTTGTACATTGATTCAGCATTCATATGCTTCCAGTTTGACCATCTGCAATTGTCCTTCCCCTCAAAAAGGGACTTGTAGGACTGTCCTCGGGCTCGAGCCGCATTTGAATTATGTGTATCAAGGTCATCCAGTCGTTTCATGAAAATGAGGTAAGATACCTGCTCTATTGCACTCAAAGGATTGGCTAATCCACCTGCCCAAAAAGCATTCCACAGTTTGTTGATCTTTGCCTTCAACTCTGGATCAAGCATGCTGGAAAACCTCCACTTCCAACCCCTTACACATCTTCACAACCTCATCCAATTCTTCTTTTCTAAACAAAGGCAGCGGTGCCTTAGGCCCAAAATTCGTGAATGGTGGCTCATACAGGTCCGAGAACTCGATGTGTTTCTTCTTTGTGAAAACAGTCTGAACAGTTCTTAAGAAGTTCACTTGGTCAGCATTCAAGTAGTTCTTTTCTATCATGAACGTCTTGAAGGCTTCTTCTATCTTCTGTTCAGGTTCTGGAAACTCGTACAATCCCAGTATCTTCTTCACGAAATCTACTAGTGTTCCTCTCTGTTGTTTGTAGACTTTTTGAAGGATCTCCTCTGTGACATACAAGTCGGGGCTGTTCAATGTTTGCTCTAGCGTTTGTAGGTCTTCTTCAGTAATGGGATCTCCTCTCTCAATCTTCACAATCGTAGGATGCCCTGCAGCCAAGTTCCTGATTCTTCGCTCCACCATATCTCGATAATCCTGAATGTAAGCTGTCTTGGGTGACAAAGTCGGCCCGTACTCTATCTTCGTCACTGTCTCCATCACGTCATCAATATCAAGAACAATAGGTTGCATAGCTTCGGATCTCTTGTACTTCATCAATGGACCAAACGTCTCTAGCAATTCCTGTACACTGTCATATGTTAGGTTCTGCCAGAAGGACTTGTTTCGCACACGGTCCAATTCGGCTTCTTTCTCTTTCACTTCTCTGATTGTAGTGGGAAGGCATTCCAGCATCTCTGCAATTGCTTCTGAGAGCCTTTCTATCTCTGTATGATCACGAGTAAGGATAGCCAAGCTGAGTTCTTCACATTTTTGAGTGAATGATGCTTCGTTGGGCTCCACGTTTTGTTTGTATCTCATTAAGGGAGCAATCTTTGTTTTCAGGAAGCTTAACGGATCTAGGCCTGCCCTTTCCCAAAGTTTAGGTGAACGGGCAAGTTCAACGTCTCTCAAGTGCTCTTGTATGGCGATTGATTTTTGAGGAAGATTTTCCACATCGGCAATCAGTTTTTTCTTGACCTTCTCAGTATTGCCTTGGTCCTTTGCTTTCTGGAAGAAGTCAAGGATGTGAATGCGTATGAGGAAGATTTTGGTTGTCACTGCTTCCTGAGGCGTTGGCTCCTTGCCTTTTGGATGCATGTTGAACCATTCGAAAACGTTCCAGCAGTCAAAGATCAAGAACTCTTCTTTCTTACTATTAGGCAGCCATTTCTTGGTTAGACATGTCTGATCACTTCTTGTGCCTCTGCCAATCATCTGCCAGAACTTGATCTTAGAAAAGACTGGTTTTGCAAAGACTAGATTGCATACTTCTGGAATGTCCACACCAGTGTCTAACATGTCAACGGAGATAGCCACTTTAGGCATGTCCTTCTTCCGAAAATCACTAAGACTTTCCTGAGCCCTAGGATCTTCAGAAACTATTATCCTAGCCAGTTGTCCCTTGTACTCAGGATATAACCGTTCAAAAGCTTCCCACAAACGCTTTGCATGTTTCTTGGTAATAGCGAAGACAATGGATTTTGCAGGAAGTGTACCTGTAGAGTCTCGTATGCATTCGTCCATGAACTCTTTGACGATTGCCTCGTTTGTTCCGATCACAACAACCTTCTTCTCTATGTCTGTGCCTTCGAAATTGATGTCTTCAGGTTCTACTCCTTTCTCCATAAGTTCCTTCAATATCTGATTGGGCACATCAGACGGTTTGACTCCAGCAATCTGAAAATGTGTCTGGGTCTTGTAGACTCTGAATGGAACCAGCCACTTCTCCTCAACAGCCTCATCGTAGGTGTAGAGATGAGTTGGTATCTTGTTTTGGCAGTTGAAAAATCTGAAAGTGTCTCTTTCAATAAGGTCTGCAGGAGTAGCAGTCAATCCTACCTCAATGGCATCGAAATATGTGAAAACGTCTTTCCATTTGTTGTAGATTGACCTGTGACATTCATCCGATATTATGACGTCAAAGTCACCAACAGAAAAGTCCTGATAGCATTCCATAAAAGTCTGAATCGTGGAGGCAAAAAGCCTCTTTTCCTTGTCAACCGATCCGGAGAACACCTTTGTCTTGAGCTCATTTGGGAAGAACACTTTGAAGCCGTCATTGAATGCCTGATTCCTCAGAGCCTGTCGATCAGCTAGAAACAATATTTTCTGGGCTCTATTGCTTCGTAATAAGACATCGATTAGTGCCATCGCAACCCTTGTCTTGCCCGTTCCAGTCGCATGAACAATCAGGAACTTTCTTTTTCCCTTGTCTAAGCCTTCCAGAACTCTTTTGACTGCTTCAATCTGGTAGGGTCTGTCAATGATCTCCTTCCTGATCGGAACTTCATGCCATTCTTTTCTGAACTCGTTCTGGAACGTGATCCGTTCTAATGCGTCTCTACTGTGAAAACCCTTAACCATCCGTGGATTCTCTAGAGCCCTGTTCCAGAACCAGATCTCATAACCATTTGTAAGAAAGATGAAAACATCCTTCCCCGTCTGCCTCTCAATATCATCAGCATAACCCTCAGCCTGCTTCTGACCTAAGACAGCATCCTTTGAAGTTCTCTTCGCCTCAATAACAGCCAAAGGCGAACCCGAAGAATCTAGTAGCAAATAGTCGGCATACGCCTTCTCATCTGCATTCGGGTCATGAAGCGTTTCCTTAACTGTCTTGTAATCATGTGCTTTGAAATCCGATTGTTTAGTATCCACTTCGATAATTACTTGTGCAGGATTGTTTACGTCCCAGCCTGCCTTGCTTAGTAGTACATCGATTTTTTCCCTTCTCGTCTTATACTCTGAAACAGCAGTCATACGAAACCACCTTACCTCTTACAATCCCCGTACACTTATCTCTAGACTACGTCACGAAACCTTGGGATTGCTACTCAACTGTAGATATCACAGAACTAGCCTTAAAAATAGCGCTAGGAACTCTGGGGTCAATTGTTATTCTTTGAGTAGATCATCCAGATTGATGCCTTGAGGTAGAACCTGAAACCCCTGAGGGCTTTTTCCCGACTCAAAAATCATATGCCAATAGTCGTAATTCTGCTTTCCTCCAAATGCTGTGGCAGCCAGTTCCCTGTTCTTCCAGATCGAGAGTTTGGCTAGATTGCGGATGACTCGTCGGATAGATTCCCAAAGAGTCTCTGGGAATTTGTATTGAACCAGTCTGTCTTCTTTGACTGGTCTCCCTTGCAGAAGGAAGAACCGCATTATTATCTTCTTTACGATGTCAAGCCAATTGTAAAGGATTTCTTCCTTGCTCATCCTAAAGGCAACCAAATGTCCTTCTGGTATGTCCTCTCCTTTTTGCAGTTGTTTCTCAATTTGGTATGTACCCAAGTCAGTGTCAAACTTCCCCACGTAGATCTCTTCTGCTATGATGTTCATCAAACGCACTATCTGGTCTTTTTCCAATTGCCTTGGATTCTCGCCAACATCGACTTTGTAGTCTAAGCGATTGTCGAGTGTGTCCTGATAGATGAAGAATGAGTAGAATGTTTTTTCTATGCTACTGTAGGAAAGAGGTTTTTCCTTGCCTCTTCCTCCGAAGTCGATGAAGTCTTTCAATCTATTGTCTGGATTGTGAGTTATGCTATCTCTGACATCATCAAGTATGTACCTTTTGATTTCTCTGTGCTCTCCTTTGAAGAATGTCAGAAGGTCATTTTCGGAGAAGGCAAAATCGTCTTCATCTCTTCCCAGCGTCTGTTGATATTTGCGAATGCGTTCCCAATACAGAGTACCTCCAAGATGTCTCTGCACTGATTTGTCAAAAGCAACCTGTCTAAGGACGGTCCCCGCATTTGTATTTGTTGTCAGAAGTAGTTCTGGATCAGGGTTCAGAAATACTCGAATAGGTAACTTCTTGACCCCAAGAAGGACCTGAGCTGCAGCCTTGTGTTGTCCGTCAAAAATCCTGACCTTTGTCTTTCCAGCATTTTCATCCAGTCTTATCCAGCCGAGAGAAATGTGAAGTTGTGGTCTTTTCTTGAAGAATTCCTCGACAAGCTTGTGAAGATTGACTCCGATTGCTCGAGGGTTGATACGATCATCATGAAACATGTACTCGATCGGCAAATAAATGAAAAAATATTGCATCCCGCTCAAATAGTCCTTGAAAAGAGGTGCAGTAAGCAGCCTGTTATCACCAATTTCAGAAAGACTGTAACATACTGTTTGGCCATCAGTCTTCAAATTAAGATCATATTTGGCTCCATCATAAACTGCTAGGACATCGCCTAGGTTCGGGTGACAAGGTCCAAGGCTCTCACTTTTTTCCTTGATTTCCCCAAAACGAGACATGACGCGAGCCACTCGCAAATCTGATGCCAGCTTAGACCTATTACAGCTCATATGAACCAATGCTAAATTGTTCGGGTCATCCTTTCCACCAACAGAAAGAGGCTCAATATGATCTAGCTCGAGTGAACCCTTATGCAAAGTCAGATCAATAGGCTTGTCACAAATGAAACATCTTTGTCCTTGAGCTTCCCATAACTTGCTTTCCAGTTCATTCCTTCCTGATTCATTGAGTAAGGAAAGTAACTTTGAAGGCATCTACTGTCACTTCCGAACTGATTAGTCTATGCCACAAGTATAAAAGAAAATCGACCATTTGAAGTCAGGTAATCTGTTCCTCGATTCCTTGAAGATGTGTGTCCAGTAATTCATTACTGTATCGATTTGATGTTCTGCCCGCCAAGAGCTAATCTTCGTCTTCTAAATCATCTTCAATATCGTAAGCTGGTTCTTCCACATAGCTTCCACAGACTGGGCAAATATCTTCGCCTTCATCTAGCTCAGTATCGCAAATTGGGCAAACAGATATTCGATGAAGGAAAACTTGCGCTGCCAGAATAGAAGATTGAAATGTCCATTCTTCTCAAGGAACATGCAAATTCTGTTTGAGACTTGAATCAGCTCTTTTTGCCAAGAAATCTTTGAACTGGTCCACTTGTCTCTTTGCCGTATCGAATAATTGACAAGGATCAACAGTCTCTCCTGTATAGAATTGTGGAAACTCCATGAATGCTTCATTAACATCTGAGAACTTGTCAATCTGTCTTGCAAAATCCATCATTTCGAACAGCAACTTTTTGCCTTCTTTGGGGATCTGCGCATATGTTCCTGTAACATCGTCCTTGTACTGGGCATCATCACTCCAAAGATTCGCGTAGTTAATCGCCACCCTGCGAATAATGCATGGGAGGCAGATTCCACAATGTCTGATCTTGCTCGTCGCCACGCCTCCCCATCTTAGGGGTGTTATATTGGGACATGACACCGCGATCTTGACCAAATCCCGATACCCGCTGGAATCAAGTAGCTTTACTACTTCACCCTTCGTCTTTGTCACGAAAGGATTTTCAATTGACAGGCAATGTCCGAAGAGAGAGTCTAGAAGTTCCTGATACATCATTAGGAATTTCGGGTGAACGGTGCGCGTATTGCTGTAGATTCTCGATGCAGTCAAAGGTATGTTTAATGCCATAATACCATTTTCGCAGATAAATTCTCTGTCAATTCCAAGCGTTAATGCAAGAGTTGCTCCCATCGTGAGATACAGAAAAGACCTTGAAAACTGTGTATGTTCCTTCTCAGTTAGTTTTGATCCTGATCGAGACGTTGCTCTTATCTGATACCAGGGTAAATCGTTCCCGACGATGCTCCGAAGCCTTGACACTAAATCCTTTTGCACGCTGGATATTAGGCCCATGGCTGGGTGACTTACAAGTAGTGGTTTTAGGTTCTTGTCTATCATCCACTTGAAGCCAGCAAGACTATCAAGTCCACCGGAGAAGAGAAGGACCGAATGTTCGCTTCTTTTATCGAATTTGAATTCGGTTTCAGATTTCTTTCCCTGAACGAAATGAAGATCATATGTGTCTCCTGTCAAGAAACGAAGAGTACCTTCAAGATGGTTTTTGACGCTGTCCCATTTCTCTTTGTTCGACACAGAAATGAGAATGCCGAAATATCTCGGCTCATAGCTCTTGCGTAAAGTATGAAGGTCCCATACATAAACTGCTAATGCAATCCTGTAAAGATCTTTTGTGAGGTCGTTGACCTTCAGTTTCAGGGACGTTTCTATTTTGTCCAAACCAGTCTGAATATTCGTGTCTTTTCCTTCAAAGAACAGAACAAGTGGCTTCATCAGCGAATATGAACCCTCTACTTGTGAGGTGAAATCATCACGCACCAGAACAGTGATAGGGGGTTTGTTTTGAGCCAAGTCAGTCACCTAAGTCCTTTGCGTGATGCTTTCGAAAGCCTTCTGAACTAGCTCAGCTACTGCAGGGTTCTGTGTGATGTCCTCGCCAAGCTTGTCCAGAATCTCCATTTTCCGTAGGTTCTCGACTATCACCGCAGCCTTCTTCTTGCACTCGACTCGCAGATCATTTTTGAACCTCTCGATTTCTTCAGGCAGGTATACTCTTTCTTGACCATCTACATAGAATCTATAACTTGTGTCCTCTCTGATCTGTGCCGCGGGATTCTTTTCAGAGTGAAGGTAATACATCGCCAGTTCAAAGAGGTAGTTTGTCAGAAGAAGCTTCAGAAATCCCTCTCGGCCATGCTTACTCAGAAATTGTTGAAGCTTCGCTTCAGCGTCAGTTTTACTAGACATTTCGCTCTGCCTCCTCGACCAACGCTTCCGCGCCTTTCGACATGATCTGATTCATGGTTTTCTTGAAAGCAACTTCTGCAAGACGACCAAAGGGCGAATTAGAAAACCCCGTGCCCATCTTGTTTGAAGCAATGCTCCACAGTCCGTCAGAAATGCTGGGAATGACATACGTCTCTGAAATATGGATAGTCTCACGTTTGGCAGCTTCCTCCAGCCCCTTGTCCTTAACATCCAGAGCAAACCTGAGTCCTTCAGAAATTCCAATGACAATTGGTGTACTAACTGGAGCGATTGACGGCATGACACTCATTGCAACTGAGAACGCCACATTTACAACTGTGCTTGCGCTCCTGTCAGGCGATTTGAGAGTGCCGATTACGGCATTCCATTTTCTTGTTGGTGGAGCTTTTGCCGCTCTTGATGTCCCCATTATTACCACCTCTGCCTATTCTGTTCAAATTCATCAATGTATTTTTGAACTGTATCCATTGATACGACCTTTTCTTCCAACTTGAAAATAGACCTTACATCTATCAATTTCTTTATATCGCTCGGCAGTTTACATGCCCACGATCCCAGACGTGAGAACACTGATGCGGGCATAAAAATCGCAAGAACCTGAGTGTCGCGGAAGACATTCTCTCTTCTCTTAGCAATATCTCCTCCGAATTCGGGGGCAATTATGACGAAATACTTCAATTCTGCTCCGTGAAGAACTCTGATCGTATTCGCCTTTTTCAGAATGTAGTCTTTATATCTCAACTCATGGTCAGATGTCATGACATACTGTTTCTCGGCAGACTTGCACTCGTACATCAATGAGAAACGTTGGGTATCACCAATTACTACAACTCCTTCCGGTTCATGTTCGAAGAGCCTTTCTTCCCCCAATTTCTGCGTGGGGTAGTTGAAACAATAGTGAAAAATCGAGAAAACAATGTCTTCAAGGACTTGCCACGGTTTCAAATCCAGTCTTTTGACGTATTCTTCCATTTCTGTCGGAATCTTCTGTAATGCCACCATGGGTAGGGCAGCGGCAAGAAGTGGCGGCCCCATTATGTCATATAATTCGGGTGATTCTTCAATCATCGATTTGTTGATGTTTTTCTCCTCAAGTATTTTCAGTATCGTTTGCCGATCAAAGAATTCTATCCCTAATCTTTCGACCTGGCTTTGGATCTCTGTGCTCAAATCTGTAAGTGAATTGGGGCAAATCATGATCATAACACGCGCTAACGAGTCCTTTGCCAATTTGTGGAATCCATCAAGTGACATGACAGTGGGAGAAGTTCTAACTATTTCTGCCATTGCTTTCGTTGAAATCTTAAAAGGGGGTGTAGGTTTGATGTATCCTGAAATATCAGAAAAATAGTCGTATGGATAATATCCCGTAGCTGTAAAATTCAACGTTTTTAGAAAGGTCAGTGCTTCCTTCTCAAATGCCTTGAATTCTTCGTCTTTCAAGTTGATCATCTATTCTTGTAATCCACCTTAGCCCAAGTGGAACGGAACTTCTTTATCACCGGAATTTGAGTTATGACTGGTTTTACCTCATTCAATTCCCAAACATAACTTTCCCAAGAATCTGAATCCGCAGCTAGCTGCACGTCTTCCAATGGCTCACCAACTGGTGAATCAAGAGTGTATATCTCATGTCCGTGCATGTTTATCTTAATCAGCTCGGTCATCGCTTTTTTCAAATCAGCACCTGTAGCATAAAAACAGTTTACGATGTTTGCAGTTGCCAGAAGAACGCCTCGAGGAAATAGATTAGATACGGAGTTCAGAGAACGATTGCGCGTCAAAAGGACAGAGCTTGGGGATGCGGCGATTCCAATTTCACCATGTTTCTTTGTTTCGTACGAACGGAACTCCCATCGTTTCTTTCCAAATGCGATGAGTGAAGCGTAGGGTTGTTGGACCAGCAAACAATCCAGCGATCGGTTTTCGTTAGAACTGCGCTCATTACTGTCCGCAGGCATGATTTGTAATTCCACTTTTCAGGTATATAAGAATACGACGCACGCGCTAAGCTTTATTATGCGTCTTTTCGTTTTATGCGAATAAAACGCAAATGCTTAAACTCCCGGTGTTATCATCGCTTTTTTATGTTCTCTGATAATGTTCGGATCCAGTTTAAATCGAATATCTAATATTAGAACAATAGTGTTCCAAAGCGTAGCATTAAGCACTGCGACTCCCCTATATTCAGTACAGAGAGCCCTGAGGGGAGATCACTCGGGAAGGGGAAGATTATGGCGGTAAAGCAAATCCAGTGCAGTGTTCAGGAGAAGAAGCCGTCTGCTAGTCGAAGTGGTTTCTTTGAGAATTTGAATGCGATGCCGCAGGGTAAGGTTATCGAGTT
>Ga0315284_10005831_pt1 | contig 17517 bp, 6 predicted proteins | sample YL17G09_16_MG_FD_203696 | JGI IMG/M metagenome (GOLD analysis project Ga0315284, IMG submission 203696) | Sediment microbial communities from Yellowstone Lake, YNP, Wyoming, USA - YL17G09_16 | ecosystem: Environmental > Aquatic > Freshwater > Lake > Sediment | place: USA: Wyoming | collected...
GTCTCTGCTTTCGGCTACCGGGGGCTTCGAGGGCGGCGTGGGGCTGGACAAGTCGAAGATCGAGAAGCTGCTCAAGGGTGGCCCGATCGATATGACCCAGCTGGCCGGGGAGGGTCAATACAACCTGCAGAAGGTGGCCGCGGAGCACGCCAAGAACCGAGCCAAGCGGGAGGGTCGCGCGGAACAATCCGGTGATTATGGCGATGCTATCATCGAGATCACGTCCAACATGAAGGAGCGCCAATCTGAGCTCGCGCAGCAACTCACCGATCGCCAGATGGAGATGCTGCGCTACAAGATGTTCCAGGGCGAACAAGCGAAGGGCATAGGCACGTACGCATCAGCCATGATGGTGGCCGGTAACAATGAGAAAGAGGCCAACATCCTGCTCAAGATGTGGCAGAGCCCGAAGTACGCGGATCGCATAAAGGCCTTCGAGGAGCAAGAGGCTGAGGGGAAGCATGCGGCGTTGACGCAGGAACGAAAGGCATTTATCGCAGAAGCGGTTGAGAGCGCGGATATAGGTCGTAGCCCAATCTTGAGCATGTTCCGGTCTGTCAAGAAATGGTGGCAGGAACCTATGAGGATGTCGGTCAGGGATTTGGAGAAAGCCGACGACGAATTGCGCCAAATACAGCAGGACACGGATGAGGTGAAGGGCATCAATCGCATTCCGATCGTCGGGCCGATGTCATACGCCACAGACAGTCTGAAGAAAAAGATTCGAGCTGCCCAGAAGACCGGTGGTTGGAAATCCAGAGCCGTGAGAAACTATCGCACGGGCGACCAACCTTTCAGCGAGGAAGAGGCCAGAGTATCTGCTCAAATGTTCGGCGAGAGTGAGACAGAGGGGCTAAGTGCCCAGTTGGTAGGGGACGCAGGTGGTGCTAGGGATATGGAAACTTTCGGTGGACGTATGAAGATGTTCTGGAAGCATCCGTTTACAGATTTTAAGAAGTTTGAGGACCTATCTCCCGAGCAGGCAAAAAAAGCGATCGAATCTCGGCGGCAACTTATTTCAGATTTAGATTATACCGCCGATGCTGTAGAAAAATCTGCCAGTATGACTGATTCTCAATACTTGGCTGCTTCTAAAAATCTTGCAACAGCCATTACGGGCAAACCCGGGATGGGCCCTCCCGCTCAAGTATTGAATACAGTAAAAACGGAGATGCTCGCGTTGGCGTCTAAGCGAGGTAAGGATGGTGCAGGAGTTACTGTTGGTAATTTGAGAACTTTTCTTGTTGATGCATTCACTAAGCAAATGGGTAATGACAGAGACGCAGCTAATAAATATGTTAATAGTTTGCCCGGAATAAATACGTGGATTTCGAAGACTGTATTTGATGAAGGGGATGCAAACGCCAAGAAAGCCCTCAATATTACGGCAAGTGTAGCTGGGGTTAGGGAGTTATTTCACATAGGAAAAACCACAGAGGAGTTGAAGAAAGCGGAACAGGAAGCGGCTGATAAATTAGGTGCTACTGGGGTTTTTCTTGGGCAACCAACACAGTCTGATACAAATTTGGGCGGTACGGATGTCAGACCAAAATTCAAGTTTGGCGCAGACGAACGTGGCGCAACAGAAACCCTAATCAGCGGAGCTGGTAAAATAGGCGAGGAGGCATTTGGAGAAGGGCAAGAAGGAAAAGGGGGCATGATAGCCCTTCTTGTTGCTCAAAAAGAATATGGAACGAAAGAAGAGAAAGACAGGGCCGGGACTATGTTGGAAAATATGCAACTTGGTCCTGACGGCGCGAAAGTAAAAAAAGCTATTTCCGATATTAAAGCAAAAATCACATCTGGTGAAAAGGCGCAAGGGGAGGTTTTATCGAGATACTCGAGTCTCTTCGCGAAGGCAGGAGTCGGTGAGACGGCGGAGGTATACGAGAAAAGATTTCAGGAATCTTACGATGCAGCGATAGCCGGAAAAGGACCCGGGTCTGCATTAATGGACCTGTATAAGGCTATGCCGACTGAGACCGAAGCCGCTGCCAAGGCCAAAGAAGTCGAAGCCACCAATTTCGAAAAAGCCTCATCCACTGAAAAGACAAATCTCATTCTGAAAAAAGCTGACAAACTACTGGATTCATTTGGCCAAATGACTCAAGTGGTCATTGAAAACGCTGGCGGCGCCGGGAGGATGGCATGAACAAGTACTCTCGCACCAAACTCATCCCCTGCTCGGCTATCCCCCTCATGGTCGAGATCAACGAGCAGATAGTGATGGCCTATAAACGAGGTGTCGTGCCGGACATTCAGCTCCCGGGCTTGATTGACAGGGCGTTTTACATCTTTCACGAGACGGGGTTGTTGCCCCTGACGGATACTGATTCGGATAAGGGGGTTGCATGACCGCGTTTCGAGTGAATCCAAACGATACGTCATATGTAATCAAATTGAATAAAGGAGCGACGTCGGCGACAGATGGGCGCATACCGTTCTGGGGACCTCCAAACCCTCCGCGTCCTTTTGTTGGTCCGATAGAGCCTCCATTTGTTGGTCCGGTAGAACCCTCCTTCGTTGGCCCAGTTCAGACACTTGCTGATAGAGCTGCGGTTATGGATGCTCGTTTGACAGCCGAAAAAGCCGCACGAAAGGACGCTGCTCTCAGAACTGGTGTTGGCGAATTATTAACAGCCGAAGGGGATTATAATACTGAGAGGGGTAAAGCCCTCGCGCTTCTAGATCCTGCGGACAACTACGAGAATCAGGTTCGCCCAAAACCATACTCACAACTAAAGCACTCAAACGACCTCCCTGGTGGGTACGAAGATTTTTATGGGACATCCTCCCCCCGCGGCGTCTTCGCCAATTACGCTGGAACTACCCGCAAGTTCAATTCTCACCCACAGACAACTCAGACCATGGCCCGCCTGGCCATTCCCATCTCCGGGAACCCATACGATTTTATCACCAAGTCTGGCCTGGGGGCTACGCTTGGCCCGCTGGCCAATTCTATCATCATCCAGGGCAACTCCGGCTTGGGTTACATAGACTTCTTGCTGCAAAACATTCAAGAGAGCTTTTCTGAAAAAGTACAAGTCTCCGATACGATTGGGGACAACTACGCTGCTTTCTTCTTTGGTATGTCGCCGCCGACGTTCTCGTTTGCTGGACAGTTTCTCAATACGTATCAAGATGACTGGCGCGCGGCGTTCCATCTGCTGTATCGCAACTTGCTACGTGGAACCATGCTAGCTCGGCGTAATCTTATTCTTAGCCTGTATTATGACAATATTATTATTACAGGCTACATGCTAAACCACAACCAGCAATACACGGCCGAGATGCAGATGGCCTCAAACTTCTCGTTCAACATGCTGGTCAAGAACATGACTATCTTCAGGTTGCCAGGGACCATGCCGACACAGGCCGATAGGTTGCCCTCGGATATCGGGTTCAAGACGTTTGCGGGAGTACAGAGAGCGGCGATACAGAGGACGAGTAGGGTGGTGAATGTGGTGGCGATGGAAGAAACACCAAGTAAGGCGGGTGGGGCAGCTACGAACAGTCCGGCAATTGATCCTAGTGGAGAACATTGGGAAGGTTGGGATTCTAGTCTTCTTATGGAAAGGGATCTTGGTAGTATGGAATATCAGAATTTTCTGGAGTACGCGAGTTTCAATGTGGCTCGCCCGCCTGGGGGACCTGAAGTTGTGGCTTTGGCCCGTAGAGATATTTACCCCGGGACTGATTATACTAACCCACATCAAACAGGTGGTAACGTTGGCCGATTAGTCACGGGTGATCTATGACAACCTACACCTCTTCTCAAAGCGGCCTTTGGTCCAGTAACTCCACCTGGGGCGGCGCTGGCCATCCGATTGACGGAGATCTTGCCACCATCGCCGCGAATCACGTGGTCGAGATAGATGGCGATATGACACTGGGGTCAGCCCCAACGAATGACACGACCATGGTGTTGACCATCCAGAATCTAGGGCATCTTAAATGGAAAGATAGTCCTGGCGCTGATTGGACGTTTATCATCAAAGGCAATATTGATATTCAGAAAGGTGGCAAGTGGAGCGTTGGAACCCCTACGGTTCCTGTTCCAGCAACGCGAACGGCCATCGTTTCTTTCCCGTCGGTCAATACGACCGGATGGAAAATCCAAGTAAACGGCACTCTCGAGGCTTATGGGGCTGAAGCCTATCACATGGCTGATGCGACAAAGCAACGAGCGACGCTCAAGTATGCTCTCATGTCCGGGACAGGGACAACCCTCAAACTCAACGACCCGGTCGATTGGACGGTAGGTGATACAGTCTGTGTTTCCAATAGGAGCAGCTACATAAACCGAGAGACGCTGGTAATCCAGAGCAAGATCGACGCTAGCACGTATACAGTGAATCCGACCTACTGTCACTTGGCCGAAGACTTCGTAGTGCTCAACAACCGAAATGTGATGTTTCAGGGATACGACAATGCTGGCCGTGGTGTGTCGATCTACACGAATATCACGTCGTCTGCCAATTGCGACGCGGCGGTTGTGAACTTGAGCTGGTGTTCGTTCAAGTATTTTGGGCGCAATACTAGCATCACTGCAGGAACTCAGTTCCTGTATTACTATGTCGTGGTCGGTAATACGGCCAGTAAGAACATACCAGATGCAAACTTGAAGTTGACTGGAGTAGTTATCGACGAGATGTCTAACTACCAACCAATTGGGTCGATTCACGTTGAGACTGATCTCGCGTTTACCGGTTCAGGATACAAGCTTGACGGGGTCCACTTTACGTATCGAGTCACTTGTGGCGTATTCGCAAAGCTAGACGGGTACTTTAATATACGCAACGTCAGTTTGGTTTACTTGTTCCTGGCTGGTAAGGGGATCTATGTCCAGACTGGCAACTCGACAGTAGACGGTCTGTGGGTAAGTGGCGAGTTGCCAGTTATGTGGGCCAGTTCCACTTCGTGGCTACTGTATGGGTTCTTTACCAGCATAAAGAACTGCCTGTTGTACGGTGAGACGGGGTACTTTTGCAAACAAGGAAGCATTTTAGGTAGCCATAAGTATATTGGGGTGTTGGAATCTATTGTCGATAACTGTAAATTTTACGGAAACTACAAAGGTGTTTCCGTTTGGACAGATGGTGAAGCTCCATTTTGTCTGGCTCATAGTTTTGTCATTAAGAACTGTGATTTTTACGCTTGTTCATATGCCCCTGTTACTTCAAGTGGATTTCTTGGAAAATTGCGGGTAGACAACTGCACATTCGATGGGGTTGGAACTTACGGCTCAACCGATTGCTATCCAGTTAGTCTCAGTCGTAGCGGTGAAGGCGCCGCCAGGGCACTATCTTCGGCGGTGATTGCCAAGTGCACATTTGGTCGTTATGCATTAATGCCACGTAGCGTTGTATATTTTGACGGTTTGACCCGCGGCACGAAGATATCGGTTGTGTCTTGTGATATATTTCAGTCTTTCGAGAATATAGACCCGACATACGTTTATCATGATGAAGCCGATGAATGTCTATTTCGGTATATAGGTCAGAGTGATTTTTATACTTTGCTAACTCGTTGGCAATCTACAGTAAATTCTCCCATGGGGGCGACTGGGTGCAACCTATGGAAGAGTGATGGTTCAGGTAGCCGAGAAATCTTCTCGATTTTTGCAGCTTTTCGTAAAAATGTACTCAGTGGTGGATCAGAATTGCGCCAGCAGCGTGCGAATATTGAGAGTGGGACGTTTAGTTTACGTCTTATGCCTCTATCGAATTGTGTAGATGCTGACATCAATCGCGCTAGGCCCCTTGAGATTGTCACTGCTCCCAATAAGAACCTGGCGGTTTCTATTAGAGCGATAACCACGGGAACTTTGCAGCGTACCCGGGCTAGCTTGCGAATGTTTGGGCCTGGTATCTTTTCCAGGGCTCGACAGACCGCGCTGGCCGGCGTGTGGGAGACTCTGACCGTTCAGGGCGATTGCAATCCGGATTTGACAGAGGGTGTGAAGCATATTCCCGCCTTGGTTACGAATCTTGTCGGGTACTGGGCTATAAACGGCAACGTACTTGACTCACATACCAACGTGCTCAACGGCACGGTCGAGGGAGCAGCCCTGACCTATGTTGCCGGGCGCCTGGACCGCGCGGCCGATCTCAACGGCTCTTCCCAGTGCGTGAACCTGGGAACCAGCGCCCTGTTGAACCCAACAAATATCACTGTCTGCGCCTGGGTCAAGTCTGATACAGGCACTGGTTACCAGATGGTCATCGGCAAGCGCTGTGAAGATGCTCTATCGAACCAGGCCTGGTGGCTGATGATCTCCAACGGGTCGTGGATCGGTGGCGTGGCTACTGCCGGTGCCGAAGATTCCATGACTGGCCCCACAGCCAACACTGGGTGGCATCATGTGGCTATGACCTACGACGGAACGACCATCTCTTTCTGGTTTGACGGTATCAGGTATTCCAAGACGCACTCGTCCCCTGGGAATATTCGCGCAAACGCTACTGTGCCAGCTCTCATCGGTGCGCAGGTGACCACGCCAATTCCGTCTGGAAGGTATCGCTGGTTCGATGGCAAGATTGACGACGTATGTATGTTCGATCGAACTTTGACACCAATCGAGATGGCATCTATCTATCACCTAGGTCGTGGGTTGCGCTATGAGTTGGTGCGTCAGTATTTTGATGCCTCTCAGGTGCAAGTGGTCATGTCGGCTGGTGCTAACAACATGTACCTGCCGTCTTGGAGCACTGATAATAATGGGTACCCTGGTCGAGCATATGGTAAAGTATCCCCAGATTCAAATGGCATGCAAGATTGGCCTACAATTCAAATTTATACAGACATAGATAGGTTGGCTGTCGTCGAGTCCGACATCGTGTAAGGAGACGAAAAATGGCGCATCCGTATCCACAGACTGGGTTGGTTGGACTCTGGCGATTTGAAGGAAACGCTCTTGCTTCTCACGGTACTCATGATGGCACTGTGGAAAACGGACCTCTGTCTTATCCAGCAGCTTCAGGAAAGTTGTATCTTGGTGATAAGTCAGTTGTGCTCAACAATCCTCCGTCGTCCCAGTGCATCAGCCTCGGGGAATCGGCAGATTTCAATCCAGCGACACCTACTATCTCTGTTTGGTTTTATACGGCAAATTTGACGGGTGACCAGGCTTATTTTTCCAGGACAAATAGCTCCAACAAATGTTGTTGGAGTATTTGGAGTTCTGGCAGTGCGTTGAAAATTTCGGCAGGTAGCAGGGCGGGATTTACGTGGGGGCCGCCGCCCAATTCGGAGACTATCACCTGGGGAACAACTTTGCAGATTAGTACGTGGTACCATGTGGTTATCACGTTGACGACAGCGACGGAAAGACGTCCTTGTTATTTTGTGAATGGAGCCTGGGGTGGAAACGTTCATGGCAGTTATGGAGACTATCCATTTGTCACTGGAGTAACTGGTGTTGAGACTCTTATTGGAGCTATGCAGAGTACCACTGTTGGTACTCGGATGCAGTTTGCCACTAATCCGATTGACGAAGCTATTTTTTATAATCGGTCTCTGACTCCTGAGGAAATCGGTCGGTTGTACATGGTCGGGACGAAAATCACATCGAATGGTGGGGGTGACTGGTCTAGCTCTGCTACTTGGTATCCCGGTATTGTACCTGCCGTGAACAACCGGGTTTATATTATTGGTAATGACACGGTCCAAATCGACCAAGACGTGACTATAGGTGATGCGCCGAACAATATCACGAATCCTCCACTGGTCCCGTCCGACACGCCAATGGTGATGACCATAGACGGGATTCTGAATTGGAAAATAGAAACAGCGACCGACCGGACTTTCAAGTGCCGCGGGTCCATCGAGATGGGGTACGGCGGGTCGTTGCGAATAGGCACGGCTGTCTTGCCGATTCCCGCTGACCAGAAAGCAAGCTTTATCTTCGAGAAGGCAGGGTCTACCGCCACGGTCTGGCAGGTTATGATAGCGAACTTTTTTGAAGATCAGTATACAGCTACTGTCAAAACTCTGTACGGGAGTCTATCAATCTTTGGTGCTCCCGACTACCACATGGCCTCGGCGGCGATGCAACGTACCCGCTTGACTCACGGTGTTCCGTCTGGGTCAGGTCGCACGATTGTCTTTGATGACTACGTAGATTACGAAGTTGGCGACACCATCTATATTGGTTACGGTGCCGACCCGACGATAGACGTATTTAGTGGGGCAGCCATTGCTGCGGCGTACGGCTCAGACACGGTAACCATATTAACCAAGATAGACGCTCGGACGTATACGGTCAACTTGACCTATACCCATGTGGCTGGAGACATGGTTATTCACAAGACGCGCAACGTGTTCTTTGGATGCCAAGACGCTGACTCCATGCAGATACGGCCAATTTTGTATTATTTGGGTTATCCCGGGTACACGCGCTACCGTGGCATATGGCCGGGTGCTATCGACATGCACTGGGCATTCTTGAACAAGTTCGAAGCACTGTGCAAGATCCAAGGGCCGTATTGCATGTGTGAAGACGTTGGGACTCTAAACGTCAAGAACTGTGTATTGCAAGCGCCAACGAATGTGCTCAACTTGGCATCAGCCAATTCTTGGAGTTGGCCTTGGTTCGAAGAGACTACTCCTCACCTGGACGAGTTACACATCTTTGGGCTGACTGGTACTTTCTTCACAGGTCTTGTGGGGATAGTAGTCGGCACTGCGCACTGGGGCCATATTTCTATCGTCGATACAACGTACGTTGGTAGCGACGTAGGTTTGCTCACAAGCTACACAACAGGAGACACAAATATACGGCAGAGCCTGGAGATCGATAGTCTCTGGGTATCGTATGCGCGGTCTATTAGCAACTTCAATCAAAACACTTGTGTTTTCAAATGGGATACGCAGTTGAAGGTATATTCGATGCGAGCGCATCCTGTTCTTCAGTGTTTCAGGTTTCAAACCCCACAAGAAGGACAAGAGTTCGTCTTGAATGACGTAACGGTATACCATTGCTATGTGCATATTTTTGTTAATGATAATGCGTCACAACATAGAGTGACTCTTACCGGCTGTAAATTTGCTAACGTGAAGACGCACGTCTTTTCATATACCCCTGGGTCATACTTGCCCTATCAGTTAGAGTGCTATGACTGCGACTTTGATGGGATTGGTGGTTCTGTTGTTTCGTTTAGTGGAGATGGGTATGGGACAACTTGGTATGATGTCAACTGGAAATTCGTAAACTGCAATTTTGGTAGGATGATAGTCAACGCGTATATGTTTAGTTTTGCAGATACGTGGTTTCGTTTAGGTGGTAGAATTCTATTTGAGAATTGTCAGATTCAGAAACCAACCAATGTAACTAGCAGTGGAATATGGACCGGACTTAAGGCCTATTGCATCCGACATACTGTTGGTTACCCATACGTTGATAACGGATACGGTTTTTACGATAAGATAAACCGTGAATATTACCCATCTGCTTTTGCTTACGAGTGGGCCAACTGCCAGGTCTACGACGACGCTGGTGTCGATCAGTGGCCCATCGAATACCCCAACACCAAGACGGTGGCTGTTGTTGGTGGTGGAGGAGAGGTTCACAGCGAACCAACGATTCTAGTTGACGGAACGCTTGGGATGAAGATGTTGCCCTACGCTGTTCAGGCTCCGAATCCTGGGAATCGAGCTCGGCCTATTCGGATACCTCTTCTGGAAGCCGAGGGGATCACTCTAAAAGTCTCTTTGAGAAAGAACACTAGCTTGCCAGCAGGCAAGCGCCCCGCGTTCTACGCGCGAGGGTGTGGCTTCGATTCGGTCATTGAGATGACCGATGTCAACAATATTTGGGAGGAGCTAACTATTACCGGCACGGCCCAGTATGAAGATACTCTTGAAGTCTGGGTAGAGGGTGGCTGGAACCTGTACGCCGGGACCAGCGACGACTTCTGGGAGCCCACGGCCCTGGGGACCGTGTTGTCCTATGCCGACAAGTTTGTCTGTACCCGGGTAGCGCCACCTGCTCCGAAAGTAGTTAGTGCACAGAGCCTGGCACTAAACAAAGTTCGAGTAAATTTCAACCGGTCTATGAGAATCGACGATACGCTGCTGCAGTCTGGAAAGGGTATATCTCAACACACGTCACTGGCCGCTGGTTTGATTGCCTATTACAAGTTTGACGAAAACGTACAGGATAGTGGTCCCAATGCATTGCACGGTACGGCATATGGCACTAACCCTGTTACTTACCCTATTGGAAAAGTTGGTAATGGATTAAAGCTGGACGGAATCAATCAATATGTGAAAGTGCCCTACAATCCACTACTTAATGCTAATTACATGTCAGCTAGTTTATGGTTTAGGATCGACGGAAATCCAAATCAGAACACTTATTTTATTCAAAAATTTCATCAGTCTTGGGGACATCCCCAGTTTGCATTAGCAAGTTTGTCCGGTAAATTTACAGTGCAAGTAATGATTAATGGCACTGCCCGAACTTTGGATTCAGTAGAACTTCCGTACAATTATGTACAAGGTGGGTGGCATTTTATAGCATTTACCTACGACGGAACTTGGTTGAAATTACGATACGACGAGTTTACTGCGCGTACTAACCGGTATCCTGGTGTCATTCAAAGTGCCTCCTCAAACGTAACAGATATGTATATTGGTGTTTTCTTAAATCAAGCCTCTGTGCTGTCTTATTATAACAGTCTTATAATTGACGAATTGATGATTTCTGGTCGTGGCTGGACCGACGAAGAGCTAGATTTGATTTACAACAACGGACGTGGGCGCAAATATCTGGAGACCATTCCGGCAAGCTACACGATTGACGGGGGCAGGTCTGCTGCCAATATAATCGCACACGGGTTCAAGTCGGTTGACCTGACTCTCGATGCAAATATGATTGCTGGCGATACGTATCATCCCAGTGTGATTGCGTCATCGGGTATCGTCGATGCTTACGGGGTCAAGTTCGACAAGGCGAACCGCTCAGCAACCTTCACCTGCTATAACTCTATTCGCACGCATCCGACTCTGTCCGATGGTAGCCTATGCGGTGCTTGGCTCTTGGACGGAGATGCTACGGATTCGTCCGAAAACGATTACGATGGGGTATTGAATATTGGCGGCCCCATTGTCAACTGGGCAAGTTGTCCCGCAACCATTCGGCCAGGTGCGAGAGGCAATCTTCCCATGGCGTACGACTCGGTACGTAGCAAACTTATAATTTTTGGGGGTTATACGTCATCCAACACCCTTTGGGCTCCCGATACTTGGGAATATAGTGCTGCTGCGGAGACTTGGGCAAAAGTTCATGACGGCCTCAGCCCTGGAGTCGGTAATCCGTCTGCCAGATACTACCACTGTATGGTTTATGATACGTTTAATAATAAAACTGTTATGTTTGGTGGGCAACTTGTTATAGACATAGCTTCACTTTCTAATGAAACTTGGACATGGAACATCACTGGAACTAGCTGGACCAAAGAAACTACGACAGGGAGTCCCAGTGCGAGGCGCTCTCCCACTATGGTCTATGATTCGGCACGGCATGTTTGTGTATTATTTGGTGGTTGGGATGGTAACGCGAACGACGAGACATGGGAGTATAACGCTGCAACGACAACATGGACAAAAGTACACGCTGGTGGTTCCCCTGGGAGTGGTAACCCAAGTGCTCGGTATGCACATTTAGCGGCCTATGACTCGGCCCGAAATAGAATGGTAGTGTTTGGTGGGTACGGCGGGGTTGCGTCAGAAACGTGGGAGTGGAATGGTGCAACAGCTACGTGGGCCAAAATTCTTCCTGCCTTGTACCCAGCGGCAGGACTATGCAGAGCAATGGCTTATGATGTTTTGCGTGCTAGAATAATATACTCAGCTGGTTATTTAGAGACATGGGAGTGGGCGGGAACGAATTGGGTTCATAATACGTTTCTTGTTTATCCAACAGCTGCAATATATCACGCCATGGCCTATGATTCCGATCGTAATAAGGTCATGTGTTTTGGCGGTGGGAGTGGAACAGGTGCCATTTACGATGAACTTTGGGAACATGCTGAATTCCAACCAGGATACGTAGCTGGAAAAGTTGGGCAAGGATTTAATTTTAGGATGCAGCCGAATAGTACTGCTTGGATAAATCCTATGTATTTAGAACGTAAGAAACTTGGGAACATTGCCAAGTTTTCAGTTTCGTGTTGGGTTAAGTTCAATTCAATAGAGTCTACTGAACAGATTAATGCTGAACGACATCATTTGGTGAGTAAGTATTCTACGACACCCGCTCAATCAGCGAACGAGCATATTCACTGGAGTCTATATAAAGATAACACCAACACAATGCAGTTTGCAGGAAACGGAGCTGGCTATGGAGCCAATTCGTTGGCTGGCCCAGTTGCGACTCTTAATTGGACGCATTATGTGATTGGGTACGATGGCAGAACGCAAATGCTATATGTTAATGGCGTGCTGTACAGTACCCAAGTCAATGCATACCCAAGACCACAACCGGTCTATCCATTCATACCGATAAGAATTGGTGGGTGCTGTATTGCGTCGACTCCGCCGTATCCACTTGCTGATGTAAATTCTGTACCTGATGCAACAGTGAACCAAGTGCTGCATTTCAACCGCCTCCTGACCCGTGACGAGGTCAAGTCGCTTTACGGTGCTGGCAACGGGCTTGTCTGGTAAGAGGAGAAAACAGTGACGACACGTAACGGTGCGTTCCCTGTAGTTATACTGGATTCCAGCGTTCTAAGATACGATGGGACACTGCCCGTCTATTCGAAGAAACCCCCTGCGGTATCGTCTGCGATTGCTACGGCTTACAATCAAGTTCGTGTGCAATATAGCATTGAGGTCAAGCACTACGATCCGAATAACGCTGATGACGCGTTGAACCCAGCGAACTACGCGTTTTCTGGTGATGTGGAACTAGTTGCATACTCAGTCGCGTTGATTGATGAAGACCCGACAGCAGTACTTGTCACGCTTATCGGTGAACAGACTTTAGGAGAAGAGTACACCCTTACAGTGTCGAACGTTCTCGGCATCTGGGGTGGGGTTCTGGTAGGTACGGTTGTTCAGTTCCTCGGCTTTGGTGTTTTGCCACAAGTACTATCGGCCGAAGTCACTGCCGAGCGAGTGGTCACGATCAAGTTTAGCGAATTGATGCTGCACAATGATGATCTCGAAGATCCAGATAACTATACGTTCCCGTCCCCTCCAAACCCAACGTTGATAGAAGCTTCTGGGGTTGTTGCAACCGAAGTCCTTGGGAAAACTCAGTGTGTTGTGACCACTACTGGCAACATGCACGATGAGAATTACCAGGTAAATGTTGCCGAGGTTGTAGACATTGCTGAAAATCCGCTGGATCCAGATTTTGATTCAGCCATTTTCATGGGGGTCTACCCTGGACCCTGGGTATCGAATCCCGGGATTCAGACTGAGCACACGATAGTCTACGTTCGATTCACCAAACGGGTGGTAGGAGCCGAAGATCCGGCGAACTACTCGATACTCCCCGCACTCGACGTGCTCGCTGCTGAACAGTATGGCGACGTCTACACCTACTTGCTGGTCACGGACCCACAGATTCCTGAAGAAGAATATACACTTACCGTAGAACCAGGAGTTGTAGACCTCGAGGGTAACCCGTGTCATTCGCTGCACGACACCATGGAGTTCGAAGGGGAAATCAACGACCCACCCGTGTCGGTGTTGACCTATCCCGGATCGGGGGGTCGGGTTCCCAGCATCCGGGGAACGATCCAGGTGACCGCGCGGGATCCAAACCGTGGGGTTGGGATCGACGAAGCAACGTGGGATATCACACTCACACGTACTAAGTCTGACAACTCTCAGGAGATCTTGCATCTTTTGATCAATGGGGAGCTCCAGGGGAACTTCCAGGGGGAGCGCAGCGGCGACCCCGACGCCACTACGGGGGTCACTTGGACCTTTGTGAAGCGCGGCTGGTGGACACCCGGAGCTATCTACACGGTAACTTCGGAGATATGGGACCGGGAAGGTTGGCCGAACTGGGGAACGAACATCGGTACCTTCTCGGCGGGCCTCGCTGCTTTTGCTGAGGACATGGTCCTCACCCGGACGGCGACGGATACCAAGATTCTGACTCGCCTCACGTTGGCCAAGCACAAGAACTGTCAGTTCTTGAAAGGCCAAGTGATTCCAAGATGTTCGAAGAGTCGCAATCAAACAGTTCAAGCCCGCACGTTGCTTTACTGGGCCTCTCGTACCGAAGTACGAAGTTTGGTGTTGACAGTGACCGACTTTTCATCGCTTGCTGGATTGAAGTTTGGAGATCGCGCAGAAGTGATTTCGTTTTATGAGCAAATGTCTCACTATGTTGCGGCTATGCCCAGGTCGATTGGGGAGTTGACAAGTTTGAGTGAAGAGTCGAGAGAACTTTTGCGTAAACTTACGAGGACCGCTTCTCCGCTCCATGTTGTGAGCACGATGGCAGCGGTAGCGGTAATCGCTTCATTTCAGGAATAGGCATGACAACGAATAGTTACCGGTTTACCAACGACCGCGCTTTCGAAAACGCGTACCTGGTTTATATACAGGGCATAGAAGTTCCTGTTCAAGCGGCTTCTGTGCACCACGAAGTCGGGTCGTTGCCGGTGGTCACTTTGCAAATGGCTCCGGATCCTCAACTCGCGCGTTTAGGGATGGAGGATCGCGTCGAAGTTCAGATATTCTACAAAGACAATTTCTTTTCGACGGTCAAGGGGACGAACCCTGAATTCTGTGTGCTCTTTGACGGCACCATCGACGGTTGGTCCTATTCGCACAACGCCTTTGGGAGAAACATCACGTTTCAAGTTTCGCACAGTTCGAGAATCCTGCAAGAGACGTCTATGTTCTTTTTCTCGGGTATCGACTCTTCGGTTGCAGCCGCGGCAACCCCCGAGGGGCAGAGCTCATCAGCATCCGGAGTCATATCGCCTTTGGCGTACCCCTGGAGTCTGTTGTTTCGTGGATTCGGGATGGGGAACACTCGAGCTATGTCTCGACCCTTCGACATGGTAGACAGTTTTTTCAGAGCGTCATTGGACGTTGAAACAGATCCTACGAAAGTAAACAACTCGATTATCAATGCGGCGTTTCTGGTCAATCTGCTACATCGTCGAGGATTGCGGTACCAATTCATACCTTCGCCAATACTGGAGTTCGAGAAGGTAGACGATCAGAAGTATCACGTATTCCCTTTGATGGGTATGTCCAGGGCGCAAGCGGTCATCAGTGCGATTGGACATTCCGTTGAACGACTTGGGTACAATGTCAACGTCTGGGATATTTTCTTGCACGTCTATTCACAGATGTACTATGAAATTGGCACCATCATGGCTCCGCCCATCGCGCAGGTCGATTTGACGTTGCCAACAGCCACCGCTACGGTGGATGCTACGACGGATAACGCGACAGAAGATGCTCCAGGCGCTACAGCTACTGTCGATACGAAATCGAGCAAAAACAATATTGGCGCAGTGTTGGGTATGCCCAAGTGGAAACTGTGGAAAGACGGTACTGAAATCTCCAATACCGAGCAACCTCCCGAGGACCATTCGTGGTCTCCTTGGCTGGACGATAAGAAACCAAATTTTTTGATAAATCACGTTACTAAACCGCAGTGGATGTTTGGAATTGCACCAGCATGCAACGTGGTATTCCCGTCGATGATCGAAGAAGTAAGTTTTTCGGAGTCCTACTCAGCCCAACCGACCAGGTGCTATGTCGATGGGACCGAACTGTTCGATTTGTTCAGCACTGACAATCCGGTGATGAAGGCGTTGGGAAAGATTCGTGGTGCATACCCCCCACTGGCAGATGAGAAGTTGCAATCTAAGTCCCGGGACCACAGGATATCGGCGAAAAATTTGCTCGTTTGGCCCGCTGAATTTTTCCGTGGTCCACAGTCGGTATCTATCAAAGCTCCTAGAATCATAGGGTTGGTAAAAGAGGACGCAATCAGCAATGCTTCGCCAGAGCAACTCATGGCCCAGTACGTACTGGACACGTTGCATTCTAAAGAACAGAGCATAGCCGAATTGGCTATGAGTCAAGCTCGAGCCGAGGTTGGGTCGAATACGGATGGGATTGAATCTAAACGGAAAGAAATCTTTGCGAAGTTGTCTGAAAACTTGTGGTCTGGTCTGACTGTATTGGTTAAGGAACTCGTCACTGCAAACATACTTCCACCCGGGAAGGCGTACACGTCTCTTGCAGAGGTTCAGAAGGATTTGGTTGCAAAAACAGCGGGCGATACGACGGATGCTTTTACCATGGTTCGTAGATTCGCTCAGTATGAGTACTTTAGACAAGGTTCTGGAGCTCGTGCGGGCCAAGTGAACATGCCATTTAACCCCTATATAGTCGCAGGATTTCCAATTGTAATTTTCAATAGTCACGAAGATGGCAATCATTTTGTAGGGTACGTTGTTGGCGTTGATCACCAATTGACCACATCATCCATGCGGACCTCAGTCTCGTTTATCATGGGGCAGACACTGGACGAATACCTGCAGAATATATTTGACGCTCGTATCGGGAACAACCAGGACAATCAGATCTTCGATATTTCAGCGGCACCGGCACACCCATTCAATGTGCTACGTGACGTGATGCAAGTTCAGGAGCAAGCAGAGATTTACTTTTCGAAGGTTTTGCATCAGGCGACGAAGTATACTACGCCAGTTGACCCCAAAGCAAAGAAGACTGCGGCTAAACCAACTAAACAGGTCAAAACCGCCGCTTTCGATATTTTCAGAGCCGTCAAGTTCAAGATTGCAGGTGACGCAAAGTCCTATAGCATGGACGATGTGCTTGACGACGATGGCTTTGTGCAGTTCAAACGTAAGATGGAGAAAACGATCAATCAGCTAAGGGCTGATTTTGAGAAAGATCTTGTGAAACAACTAACCTCCCTAGAGGAAACGGATTACAAGAAGAGCTCAGACGCGATTATCGAAGAAAGGCTAGCTCAACAGACCGCACTCGAGGAGCAATATCGAGTTACGTCTATCGCCACTTTCATGAAGAAACCTCGTGTGAACCCAAAGAACAAGATTCTCGACAGCTACACGTCCCTGGGCCCATCGGACGAGTTCGCTCCCATGTGCGCGAGCTATGAGTCGGCCATGCGTTATGTATCTCGTCCAGTGTGTACGTTGGATGAATACATCAAGTTTCGTGGGTCCTGGGGTTGGGCTCGAAATCCTGTTTCCGCGGTCGACGAGAAGCAAGGCAAGGGGGCCCCATACTACGAGAGGATTCTGAACTTCAAGGAGGGCCCCGGAGACCCCCCTACGATCGACCCAACTACGGGGATTCCGATCAACCCACTCCCGAAAGATTTGCCCGAGACCCGGCTACCCTGGATTCAGAGACTTCTGAACTACCGAAATCGCTTTTTGTATGGTACAGTTCCTGACGACACTGAGCAAACTTGAGGAGGGCCTCATGGTCATAGATTGGAGCAAAGGGTTCCGGATCGAGAGTGACGGAACGATA
>Ga0315284_10005832_pt1 | contig 17516 bp, 10 predicted proteins | sample YL17G09_16_MG_FD_203696 | JGI IMG/M metagenome (GOLD analysis project Ga0315284, IMG submission 203696) | Sediment microbial communities from Yellowstone Lake, YNP, Wyoming, USA - YL17G09_16 | ecosystem: Environmental > Aquatic > Freshwater > Lake > Sediment | place: USA: Wyoming | collected...
GCGGTGCAGCTTCGCAAAAGCGGCGCTAGCCGCGGCGCCACCCTCTCCTTCCTGGTGTCCACTCCGGAAACCGGCGTGGATTCCATCGGCATCAGCTTCGCCCTTCTGGATCCTTTGATGAGCATTTTCCGCCCTATTTCCGCATTAATTACCGCTTTGACAGCCGGCATTGGAGCAAACTTTCTCGAAAAGCGCAGCTCTTTGGAATCTCTGTCGGCCAATTCGAATGTCGCTCCGGCGCCTGCTTGCATGGATGATTGCTGCACGCCCGCCGCTGCGAAACCCCAATCGCCTCTGCGGCGCGCCCTATCCTATTCCTTCGGAGAACTGCTCGATGATTTGGCCCCCTGGCTGGTAATCGGAATTTTGGTTGCGGCGTTGATCGCCGTGATCATCCCGGAAGATTTCTTCGCCGGGGTTCTGGGCAGCGGCTTCCTGCCGATGTTGATCATGATGCTGATCGGCATTCCGCTCTACATCTGCGCCAGCGCCTCCACCCCCATCGCCGCCGCCCTAATTCTGAAGGGCCTCTCTCCCGGCGCCGCGCTGGTTTTCCTCTTGACCGGCCCCGCCACCAATATCGGTTCCTTGATCTTGCTCTTGCGCTATTTTGAAAGAAAATTCCTGGCGCTCTACATCGCCACCATCGCCGTCATGAGTCTGCTCTTGGGAGCTCTCCTGAATTTCATCTATAACTCGCTCAACCTCGATGTGCGCGCCACCCTGGGGGCGGGAAGCGAGATCATTCCGAGTTGGCTGAAAATCATTGCGGCCCTCGGCACGGCCCTTCTTTTGCATCGCAGCCTCTTGCGTGGCGGCAGCTACCGCAAGCTTTGGAATGGCCTGACGGGGAAATTCGGCTTGAGCAAGAGGCGCCTCCTCACCTGGCTGGGCTTTGCACTGGCGCTCATCTATCTTTCGGATAGCCTCACGACTGTTCCCGCCGGATATACCGGCATGATCTCGAGTTTTGGCAAAGTCGTCCAGCAAAACCTGGAGCCCGGTCTGCACTTGCGCGCTCCCCGCCCGTTCGCCCACACGGTGCTCTATCCGAGCGAACGGATCGAAGTGGTTCAGATCGGCTATCGCCTCGTTTCAACGGCCGACGCAGCCTCCATAAAGAATGGAAAGGGCGAGAAGTTCGACGCCATTTCGCGCGAAAACAGGCCCGAAGAGAGCGAGCTTTTGGCCGGCGACGAAAACCTCATTGATCTCGACGTCAGCATTTTCTATTGCGTCTCGGACGCCCGCCAGGCGCTTTACCAAATTGCTGATTTTGAGAAGCTGCTGCAGGAGCTCTCCAGCGCCGAACTGACCCGCCAGATCGCCTCGCGGCCGGTATGGGATGGTCTGATCGGTGGCAAAGAGGATTTTGTGGGAAGCCTCAAACTCGGTCTGCAGAAGACCCTGGATGAAATGGCCATCGGCGTGAAGATCTTGCACGTCAATCTAATCTATGCGCACGCGCCCGACGTCGTCCATTCGGCATTTCGCGAGGTGGCATCAAGCCTCGAAGATAAGTATCGTTTGATCAATTTGGCGCAGACGGACTCGGTTGCGGCCTTGGCCAATGCGCGGGCGCAATTTGCGGCGGCGCTGTCTTCTGCTCGAGCGGATTCCGCTCGCGCCCTGGCGGATGCCGGCGGTCAGGCCGGGCGTTTAACCGTTTTGGCCAAAAGCACAGCCGCCCATCGCCGCCTGCAACAATTCCGGATGAACGCCGAAGCCGCCGAATCAACTTTGGTCGGGCGCGAAAAAATTCTCATGCTGGGCCAAAATGCTGCCGCGCTCGACCTCATCCTCATCCCCAAGAGTTCGGGTCCCGCCCAGGAATTGCCTCCCGAAGTATTGGAGCGATTAAAGAGTTCTCTGAACGGGCCGTAATCGTCATGATGAGAGCATTATGAATCGTCAACTTCGCTGGGCCATTGGCGGCGCCATCCTCCTGCTCTTGCTGATCTCGGTTTTCTATCAGGTCAACGAGACTCAGGTGGCCGTGCTGACGCAATTCGGGCGGCCCGTCGCCGTCGTGTCGCAGGCGGGACTGCACGCTAAGCTTCCCTATCCCTTCCAGCAGATTCACAAGCAGGATAGCCGCCTCCTCACCTTTGATCCTCCGCCAGAAGAATTTCTGACCCTCGACAAGAAGAATCTGATCGTGGATGCCTTCCTGCTCTGGCAGGTGAAGAATCCGGTGAAGTATTTGGTCAGCGTCGGTGATCGTCCGGGAGCGGAAGCGCGGCTGGCGGATCTGCTCTACTCGGCCCTCGGAGCCGAGCTCGGCAAAACCCCCTTTTCGGCGTTGATCAGCGACCTCCCGGGGGAGATGCGGCTGGATGAAATCTGCCGCGCCGTCGAAGAAACCTGCCGACGCCCGGCGCTGGACAATTTCGGCATCGAAGTGCGCCGCGCCATGATCAAACGGCTCTACTATCCGCCGCAAAACCGCACCGCCGTCTTCGAACGGATGAAGGCCGAACGCGGCCGCATCGCTCGGCAATATCGCAGCGAGGGCGAGGAACAGGCGCAAAAAATCCGTTCCGCCGCCGATCTGGAATCCGCCATAATCCTTGCTCAGGCCAATCAAGAAGCTCTCACCATCCAGGGTCAGGCCGAAGCCCAGGCCGCGGATATCTATCGCTCAGCCATTCAGAAGGATGCCGAATTCTATAAATTCCTGCGCAGCCTGGATGCCTACAAGGCCTTTCTCGATGACCGCACCACCGTCGTCCTGCCCAACGATTCCGAATTATTGGAAGTGCTGAGAAAAGGCTCGCCTTAGATCATGAGCACGGGCAAAATCATACAGGGCTCGGCTGCCGTTCTCATCGCCTTCTATCTGCTCTTGGGCATTTACGTCGTCGGATCGGATGAGATGGGCGTGGTGCTGAGCTTCGGTCGAGTCATCGCCGACCGCGTCCCGCCGGGGATTCACTATCACCTCCCCTGGCCGCTGGCGAAGGCGACGAAGGTCAAGGTCACGGCCATCCGCCGCATGAGCATCGGCTTTGAATTCGCCCGACAGCTCCAAAATATCCCCCCCTCCCGCGAGGAGAGTGAGCGCCTGACCGGCGACATGAATGTCATTTCCGCCGCCGCCATGGTGCAATACACCATCGAAGATCCTGCGAAATACCTGTACTCTGTGGAATCACCGGACTTCCTCGTCCGCAAAGTGGGTGAAGCGTTTCTCTGCCGGAAGATCGGTACCATCCCCGTGGATGATCTGCTCACGGTCAGCAAGGCCGAGGTGGAACTGTCCGTCCGGCAGAGCTTGCAGGCTTTTTCGGATAGTCTGGACGCCGGGCTGCTGATTCGCTCCTGCAATCTGCAGAGAATCGAACCGCCGCCGGAAGTGATTGAAGCTTTCAACGAAGTATCTCGCGCCAAAGCCAACCGTGAAAAAACGATCAGCGAAGCTCAGACCTACGCCGCCGAGCTGATCCCCCGCTCGCGCGGCGAAGCTCAAAAGCAGGTGCAAGCTGCGCAAGGCCGAGCGGCTGCTCAGGTCAGCCGCGCCGAAGGCGAGGTTGCCCGCTTCGACAAGCTGCTGGCGGAATACCAGCGCGGTCCCGCCATCCTGAAGCAGCGCCTCTTCTGGGATACCGTGCAAGAGATCCTGAGCAAAGCCCGCAAGGTGATCATCGAGCAAGACAAAGGAAATACTCTCCGCATCGTCCAGCCCGCGCCATAGGAAAATCCGCTGCGGGCACCAGAATGAATTCTGGTGCTCCATGTAAAGACAATTGGCTGAAGCCAATGCTGCCCATTCGTGATATAGTCGCTTTAGCGACTTATTTTTTGGGGAGCACCCGAATTTATTCGGGTGGTAAAATAACAAGGCACGCCCATCATGCATGACGCCAAGCGACAATCTAAATTACTCCGCTGGTACCAATCCCACCACCGCAATCTCCCCTGGCGTCAGACGCGCAATCCCTACCGCATCTGGATTAGCGAAGTGATGCTCCAGCAGACGCAAGTAGATACCGTCATCCCCTATTATCGCAAATTCCTCAAGCGTTTTCCCACCCTTCGCTCCCTCGCGCGCGCCGATCTCTCTGCTGTCCTCAAAGTCTGGGAAGGATTGGGATATTACGCCCGCGCGCGCCATCTGCATAAGGCGGCCAAGCTCCTCGTAACCGAGTATCGCGGTAAACTGCCGGATAATTATGCCCATCTGCGCCGCCTCCCCGGTATCGGCGATTACACCGCCGCCGCCATCGCCTCCATCGTCTTCAGTGAACCCGTCGCCGTTCTGGACGGCAACGCCCGCCGCGTCATCGCCCGCTGGATCGCCCTGCGAGATGATGTCAGCACCGCTGAATCTCAAAAACTCTTGACGGCGGCCGCTCAGCAAAATTTGGATCGCCGCAATCCCGGTGACTGGAACCAGGCCATCATGGAACTGGGCGCCACCGTCTGCCTGCCTCGCAATCCGCGCTGCGGCGAGTGTCCGGTGGCATCTTCCTGCGAAGCCAACCGCCTGAGCCTGCAGCATCTGATTCCTGTGAAGAAACTCCGCAAAGCCATTCCCCATTACCAGGTCACAGCCGCTGTTCTGGAAAAGAATGGCCGCATCCTTATCGCCCGACGCCATGAAAAGGGGCTGTTGGGCGGCCTCTGGGAATTCCCCGGCGGTAAGCAGGAGGCAGGGGAGACTTTGCGCGCGGCGTTGAAACGGGAAATGCGCGAAGAGCTGGCCATCGAGGTCAGGGTGGGGAAGAAGATGCAAGAAGTGGAACACTCGTATTCTCATTTCCGCATCACCTTGCACGTCTTTCGCTGCCGCCTGATCTCCGGCCGCCCCAAGCCGCTGAGCTGCGCCCAAATCAAATGGGTCAAGCCCCGCGAGCTCAACCGCTACGCCTTCCCCCGCGCCGACCGCCATGTGATCGAAAAGCTCATGGCGTAGGGCCTGGGGTGGCATGCTTCTGCCACGCAGGGGCGAAGCATGTCAGCAAGATGCCTTGCCCTTCTCGCCCCGCCATAAATGTGGGTGGCCGGGTCAGCTTGCTGACCCGGTATATTCTAAAATAAACCCGGCCTTAAAAGGCCGGGCCACCCACCGCGCTGCGCGTGACAGGGGCATGCCACCCGGCCAGGGGAATTAATCCCATTTTCGCGTCAAATACAACATTTCTCTTGATTCCAGTGCAGATTCTTTGTATATTTAATCACTTTAACGGAAATTCCTTTTGGAAAGCTCGTTGGAACGGGCTGGCCAGAGGACCTGTCTACTGATCTTTTTTCCTTTGGGTGCATGATTCTTGCGGATCCCCCCCCGCCCCCCTTATTAAGGGGGGAGCGCGAAGCGCGGGGGGATCAAGATAATCATGCCAACCCGCCTCGGACCCGCCCCCTGACCTCCCGAATCCTTCTTGGAATAGATGCAACCCGACTTTCCCCCTTTTCTAAAGGGGGATTAAGGGGGATTACTGACAATATATAATCCCCCCTGCCCCCCTTTCTGCCCCCCTTTACGAAAGGGGGGGACTGGGCGTTTCCGCCCCAGAGAAAAATAATCGGCGTAATCCGTTTCACCCGTTGAATGAGCCGAAGGCCATCCGCCCACCGGCGGATAATCTGCGTAATCCGTTTCATCCGTTTAATCGGCGATTCTGACAACCAAAAAAGGAGATTCCCCATGCATCGCACATTGATCCTTTTCTTTCTGGCTCTCCTGAGCCTGAGCGCCCCGCTCGGGGCCACCGTCATCTACGTCTCCGGAGACCAGACCGGAACCTGGTCGGCGGACACGGTGATCGTCACCGCCGAGGTGCGCGTGCCGCCGAACATGAGCCTGACCATCCTCCCCGGCGTGGAAGTGCTGTTCTCGGTTTACTGCAAGCTGATTGTGGACAACGGGGCGACCTTGCGGGCTGTGGGCACGCCGGCGGATTCCATCCGCTTTGATGTGCTGCCGCCGTATACGGCTTGGCACGGCATCCGTTTCCTGTCCGCCTCTGATTCCTCCCGGCTGGAGTATTGCCATCTCACGAATGGATTGGCTAGCGGCAGCAGCCCAGACAATAGGGGCGGAGCTGTCTTTTGCTCCATCTCCAGCCCCACCATCAGCAACAACACCATCACCGGCAATTCTGCTGCTTCTGGCTTTGGCGGCGGGATTTACTGCTCGAATTCCAACCCCAGCATCAGTGGCAACACCATCAGTGGAAATTCAGCCACAGGCGATTACACTGGGGGGGGCGGGATTTCCTGCGGGAGTAATTCCAGCCCCATCATCAGCGGCAACACCTTGAGCAGTAATTCCGGTTACATGGGTGGCGGGATTTCCTGCGGGGGTAATTCCAGCCCAATCATCAGCGGCAACACCATCAGCGGGAATTCAGCTTACTACATGGGCGGTGGGATCTACTGTAATGGTTCCAATCCCGCCATTATAAACAACACCATCAACGGAAATTCTGCCAGTTATAACGGTGGTGGGATTTACTGCTTCGAATGCAACCCCAGCATTGGAGGCAACACCCTAAGCGCGAATACTGCCCCAAACGCGGGCGCGATTTCCTGCGAGTGGTATTCCAGCCCCACCATTAGCGGCAACACCATCTTCGGAAATGCAGCCAACTCAAACGGCGGCGGCATTTACTGTGGCTTATATTCCAGCCCCACGCTGGTCAACTGCATTCTCTGGGCAAATTCACCAGATCAACTAGATGGAACACTCGCGGTTACCTACTGCGACATCCAGGACACCCTCTGGCCCGGCACAGGCAATATCTCCACCTACCCCGCCTTCGTGAACACTGCTCAGGGCGACTATCGCCTGCAGTGGGGTTCGCCCTGCATTGACACCGGCGATCCCAATCCCATCTACAACGACCCGGACGGCTCCCGCGCCGACATGGGAGCCTGGTATTACGACCAGTCCCTGCCCGTGCGCATCCTGCTGATCCCCTACAACGCGCCCATCCAGATTCCGGCTTCCGGCGGCAGTTTCCAGTATGCCATCCAAGCGACGAATATCGAGAGCACTAACTTGTCCGCCCTGGTCTGGTGTGATGCTACATTGCCATCGGGCGCAGGCACTGCGCCCCTACTGGGTCCAGTGACCATCTCTCTATCAGCCGGACAGACCTTGAGCCGCGTGAGGACGCAGGTGGTTCCGGCGGGCGCTCCGGCGGGGCTCTACCACTACAACGCCTTTGCCGTGGCCGTGGGAGACACTTCGACGGATAGCTTCACCTTCACCAAATTGGGGACTGGGGGCTGGTCCGTCAGGACTCCTTCGGAGAATCTTGGGGTTGGTGGATGGACGAACACGGGGGAGGAATTCGCGAATGTAGGGGCGCACTGCGTGCGCCCGTCGGGGTCAGAGGCGACCCCGACTATGGAGGTTATGCCCAATCCCTTCAATCCCACCACAGCCATCAGCTTTAACTTACCGCAGGCCGGGTGGGTAAAATTGGAGGTCTTTGATATCGCCGGGCGCAATGTAGGGGCGCATTGCATGCGCCCTGAGGGGCTGGGCACACGCAGTGTGCCCCTACAGGCAGGGACGCATCAAATTACCTTCGACGGATCGGGATTGCCCTCCGGCATCTACTTCGCCAAGCTGGAGGCGGGAGATTACAGCCACGTACAGAAGCTAATTCTGCTGAAATGATCTGATCTTTCAACAGAATAGTCCGCCTTTTGGCGGAATGGTGCTTTTTAAATAATATCAAAAATCAAAGAGCAAAGACTAAAGATCAAAACTGCAAGGCGGCCTGAGGCCGCCTTTTTTATTCCTCAGAATCGCCGATTCGTATGATTTTGGCGAAGCCACCACTTCGTGGCGCTGATTACACAGATTGAAAAGAAGCCAATAATCTGCGGAATCATTTTAATCTGCGTGAATCAGCGATTCAGACAATTGAGAATGAGCCCGCTTCTCCCGCAGGGACCCCTTTCGGGGAGCGGGCTTGTTCAATTTTCTGCCCCGTCATTGATAGCGGGGCGTGGGCGGAATGCCGATAAAAATATCCGCCTTTCCTCTTGGCTGGGTGGCCCGACCAGTCCGCAAGGATCCCTTTGGGGCTTGTATGGCCGGGTTTATCATAATAATTCGCCCACCGCCCGCTTCCTCCCTCGGGCGGTGGGGAGGCACCATGTCCCTCTGCGCCTTCTCTGCGCCCTTTGCGGTTAGATTTTTCCAATAATCCGTTGAACCCGTGTCATCCGCGTAATCCGTGGTTCAGACATGGCCTGAGGAGATTTGTGCCTCCTATTTAATAATATACACAAAATATCTAATATATGCAACAACTATTCCTCCTTTTTCGCATCCCCCCTTATTTTTACGTGGCGGCAGGAGTTTCCTCCTGCCGCCCAACGCTTTTCTGGGCCGTCACGGTCCCTACCGTGACGGAAATACTACTTCTCGCCTCTCCGCCAACTTCTCTCCCCGATTGAGTGACGAGTTCTCGCCCCGCACGACCGCCCGGCCGAGTTCTCGCCATTTTCAGCTTCTCGCCCTCGCCTCCCGTCGGTCTGGCGAGATACGTCGGGTCGCTCGGTGGCGATGTACTTTCTTCGCTTGAGGGCGGGGGAGGAAAGCCTTATTGAGAAGGTGGTGATAGTGAAATAAGGATTGGGGATTGGGGATTAGTAGAGGCGGCCGGCGCGGCGGAGCAGTCCGTGGTGGGGCGGGCAAGAGCGAAATCCACCGCATGCGGCAGGGAATCAGGTTGTTCACCATCAAAAATACCTCACTTTCTTATTGACTCCTGCTATACAAATTTGCATATTATATATTGAATAACAGGAGACTCCCATGTCAGTTCCTCTGGTCATCCTCGGATTTTTGCAAGAACGGGATTACCACGGCTACGAGCTGAAAAAGCAGATCCAGCGCCACATGGGCAACTGGACCAACATCAAGTTCGGCTCCATCTATCACGCCCTGCGCAAGCTGGTAGATCGCGCCAGCGTGGAGATCGTCGGTGAAGAGCGGCAGGTCGGGAGACCCGACCGAACGATCTACCGCATCACAACCCGAGGCCGAGAAGAATTCCGCTCGCTGCTCACTAGACTCCTAAGCCGCTTCCAGCGCTCCTATTTCGAGTTTGACATCGGTCTCTTTTTCGCCGCCCAGATGCCGCCGGAAGAACTGAACCAGCACCTGGAAAAGCGCCTTGCGGAGATTAGCGCCTTTATGCAGCGGCTGGGTCAGGTCAAGAATCTGCCCGTCCACCAGACGCTGCCCAAGATCAGCGAAGTAATCGTGGATCACACGCTCTTCCACATGAACGCCGAGCTGCAATGGGCGCAGATGTGCGCCCAGCGCCTGAAAGAAGAGGACATCTACAAGCCTCGCCTGAAAGGGGCCCGGCCCTCCCACGGGACCGGATCGTGAAGGCGCGCCGGAAAATTGCCCTAACCCTCGCTATCGGGTTGCTCGGTTCTTCACAGTCGCCGGCAGGAACGCCGGTTCCCATCTCCCTCGAGGAAGCGAAATCGCGCGCCCTCAAGAATAATCTCACCCTCTCGCAATCGCGCCTTGACGAGCAGGCCGCCCGCTGGAAGATGCTCTGGGCAGTCTCCGAAGTGCTCCCCCATGTGTCGCTCAATAGCTCCTACAGTCGTCTTGACAAGGAAACCGTCGCCCGTTCGAACATCATGCGCGACGTGATTCTGCAGGAATACGGCCAATACATCAACCCCGAAGATTTCCCGCCATTTGCTTTCGAGAATCTCTACTCGACCTTTGTATCTGTTGACCAGCCTATCTATAATGGCGGTATGGAATTCGTCGGTCTGCGCGTGGCCGCGACGACCAGACGGCAGATCCGCTTCGCCCGGGCGGCGCAGGAGCGGCAGGTCATGTTAGCTGTGGAAAACGACTATTATAATCTCTGCCGCGCTCAGGCGGCGATGGATGTCCAAGAGAAGATGGTCGAAGTCTCGCGGGGGTATGCCGAGCGCATCCGCCGGCGAGCGGATCTGGGCTTGGCGGCGCCGGTGGACGTCATGCGCTGGGAGCTTCAATCCTCCACGGATGAAGGCGCCCTGGTGCAGGCGCGCTCCGGACTCGAGCTGGCGCAGCTCTCGCTGGCTCGTTCCCTGGGTGAAGACACCGGAACCGCCTATCTGCCCGCCGATTTGAATGGACTGGCCGCCGATTCCCTTTTGGGAATTCAGGTGGCCCAATTGGATTCTCTCTGGTTGAGCTTGCGCCAATTTTCACCCGATTTGCAGATCATGCAGGCCAACGTGGATTTGGCCAGGCACGGCCTGTGGACCTCCCTATCCAACTTTCAGCCCAAGTTGAATTTTAATTACACCTATAGCTGGCAGGCGGATGATGATATTCGCCTCGATGGCTTCGAGTCCTGGGTGGCCAGCGTCACTCTGCGTCTGCCGATTTTCGCCAGTTTCGGCAATTTCGCCAAGTATCAGGAGTCCCGCATCAATGTCAAGAAAGTACTCGAAGCGGAGCGGGATTACGAGGCGGGACTTCGCATCCAGCTCGCCGCGGCGCGCAACAGCCTCCTGACCGCCCTCGAACGGCTCAAAAGCGCTCAGAAGATGACTCAGCAGGCGCGCGAGGTCTTGCGCATTCAGGAGAACCGCAGCGAGCTGGGGCTGATCACAAACCTTGAACTTTTGGACGCTCAATCCGCCAATCGCCAGGCGGATCTGGCCTTGATTAATGCGCAATTTGACGCTCTGATCGCCGCGGCTCAAGTGAAGCGATGGACAGGAGAATGATCATTTTGTTCTGGATTATCCAAATATTTCTTTTAACTTAGCGTTTTATCAAATTGGTATATTTTCAATTTCTTGGAGAATCATAATGGACTTCATCGTTGCTGGCATTATCGCTCTGGGGCTTCTGGCCTATCTGGCTTATGCCGTTTTCAATCCGGACAAATTCTGAGGACGGAGCATGACTGCTGCCGACTGGATTCAAATTGCCTTCTTTGCCGCTGTCCTGGTGGCGCTGACGCCACCCCTGGGGTGGTATATGGCCCGGGTGTATCAAGGGAAACGCACCTGGCTCTCGCCCGCCCTGGGCTGGCTGGAACGAGGCATTTATCGTCTGAGTGGGATCCAGACGGACGAAGATATGGGCTGGAAGGACTACGCCAGAGCTTGGCTCTGGTTCAACCTGCTGGGCTTTGCCTTCGTTTTTCTACTCCAGCTTCTTCAATCCTCCCTGCCGCTAAATCCACAGAAACTACCGGCCACTTCCTGGCATCTCGCCTTCAACACGGCGGCCAGTTTTATGACCAACACCAACTGGCAGTCCTACGCCGGTGAAACCACGATGAGTTATCTGACCCAGATGCTGGGTCTGACAGTGCAGAACTTTGTCAGCGCGGCGGCGGGACTGGCGGTTCTTGTCGCTTTGGCGCGCGGCCTGGTGCGCCGCACCGCCTCGGCTATTGGCAATTTCTGGGTGGACCTGGTGCGTTCGACGGTGTACATTCTTCTACCGTTATCGGCCACCTTGGCAATCATCTTGGTCAGCCAGGGAGTGGTGCAGACCTTTTCGCCTTACCAAACCGTGACCACCCTGGAGGGAGCCCCGCAAACTATTCCTCTGGGGCCGGCAGCTTCCCAGATCGCCATCAAGCAGTTAGGCACCAATGGCGGAGGGTTCTTTAATGCCAACAGCGCCCATCCGCTGGAGAACCCCACACCCATCTCCAATTTTCTGGAGATGCTGGCAATTCTGCTGATCGGCGCGGGGCAGATTTATGCCTTCGGCATCTTAGCCAAATGCCGCCGCCACGCCCGGATGCTGTTCGCGGTCATGCTGATCTTTTGGGCCGCAGGGTTGGGGATATCTTTGCTGGGCGAATTTGCCCCCAATGCCACCATGGGCCTGTCGCCGCCGCTGGAAGGCAAGGAGACCCGCTTGGGCGTGGTCAACAGCCTGATCTGGTCAACGTCTACCACGGATGCATCCAATGGTTCGGTCAATGCCATGCACTCCAGCCTGTCGCCGCTGGCCGGCGGCGTGGCACTTTTCAATATGCACCTGGGCGAGATCGTTTTCGGCGGAGTCGGAGTGGGGCTGACCGGAATGATTATCTTCGCCATTCTGACCGTCTTTCTATCCGGATTGATGGTCGGCCGCACGCCGGAATATCTGGGCAAGAAAGTCGAAGCCTGGGAGATGAAGATGGTGATCATCACCATTCTGGTTCCCAGCATCCTGATGCTGGTGGGGACAGGCATCGCCTGCGTGTTGCCGACGGGGCTGTCGTCTCTGGCCAACAAGGGGCCGCACGGATTTTCGGAAATCCTCTACGCCTTTACCTCTGCCGGTGCCAACAACGGCAGCGCCTTCGCCGGGCTGAATGCCAATACTCCTTTCTATAATCTCACTTTGGGCGTGATTATGCTGCTGGCTCGGGCGGCAGCCATATTCCCGGTCCTCGCGGTAGCCGGCAGTATGGCGGCCAAGAAGATCACTCCCCCCTCCGCCGGGACTTTCTCCACGGATACCGTCATCTTCGGCGTGTTGCTGATGGCGGTCATCATCATCGTGGGCGCGCTGAACTTTTTCCCGGCGCTGACTCTGGGGCCGGTCGTTGAACACCTGCTGATGCTGGGGGGGAGGGCGTTCTGAGATGAAAGCTGAAAAGATCAGTTTACTGAATGGGGAGCTCCAGAAAGGCGCGCTGAAGGGTGCCCTGGCCAAGCTCAATCCCAAAATTGAGATTCGCAATCCCGTCATGTTCGTCTGCTATATTGGGGCGATTATCACCGCCTATTTGTTTTTGCAGGGAGCGATTCTGGGTGAGCCCTCCTGGTTCGTGTTCCAGATCAGTCTCTGGCTCTGGATCACCGTGCTCTTCGCCAATTACGCCGAGGCTTTGGCGGAGGGGCGAGGCAAGGCTCAGGCCGAGACGCTAAAGAAGAGCCGCACGGAAGTTATCGGCAGGAAAATCGTAAACGGAGTCGAAACCCGCATCCCTGCCAATCAATTGAAAAAGGGCGATAGGGTGGTCTGCGAAGCCGGCGACGTCATCCCGGCGGATGGAGAGGTTATCGAAGGCATCGCCAGCGTGGACGAATCGGCGATTACCGGTGAATCCGCGCCCGTCATCCGGGAAAGCGGCGGTGATCGCAGCGCGGTCACTGGCGGCACCCGCGTCATCAGCGATCGCATCGTGGTGTCCGTCACCGCCGAAGCTGGCCACACCTTCTTGGATCGCATGATCGCTCTGATCGAAGGGGCCAAACGGCATAAGACTCCCAATGAGATTGCCCTGACCATTGTGCTGGCAGGTCTGACCTTTGTCTTCCTGCTGGTCGTGGTCGCGCTGAAATTCTTCGCGGATTACAGCGGCTTTGCTGCAGGTCAGGATCTTTCCGGCATCGTCACCATAACCGTTCTGACCGCGTTGCTGGTCTGCCTGATCCCCACGACGATCGGAGGCTTGCTCAGCGCCATCGGCATCGCCGGAATGGATCGAATGATTCGTCGCCTCTTGATTGCCAAAAGCGGCCGGGCCGTTGAGGCGGCCGGAGATATTGATGTGCTGCTCCTTGACAAAACCGGTACGATCACTCTGGGCAACCGCATGGCATCAGAGTTCATCCCCGCGCCGGGCGTGACGGTGAAGAACTTGGCGGTTGTGGCCCAATTGGCTTCTCTTTCGGATGAGACTCCTGAAGGCAGATCCATCGTCGTATTGGCAAAAAATATTTTCAATCTTCGGGCGGAGTCGTTAAGTCCCAGCCAAGCGAAGTTTATCCCTTTCACTGCGCAGACTCGGATGAGCGGGCTTGATCTAATGGATGAAGTGGGCGTCCCGGCGGGACATATTCTTCGCAAAGGGGCCATTGACGCGATAAAGGCCCACGTAGAAGGTCTGGGCGGCCAGTTCCCTGCAGCCATGCAGACGGCGGCGGATGATATTTCCCGTCGCGGGGGAACACCATTGGCCGTGTCTGACAATGAACGCGTGATGGGAATTATTCATCTGAAGGATGTGGTGAAGGGGGGCATTAAGGAACGATTCGCTCAATTGCGCAAGATGGGGATTCGAACGGTGATGATTACGGGCGATAATCCCCTGACCGCCGCCGCCATCGCCGCAGAAGCCGGGGTGGATGACTTCATGGCGCAAGCGACGCCCGAAGCCAAATTGGAGCGCATCCGCGAAGAGCAGGCTCAAGGTCACCTGGTGGCGATGACCGGCGATGGAACGAATGACGCACCCGCCCTCGCTCAGGCCGACGTGGCGGTGGCCATGAACACCGGCACCCAGGCCGCTCGCGAGGCCGGCAACATCGTGGATCTGGAGAGCAATCCCACTAAGCTGATCGAAATCGTGGAGATCGGCAAGCAGTTGCTAATGACTCGCGGAGCCTTGACCACCTTCAGCATCGCCAACGACGTGGCCAAATATTTCGCCATTATCCCGGCCATGTTCGGGGCGCTCTACGCCGCGAACGGCCACGCGCAGGGGCCGCTGGCGGTGCTGAACGTCATGGGTCTGCATTCCGCTGAAAGCGCCGTCCTGAGCGCCGTAATCTTCAACGCGCTTATCATCGTCATTTTGATCCCACTGGCCTTGAAAGGTGTTGCCTATCGGGTGGCCTCGGCTTCGCAGCTCTTGCGCCGCAACCTGCTGATTTATGGTCTGGGCGGTGTGATTGCTCCTTTCATCGGCATCAAAATTCTTGACTTGGTCATTGTAGCTATGGGTTTGGTAGGCTGAAAGAGGCGAAACGATGAAGCACTTCTGGCCGGCCCTAAAAATATTTCTAGCCCTGACGGTCCTTACGGGAATTGTCTATCCGCTGGCGATTACGGGGATTTCGCATCGGGCCTTTCCGCATAAGGCGCAGGGAAGCCTGGTGAATGTCAACGGTCAGGAAGTCGGTTCTGTCTTGATTGGGCAGAAGTTCACCGGCCCGGGCTACTTTTGGCCGCGCCCGTCCGCCGTGGACTATAATCCTCTGCCCTCTGGCGGCAGCAATCTCGGGCCCATCAGTGCGACACTGAAATCTCAAGTGGATCAGCGCCGCGATGCACTTGCCTCGGCTCTAGGAAAATCCGCCGCCGACATTCCCCCAGATCTGCTTTTTGCTTCCGGCAGCGGCCTCGACCCTCACATTAGTCCCCCAGCCGCCTTTTTCCAAATAAACCGCGTGGCCCAGGCCCGCAACCTAGATTCTGCCGATCGGAAAAAATTGCGGAGTCTGGTCACTTCCCGGATCGAGAAGCCCGACTGGTACTTTTTGGGCCAACCGCGCGTCAATGTGCTGCTGCTGAACATCGCCGTGGATACCGCATTTGGTGAGAGACAGCCGTGAAACTAGATGAGCGCCCCGATCCCGATGCCCTGCTCCGGGCCTTGAAGAAAGAAGAGACGCAGGCCAGCTCCGGCAAACTGCGCGTTTTCTTCGGCATGGCCGCGGGTGTAGGCAAAACCTACGCCATGCTCAAGGCGGCGCAGGAGCGACTTCGCGAGAGGGTGGATGTGGTCATTGGAGTCGCGGAGACGCACGGACGCGCCGAGACGGAGGCCTTGCTCGCCGGGCTGCCGCTCATCCCCAAGAAGAAGCTCGAATATCGTGGCGTGACGCTGGAAGAGATGGATCTGGACGCGATTCTCGCGCGCCGGCCCCGGCTCGTTCTGGTGGACGAACTGGCGCACACCAACGCTCCGAACTCGCGCCATCCCAAGCGTTGGCAGGATGTGGAGGAATTGTTGGATGCCGGCATGGACGTTTATACCACCATCAATGTCCAGCACCTGGAAAGCCGCAAAGATGCTGTGGAAGGCATCACAGGCGTCATCATCCGCGAGACTGTGCCGGATTCCATTCTGGAACGCGCATCGCAGGTGGACTTGATTGATCTATCTCCTTCCGAGCTGCTGAAACGGCTGCGGGAAGGAAAGGTGTATCTGGGCGAGAACGCGCAACTGGCCCTGGAGAACTTCTTCAAATTGGACCGGCTGACGGCGTTGCGGGAAATCGCCTTGCGGCTGACGGCCGAGCGGGTGGATCTGGAACTGCAGGGCATGTCATCGTCGCCGGAAAAACGCACGGCCTGGAATGCCAATGAACGCCTGATGGTGGCCGTCAGCCCCAGCCCGCATTCTGAGAGGAACATCCGCGCCACACGCCGCCTGGCCTTTACCCTGGGGGCCCCCTGGGTCGCCGCCCATGTAGACACGGGCGTCAATTTGAGCGAACCTGACCGAGCCAGTCTTTCCAAAAATCTCAATCTGGCTCGCGAACTGGGCGCCGAGACGGTTACGGTCACAGATCCGGACCTTGCGATGGCCTTGCAGGGGATCGCCCGGCAGAAGAACGTATCGCACATCGTGATGGGCCGCCCCAACCGCCGTTGGTGGCAAGACCTCATAAATCGAGGAACACTGCTCGACCGCCTGGTAAAGCAGAACAGCGAGATAGACGTTCATGTGATTCGCGTGGAAGAGGATTCTGCCCACAAACCCCGGAGCCGATCCTACCCCGGCATGCGAGCCCCGCTGACCGACTATGTCTATGTCTTCACCTTGATGTTGGCTGTGATGCTGGTCAGTTTTGCTCTTTTACCCACCATTGAATATCGGGCGGTGGGATTTTTATTCCTGCTGGCGGTGCTGGTTTTGAGCCTCTTTCTTTCACAAGGTCCGATTCTGTTTGCGGCGGTTCTGAGTGCCCTGCTTTGGGAATTCCTGTTCATCCCGCCTGTGGGCACCTTCACTATTTCCGAGCCAGAAGACGCGGCCATGATCCTGGCCTATTTTCTGGCCGCGCTGATTGTAGGGACACTGACCAATCGCATACGCTCCCGCGAACGTTTGCTGCGGCGAGAAGACGAACGGCGAGAAGTCCTTTATAAGCTGGTCCGGGAGATCGCCAGCGCCGGCCGCCGCGAGGACTATCTGGAAAACATCGTTGATTTATTGGGCAAGTATCTGGGCGGGCGCTGCACTATTCTCCTGAAAGATGATCAAGGCGATCTAGTTCCTGCGACCGCCTTGCCTGAGGGGGCGCCTTTGAGCGAAAAGGAAAAGGCTGTAGCGATCTGGGCGCTGAACAGCAGCAAGCCAGCAGGGTGGTCCACTGACACTCTCGCTTCCGCCGAATCCCTCTACCTGCCGCTTCGCGGCTCTGCCGGCCCGATAGGAATCTTCCTTTACCGTCCTCAAAAAGCCGGCCGCAAGCTACTGCCGGAGGAGGAGAACCTTCTGGATGCGGCGATTCAGCAGTTGGGGAGTGCGCTTATTCATCGGATTTAAGTGCGCATGATAATCCCGCTCTCATATTTTGCAGACGGCAGACGTGGGACTTATATGATAATATAGATAGTGAAATCATCAGCAAGACAGAGATTTAGGACGGATTCAAAATGCAGAGACGATCTCCGTGGTGCGCCGCGGCAGGGATGTTTTCATTGCTGTTCAGCCTCTCCTGCAACAAGCCGTCGCAGGAGGCCGGTACCAATCCCGTCGGCCAGCACCGGCCCTCGGAAAGCGAGCGCGTTCCCACGGTGGCCTCGGTAAGAGTTCAGGAAGTGCAGATCGGAT
>Ga0315284_10005833_pt1 | contig 17515 bp, 9 predicted proteins | sample YL17G09_16_MG_FD_203696 | JGI IMG/M metagenome (GOLD analysis project Ga0315284, IMG submission 203696) | Sediment microbial communities from Yellowstone Lake, YNP, Wyoming, USA - YL17G09_16 | ecosystem: Environmental > Aquatic > Freshwater > Lake > Sediment | place: USA: Wyoming | collected...
AGATCGACCGCCTGCCGCTGATGCCCATCACCATGATGTTCGCCGCCGACCTGGCCGGCGTCCGCTACGGCGAATACGCGCGCGACCATCGCGTGCTGGTCGAGGCCCAGATCCGCACAGCGGAGGAATTCGATTTCGATTACGTCTCCGCCATTTCCGACCCGGCGCGGGAGGCCGCCGATTTCGGCGCGGCCATCGAATGGTATGAGAACCAGCCGCCGGCGCTGGCCGAGCACGACTCGCTGCTGGCCGACAAGGCCCGCCTGGGCGCGCTGAAGCAACCCGACCCGCGGGGCGGCGGCCGCATGCACGACCGCGTGAAGGCCATCGAGCTGTTCCGGCGGCGCGTGGGCATCTCGAAGCTGATCGAGGGCTGGGTGGAAGGGCCCTGCGCGGAGGCCGCCGACCTGCGCGGCATCAACCGCCTGATGCTCGATTTCTACGACGATCCGCAGTTTATCCGGGCGCTGTTCGACGCCGTGGTGGACAACGGCATGCGGTTCGCCGGCGCGCAAATCCAGGCCGGCGCCGACATCATCGGCGTGGGCGATGCCGCCGCGTCGCTGGTGGGGCCGCGCTTTTACGACGAATTCGTGTGGCCGGCCGAAAAGCGGCTGGTGGATAGAATCCATGCCGCCGGCGGGCGCGTCCGCCTGCACATCTGCGGCAACACCCGGAAGATTCTGGCCGGCATGGGAACGCTCGGCTGCCAGATCGTCGATCTGGACTTCCTTTCGCCCCTGAGCGAAGGACGCGCGCAAATGGGGCCGGAGCAGGTGCTGCTGGGCAACATCGACCCGGTCAAGGTGCTGCGCGACGGCTCACCAGAAATTGTCGCCAGCGCCGTCGCCGAATGTCACCGGCAGGCCGGCCAGAAGTTCATCGTCGGGGCCGGCTGCGAAGTCGTTCGGGACACGCCGCACGCCAACCTGCGCGCCCTTTGCCAATACAGGTGCCGGCTGTCAGCCGAAGGGTTGTAGGTTCGAGTCCTACCTGAGGAGCCATTCTTCTCGGAGATTCCGCACTCCCCACCCCGCATTCCGGCGGCTCCCCACAGGTTAACGGTGTTGTACCGGTCGCCGCGGCGACCCCCGGCTTGCCGTGGGTCCCGCTGGCCGGCCCCCCCGCGCCGCCACAGCGCGCGTCTCCGCAGCGGTTTCCGCGCGGTTCGTTCTCTCGGCCCACCTGGTGCCTCTCACCTGAGACCTGAAGCAGTTGCAAAATTCCTGACTGGTTTTTCCGTAGCCCAGGCTTTTAGGCCTGGGTACCCAGCCAAAACCATTCCGCCAGCCCCGTTCACGGGGCTTCCTCGACCGGCCTTCAGGCACCTGCGGCAGGCGAGGGCTGAAGCCGTGAAGAAAGCCCCGTGAACGGGGCTGAAATGCTGATGGGCATTGGTTCTCCCCAGTAAAAACGTCCCGTCTGCCCCCGGTTTAGGTTCCCGTTTTAGATTTACCCCGGTTTACCGTGAAGGAATCGCATTCCCCGGGGATTCAACGTTTTGGTACCATGTTCACTATCGCAGTGGTTCGTTATAAGATGGCTGCGCCCGGTCGGGGTACCAGTCAGTGCCCGATGAATCCGATGACTGGACAACGACGGGGCACGCTACGGTGGCTCAGTCCGCGATGCGCACTGCTGAACTCGAGGCCGAGTACAATGCTGTCCGGCAGGACGCACAACGTCTATGTGATGAGCTCGCTCGTCAAGTCAACCGCCTGCTAGCGAGCCGCAGTATAGCGCTCGGCGTTCCGTTACAGGCGAGGGTTAAGAGCTGGATTTCGATCACTGAGAAGCTCAGCCGCCTGCCATTTGACCTCAAAAGTATCATCAGCCTTCAAGACCTTGTGGGCCTCAGAATACTCCTCCTTTTCCGCCGCGACGTGGCTGAGGCATGCAGGATCATCGAGGCAAACTTCACCGTCGTCAGGGCCTATGACACGAGGGACCGCCTTGCCGCAGACCAATTTGGATATGCCTCACGGCACATAATCGTGCGTGTGCCTGACTCTTGGCTCGCAGTCCCAACCATAAGGGACCTCGGCGATCTATCGGCCGAGATTCAGGTGCGAACGCTGAGTCAGCACGCTTGGGCCGAAACTTCGCAGTTTTTTCAGTACAAGCGAGAGAACACTGTGCCCCCGCAAGTACGCAGAACTGTTGCCAGGGTCGCCGCCCTACTGGAGACCGTGGACCTTGAGCTTGAGAGAGTGCTCCAGGAACGCGAAGGGTACCGGGCAACGAGTGATGAGCAGGAGCCTACAGAGCTTCTAAACGTCGACAATCTAGAGACGATCCTAGACTCGCTTCTCCCGTCGGCCAACAAGGACAAACCGCGCGAGAGCTACGCTGTTCTTCTCGAGGAACTAAACCACGTCGGCATCCGGGATGCATGTGCCCTAAAGGAGTTCGTGCGAGCAAACCTTGACATTTCCTTGGCTCGAGACTGTATGGCCGCACACGAGTTGCAGAGGCTGTCTGAGAAGGGGGGCAAACCGGTACCCGGTCGGGCTGCTGAAGGCAGATACTTCAACCACGGGGGGTTGGTCCGCTGCATGCTGCGCGATCGATTCCCGAAAGAAATGCAAACTTTATGGGACACATGGATGAGCCATACCGGAAGAACGGAGAAACCGGGGTCTGCCTGAGTAACCGTGTGGGGAACAGGCGCCGCGAAGCGGCGCAAAGAATCATAGCCGGGGGTGAGGGCCGCGGGTTTTGCGGCCCGAACCCCCGGACAAAAGCGGAAAAAGCAATGCGCCGCGACAGCGGCGCGAGAAGGACCTGGCGTGTCGGCGTTCCCAGCGCCATTCTCCGCGCCCTTGCCAGGGCGCGGAGAGTGTTCACGCTGGTTCCGGGGGTTGCGGGCCGCAAAAAGCAGCGGCCCTCCACCCCCGGCTAAGATTCCCGGCGCCGCTTCGCGGCGCGGCTTTCCTGTGCTTGGTGACCCGCCGTTGAAACGGCGGGCTAAGATCAGGCGGTCGCTTCGCGACCTTCGTTGGCGTTCCTCTCCGGCTGCCAAGCGTTACACTTTTCGGATACGAGCCATATTTCTAATAGGAGTTACTATTTTGACACTTGACAGCCATGAGATAATAGGAAATTGGACGATCCGAGAGAGGGCGGCGCGGGGACGCTGCCCCGACCCTTGACAATTCGAGGCCCTAGCTTGGCGCCGCCGCACGGATATTTTGCGACAGTGTTGGCTCGTTCTCCTGTTTTTCACCTGTATTAGCAGGTGGCATTAGCTGGCCAACTTGCTAACACCTAACCTGCTGAGCAGACGGTGGATAGCGGTGAAACCGGAGGCTTTTAGCATCAATCCCTGGATTGTCCGCAATGCTAAGAAAACAGGCAGGTTAGCCAGTCACCTCCTGTTATTTGCGGAATAAAAGCTCTACAAATCAGAAATCGTAGGCGGCGCGGGCCGGCCGTTTCGCAATTACGGGGTGCGTTCTTTCCCCCCACAGCACTGTTTTTCCAATCTCTCGAGCACTCCACAGCAAACCCCGTGAATTGCCCCGCCGCACGTGTTAGATGTCGGGTGTTACTGAGGTGTGCGGAACTTGGGCACCAAGTCTTGGTAAGCCGGGCGTCGGGTCGGCTGTAGAGTTCTGCAATTCTAGCGGAGCACCGCGGAGCGGTGCAGCGAATCATAGCCGGGGGGTGAGGGCCGCGCATTTGCGGCCCGAACCCCCGGAGAAGGCAAGAAGAGTAATGCGCCCCGGCAAGCCGGGGCGCGAGAAGCACTCGGCTTGTCGCGCATGGCTATTGGACATTCCGCTCGTTGCCGGTTTCTTTCCGCTCGATTCTCCGCGCCCCTGCCGGGGCGCGACAACACTGCCGCTCGTAACCGGGGGTTGCGGGCCGCAAAAGCAGCGGCCCTCACCCCCGGCTATGACTCTCGTCGCCGCTCCGCGGCGCCCTGATCGACTGAAGGCCTGGGTTTGAAAGAAGTGGTTCGCTACTTTGGCAAAAGTCAGTAGGTGCGTAGTTGAAGCGGTTGGATCGGTCTGATAAACTGCGCTTTCGCGAGCGCCGCATGCCGGAGAAAGTCCCATTACTCCCCATCACGGAACCGGAGGCAGGCGAAGACCAGGACCGCGGGCTGGTGAACGAGGTCCTGGCCGGCAAGCTGAATGCCTTCGAGGAACTGGTGCGGCGGCACGACCGCCGCGTTTATCGCGTTACTTTGGCTATCACGCAGAACAAGGAAGACGCCGAAGACGCGATGCAGGACGCGTTCCTGAAGGCGCTCGAGCACCTGAATCAGTTCGCCGGCGCCGCGCGCTTCTCCACCTGGCTGACCCGCATCGCGGTGAACGAGGCGCTGCAGCGGCTGCGGCGGCGCGGCCGCTTCGACTCGCTGGAGGAGCCCATCGACCTGGGTGACAGCCTGGTGCCGCAGCAGGTCGAGGACTGGCGCGACAACCCCGAGCAGCAGTACGCCAAGGAGGAGTTGCGCACGCTGCTGGAGAAAGCCATCGGTTCGCTGCCGGCCATCTACCGCGCGGTTTTCGTCTTACGGGACGTCGAGCACCTGAGCAATGAAGAGGCCGCGACCATGCTGGAGCTGAGCGTGCCGGCCATCAAGTCGCGTTTGCTGCGGGCCCGCCTGATGATGCGCGAGCGGCTGTCGCGGCACTTCGCGGCCGCCCATTCGGGAGGATCCTGATGGATTGCCGGAAATTCCTGGAAGAATTCTCCGATTTTATCGACGGACAGAGCACCATCGGCGTCCGCGAAGCCATCGAGGAACACATCGCTCTGTGCAAGAAGTGCGAGGTGCTCTACAACTCCACCCAGCGCACCCTTAGGATTGTCGGCGACCACTCCGAGCAGACGTTCGAGCTTCCCGCCGACGTCAGCGCGCGGCTGTACGATCGCCTCCGCACCCGCCTGAAAGAACTGCAGAAATAAGGGGAATTACAGCGCAGTGGTGCCGAGGCACGCAGAGGGAAATGAGTCTCTGCATTGAACCTCGGCTGCGGGTTTTTCGAGCTACCGCTGGATTTCCGCCGCTTCGTCTTTCAGCAGCGCCATGGGCTTGTCGAAGTGCGGGGTGTCCATCCACTGGACGAGCCATTGACCGTTCTGTTTCACCAGCAGGGCGCGGCCCTCGTATTCGCGGTCGGGGTCGGGAGCCGAGGAGAGCAGGGCGCGGGCGGGCGGAGTGATTTCCACCCAGCGGTAAAGGAAGCGGACTTCCCGCTTGCCCTCGCGGTCCTGATAGCGCTCGATCTTGGTGACGGCGCGGCGGCCCGCCCCCACGATGCAGGCAATCGCTTCCGGAGTCTCGGAGAAATGCGGGCGGCCCGCGGCCGCCAGCACCATGCCGGCCGGCGTCCATTGCCAGAAGCCCGCCTGCGCGCCCCGCCCCAGCACGCCCAGCGGATCGTACTTCATGGTCTTGGAAACCCGGATGCGAAACTCGGGAAGCGTAAACGGGTCGTAGCTCTTGATTGCCTGGCGAACGTCATGCTCGGCCTTCACCGTCAGCAGCATCCACGGCAGGAAGACGAGCAAGACGACAATGCCCAGCAAGACGGGAATGGGCAGCGGGAAGGCTCGCCCGGTGGAGTCCATATCAGTTAAGCGGCGGCCCTCTTCTGCGCCGCGTTCTTGAGGACCTCGATGCCCTTCTTTAGAATGCTGTCCTCTCTGGGAGCCTGGGGCTGCGCGGGGGGCGGTTCGGGCTGTGGTTCCTCGGGCAGCGCGGCAATCTCCTCGGGTTCGGTGTCGGTGACCGCCACGTTGGGCGTCACCCCGGTGTCCTGGATGGCCTTGCCGCCGGGCGTGTAGTACTTGGCCACCGACAGCAGCAGCGCCGAGCCATCGTCCAGCGGGATCAGCTTCTGCACGGAGCCGACCCCGTACGTTTTCTCGCCGACCACGTCGCCGCGTCCGTTCTCCAGGATGGCGGAGGCGAAGATTTCGCCCGCGCCGGCCGTGGCGCGATTGACGAGCACCACCACAGGAACGCGCACCGTCGCCAGCGCGGGATCGGCCGGGAAGTTCTGCCGCGGGTACTTCTGCCCCTGCAGATAGGTGATCAGGCCGTGGTCGATGAACAGGTTGGCGGCGGCGATTCCTTCCGCAATCTCGCCCTCCGCCGCGCCCCGCGCGTCCAGCACCAGCCGCTCGGCTCCGGCATTCAGCAACTGCTGGGCATGGGCCGCGATTTCCCTGGCCCGGCCCTGCGGGAAGCCGTCGATGTTGAGGTAGCCGATGCCGGCCTCGACCATCTTCCGGGTGACCGGCGGTGCCGCCACCACTTCCCGCTTCAAAACCATCTTCTGCGGTTCGCCGCGGCGCACGCGCACCACCGACAGCGTGACGCTGGAACCGGGCTTGCCGGCCAGCACCGTCTTCACCTCTTCCAGCGACATCTCGCGGGTGGAGTCGCCGTCGATGGCTTCAATGATGTCGCCGCCCTGCAGGCCGCCCCGCGCCGCCGGTCCGCCGGGGATGGCGCTGATGATGGCCACGTAGCCGAATCTCTTGGAGAGGACCAGCCCCAGGTCCGCGTTGCCCTGCGTCTTGCGCTTCTGATAGCGGGCGTACTGCTCGGGGCTCAGGTAGCTGCTGAAGGGGTCGAGCGATTCCAGCAGGCCGTGCAGGGCGCCCACCGTCACGCTTTTCAGGTCGGGCTCCTCGACGTAGTCGCTGCGGATCCGGGAAAGGACCTCGCTGTAGACGGCCAACTGGCGATACGGGCCGTCGGAGGCCGTGCTCTTGCCGAGCAAGCCCCCGATCAGCATCAGGATCACCAGCAAGGTGGAAAACAGAACGACACCGACTTTGACCCTGCTATGCATGAGATTGATTCCATCTCGCCACTTGGAAACTCGGCTGGAACCTCACCAAGCGCCAGTATACCACGCGGCAACAGGGTCCTGCCGGGTTGTTTCACAGGCCCGGGCGGCGGCTTCGCTGCGGGGCCGGCGGGATGTCGCTACAGCGCGACTATCTGGGGCAGCCCCGGCAGGGGCGAGACCCACTTGACAGGGACCGTCGGGATGAATAGGCTAGGCGCCGACTCTACAAAAGGGGCTCGGGAGGAACAGAGCAAAAACAGTATTCTTGGCGACAAGCGAAGGGGTTCTGGACTCCTGGCGCTTGTCCGGGGAGGAATTCATGCATTCGCGATCCGAGATCCGCAGGGCGCTGTTCGCGGTTGTCGTCCTGGCGCTGGCCACCGGGCTTGTTTACGGACAAGCGTTCACCTCACTGTCAGGGACGGTCGGCGACGCGACCGGCGCCATGGTGCCGAGTGCCGCAGTCGCGATCAGCAACGTTCAAACCGGCGCCCAGAGAGAAGCGACCACCGACAACGCCGGCCGGTACAGTTTTGCCCAGGTGCTTCCGGGCACATACAAGGTCACGGCCAAGGCCCAAGGTTTCTCCGAGTTCGTCCTGAACACGGTGGAGTTGCTGGTCAACTCGCCGGCGACGATCAATATCACCTTGCAGGTAGGGGCGGTGACGCAGAGTGTGCAGGTCGAAGCGGCCGCGGTGCGGCTGAATACCACCGACGCCTCGCTGGGTAACGCCATCGGCACCACGGCCATCGTGGAATTGCCGTTTTTCGCGCGCAACGTTACCGGTCTGCTTCAGTATCAGCCCGGCGTGACGAGCTTCGGCGCGGGCGACGACCGGGACGGCGCGGTCAACGGCGGCAAGTCCGACCAGGCCAACGTCACGCTCGACGGCGTGGACGTGAATGACCAGAACGGGCGCGCGGCCTTCACCAGCGTGCTGCGCGTGACGCTCGATTCCGTGCGGGAGTTCCGCACCACAACCAGCAATGGGGGCGCCGATTCGGGCCGCGGCTCGGGCGCCGACGTGGCCCTGGTGACCAAGCAGGGCACCAACAGCTACCACGGCTCGCTTTACGAATACCATCGCAACACGGTCACCGCGGCGAACGGTTTCTTCAACAACCGCGCCAAGGTGCCGCGCGCGCCGCTGCTGATCAACGTCTTCGGCGCTTCAGTGGGGGGACCGATCAGGAAGAACAAGGCCTTCTTCTTCCTGAACTACGAAGGGCGGCGCGACGCCAGCTCCAGCAGCGTCACCCGCACGGTCCCGACCGACACGCTGCGCCAGGGAATCGTCCAGTTCCGAGACAGCAAGAATGTGTTGAAGCAGATCGGTCCTGCCGAGATCAAGGCCCTCGACCCGCTCGGTATTGGGGTCAATCAGGCCGTGCTGAAGATCTTCCAGAACGACTACCCGCGTGGGAACGACAATTCGATCGGCGACGGCATGAACACCACCGGGTTCCGGTTCAATGCGCCAACGCCGTTGCACCAGAACACGTACATTGCCCGGCTCGATTACACCCTGGACAATGCCGGCAAGCATCAGCTTTTCTGGCGCGGCAACCTGCAGAACGACGGCTCGATCACTTCGCCGCAGTTTCCGGGCCAGCAGCCAAACTCGGTCGGCCTGGCCAACAACAAGGGCTTTGCCGCCGGCTATACGGCGCTGCTGCGTCCCAATCTGATCAGTACTTTGCGCTGGGGCTTAACGCGCCTCGGCACTGAGAGCACGGGCGTTCGGACGAGTTCCTTCACCTACTTCCGCGGGTTCTCTGACCCCTACGGCACGAGCACCGGATCGGTTCGAATTGTGCCGGTCCACAACGTCACCGAAGATCTCGCCTGGGTGCACGGCGCGCACGATATTCGCTTCGGGGGCTTGCTGCGTTTTGTCAACAACGGATTGTCGTCGTATGCCCGCGCGTACAACAGCGCGGTCACCAACGCGTCGTTCCTGGCCGGCAGCGGCGCCGACATCACGCCCGCCTCGCTTGACGTCAACAGGAATGACACCACCAGCTACACTTACGCGATGACCGCCCTGATGGGCCTCATTACCCAAGGCAATGGCAATTACAACTACGACATCAACGGCAACACCCTGTCCACCGGCACTCCGGTCGGGCGCCACTGGAAGAACGAAGAGTATGAGTTCTATGCCCAGGACACCTGGAAGATACGCCGCAACTTGACCATCACCGCGGGTTTGCGCTACGCGCTGGAGCCGCCGGTGCATGAGGCCAACGGCATCCAGACCTCCTCCAATAAACCGTTTACCGATTGGCTGGACCAGCGCGGAGCGCTTGCCGATCAGGGCCGCTCCCAAGCGGAGGCCGGCGACCTCCAAGCCATACTCGCCAACAGCCCCGGGGGCAGGCCCTTGTATCCCTACCATAAGAACTGGTCGCCTCGCCTGGGCATTGCCTACACGCCGAACGGCGATAGCGGCCTTGCGAAGTTCCTGTTCGGCAATCACAAGACGGTGATTCGCACCGGCGCCGGCCTGTACTACGACCTGATGGGGCAACCGCTCGCCGGGACGTTCAGCGGCAACATGTTTGGTCTGTCCTCCTCGGTCTCCAACCCGGGCAACGTGTTGACCGCGGTTACCGCCCCGCGCTTTACCGATTTCTGGAGCGTGCCGGCGTCCCTCGTCCCTCCCGCGCCGAAAGGCGGTTTCCCGGTGACCTTCCCCAAGGCGTTCCAGATCACGGGCGGGCTGGATGACAAGCTGGCCGCGCCCTATACCATGAACCTGAACTTCAGCATCGCCCGCGAGCTTCCCCGCGGCTTCCTGGTGCAAGGCTCCTATGTCGGCCGCCTCTCTCGCCGTTCCCTCATCCAGCGCGACATCGCCATGCCCACCAACCTGAAGGACCCCAAGTCCGGCCAGACTTATTTCGAGGCCATGACCCTGTTGGCGACGCTGATCGACTTCCAGGGCGTGACCGTGGCCAACCTGCCGAAGATCCCCTTCTTTGAAAACATGTGGGCCAGCGCCGCGGCCGGCGGATTCACCGCCACGCAGATCATCGCCAAGGACTACACCGGGAATAGTGCGCAAGGCGACTTTACCAACACCCTGGCGAACATGGACCAGTACTGCAATCGCAGCGGCACGACACTGAGATCGACCGGCACAGTGAGCTCGCTCGCCTGCTCCGTCCTGGGCCCCAACGCCATGTTCAACGCGCAGTTCTCGGCGCTTTCCGGCTGGAGTTCGATCGGCTCCGGCTCGTACCATGCCATGCAGTGGACGGCCAGCAAGCGGATGGGCGACTCGCAGTTTGACTTGAACTACACCTTCTCGAAGTCCATCGATCTCTCCTCCAACGCCGAACGCGCCGCCACCTTTACCGGTTTCGTGATCAACTCCTGGAACCCGGGCCAGTTGAGGGGCGTGTCGAATTACGACACCAGGCACAACTTCAACTCCTGGGGCATCTATCAGCTCCCCTTTGGCAAGGGAAAGAAGTTCGGCCGTGGGGTCAACCGCGCGATTGACGCCTTCATCGGCGGCTGGCAGATCACAGGCACCTTCCGTCTGTCTTCCGGCCTTCCCGTGAGTCCCAGCGACGGCTCCCGCTGGGCGACCAACTGGCAGCTCAGCAGCTACGCCACGCCAAACGGCAAGCCGATCCCGAAGACCACCAGCAACAAGAACGCGCCGGCGGTGGGCGGCACGGGCGGCCCGAATCTCTGGGACGATCCCACCGCCGCCGTTAATGCTTTCGCCGAAACGATGCCCGGCCAGACCGGAACCCGCAACACCATCCGCGGCCAGGGGTACTTCGACATCGACAGCGGCGTCGGCAAGAGCTTCACCATGCCATGGAGTGAGAACCACAGGCTGCAGTTCCGCTGGGAGAGCTTCAACCTGACGAACACCATCCGCTTCGATCCGCGCTCTGCCAACATGAGCCTCACGTCAAAGAGCAACTGGGGCAAGCTGTCCGGCCAGCTCGGACAACCCCGGCAGATGCAGTTCGCGCTGCGCTACATGTTCTGATCGGGAAAAACAGGCCACAGAGACACAGAGGCACGGAGAAGAACCTTCCTCCGTGACTCTGCGCCTGTGGCTGTTGTTTTTCAGGCCCTTCTTCCGAAAGCGCTTCGGCGGGCTGCGTTTGCGGCTGGTCTCGTTACACTTTTGGGCGAGTGGCCGTTTTTCGGTGCCAGGAACGACGGGAACCCATCCGCAGATTTCGCAGATTTAATCTGCGCCATCTGCGTAATCTGCGGATGGTCTTTTTCGCTAAAACTCGTAGCGCAGGCCGAACTGCATGACGCGCGGCTGCGTGAGCGTGCTGCTGTACTTGCCGAAGGTATTCGGGCTGCCGATGTTGATGGAGGGCGAGTCGAAGCGCACCGAATTGGTGACGTTGAACGATTCCCACCGGAACTGCAGGCTGTGCTTCTCGGAATAGGGCATGCGGAAGCGCTTGCCGACGCTGGTGTCGATGGTGAAGTAGCCGTCGACGCGGAGGCAGTTGCGGTTGCCGGTCTGGCCGGGGTAGGTAAAGTCGAAGGAGGCGAAGGCCGCCGCCGCATCCGCGAACATGTTGGGCCCGCTGGTCCCCGCCTTGGTCGGCGCCGGCGCGCTCTTGGTCGTTTCCATGCCCGGTACGGCCTTGATCGGAGTCGCCCATCCCTGCCACTGGTAGTTGGTCGGCCAGTTTTGCCCGTCGCGAACGCTGATCGGCAGGCCGGTAGTCTGGCGGTACAGGCCGCTGACCTGCCAGCCCCCCAGGATGGCATCCACGATGCCGCCGTGGTTCAGGAAGCGCTTGCCCCTGCCGGCCGGCACTTCCCACACCCAGTTGGCGTTCCATTGGTGGGTCATGTCGTAGTCGGAGACCGCCTTATTCTGCCCGGGGACCCACGGATTGATGATGAACCCATAGTTCGAGTTGGTGCCGTCGTTTTCGGCGCGCGAGCTGATGTCGATCGACCTGGACCACGTGTAGTTAAAGGTGAATTCCAGCCCCTTGGAAAAACGCTGCCGGAGGGTCCATTGCATGGCGTGATAGTTGCCGCCGGCTATCGAGCGCCAGGACGTGAATGAGGCAAATTGCTTGTCGTAGAACAGGAACGATCCCTGCTTGCTGCAGGTCGGTTTGCAGAAGCGATCGAGTTGTTCGGTGGCGCTGACCGTATCCGTCGGATACGTCAGGAACTGCGTGTACACAGTCTGCGTGGCGGTCTGCCCGGGGGCTGCGGTCCATACATTTTCCCAGAAGGGGATCTTCGGCACGTTTGCTATCGGCACCTTGGCCCTGGCCAGCGCCGCCAGTTGCGTGGCCGCCTGCCAGTAAGTGGTCCCCGAAGCCGGATCGGTCAGATTGGTCGGCGTGGCCACATCCACCTGCGCCGCCGAGCGGCGCGAGAGCCGGCCAACATAGGACCCCTGGATGAACAGGCCGTTCTTGAACTCACGGCCAATACTCAGGTTCATGTTCATGGTGTACGCCGGGCGGATCTGCGAGTCGATATTACTCTGCCCCGAGTATTGGAACGTGCTGGGCGCAACGATCGGGAAGGACATCTTGGGAGCGGGCGGCACCAGCGCCGCCGGCAGGTCGTAGAGGCCGGTGAAGCGAGGTCCGGTCTTCTCGTCGTAAACACTGGCCACGCTCATGGAGGTCGCCAGACCCTGCCCGCCGGAATCCGCGCGGAGAATCAGGCTGTTGCCGAGCTGGTCATAGTACATGCCCCAGCCGGCGCGGATCGAGGTCGCACCCGGTCCGCCGAACAGTTTCCCCAGCAGGCCGGTGGTCGATTGCGGCGACCAAGCCAGCGCCAGCCGGGGAGCGAAGTCTTTCTTGGGAAACTCGTAGAGGGGGCTGCCGCCGGGCGAGTTCGAGGGGATGTACTTTAACGGCGTCACCTGCGAGGCTGCCTTCCCCTGGTCGGCCAGGCCGCCGCGCTCATTGAACCATGCGCCCATGGACGGGCTCAGCGAAATCTGCAAGCCATCGCGCTCGTGAATGGGCGGCGGCAGTTCCCAGCGCAGGCCATAGGAAATCGTTAACGCCCGGTTGAAGCGCCAGGTGTCTTGCAGATACATACTGTACTCGCGCATCACGAAATTGCGGGCGACCGGCGCGCCTACTGCCTGCACGTTGCCGTTCAGATCGTAGTTGTAGTAGGCCGTGCCCGTGGAGATAACGCCAAGCAGGTTGATCACATCCTGGCGATAATTGGCCTGGTCGCTCCTGCCCAGATCGGCGGGATCTTCCAACGCGCCGGATCCGACCAGCCGCGAGGAGCGCACCTGCCCCCAATTGAAGGAGCGGCTGTAGTCGTTTCGCGAGTTGCTCACCAGCCGCATCAGGCTGCCGAACTGCACGTTGTGCGCACGCTTGTTCCAGGTGAAATCGGCGGTCTGTGTGTGCACCGGCAGGATCCGCACGGCCGCCGTGGTGAAGGCGTAACGGTCGTCCATGTTCAGGAAGCCGACGTAGGAACTCGTCTGCGTGCCGCTCGATTCCACGCCCTGGCGGGTAAAGCCATAACGGAAGTTCGCCGTCAGCCGCGGATTGATCAGCAGGTTGTAGCCGGCGGCCAGGCCCTTGCTGTTGTTCAGGTTGACGCTGCTGGGCGGCTGGTCGGGGAACTGCGGCATCGAAACGCTGTGATCGTTTTGCAGGTTGGCGCGCACGAACAGGTTGTGCCGCCCCGAATCGGTGGGGTTGTAATCCCAGCGCGTTACATACGTGTTCCAGCGCAGCGGAAGCGGCGCGATAAAGCGGTAGCCCTGCATATTGAGACTGCCGGTCGTAGTCGTATTGGGAAGCGGGTAGCTCTGGAAAACCTTCATGACCGCCGGATTGGGGCCGATATGCAGTGGGTCGAGCGCCGTCACCTGGGCTGGCGTTAGTGTGCCGACCGTGCCGTCAGTCTTGACGTAATGCATGATGCCCTGGCGGAAATCGGCGTTGGGAACCATCCGCTGCGACGTGCCTTCCTTGGCGTCGCGCCGCCCCTCGAAGTTGAAGAAGTAGAACAGCCGGTTCTTCTTCACCGGCCCGCCGACGGCGGCGCCGAACGTGTTGCGGATCAGCTTGGGCTTCGGCAGCCCCGCCAGGTTGTTGAAAAATGAATTGGCGGTTGTGACCGTGTTGCGGGTGAATTCGTAAGCCGAACCGTGGATGCCGTTGCCGCCGGACTTGGTCACCAGCGCGATTTGCGCACCGGAGCCGTGGCCTTGCTCGGCGTTCGCGTTGGTCGTGGTCACGCGAAACTCCTGCACCGAATCGAGCGTGACGCGCAGCACGCTGGTAAACGCGGACCGGTCCTGCTGGTCGTTCACGTCAACGCCGTCGAGCGTCACGTTGGCCTGGTCGGCCTTGCCGCCGTTGACCGAGCCGCTTCTCGATGTGCCGTTGTTCTCGCCGAGGAACGTCACGCCGGGCTGCAGCGCCAGCAGGCCGACCACGTTGCGCGCCTCCAGCGGGAGCTGCAGGATGGGCCGCGTGCCATAGGCGTTGCCGATGGTGGCGTCGGTGGTGTTCACCTGCGCGCCCTCGGCCGTCACCTGCACCGCCTCCGCTACCGCCCCCACCTTCAGCGAAATGTTGATCGTGGTCGGCGTGCTTACCAGCAGGCGCACGTCATTCATCGTGACTTCCGAGAAGCCTTGCGCCTTGGCGCGGATCCGGTAGTTGCCCGGAGGCATTTGCGGGAAGATGTAGCGGCCCGCCTCGTCGGAGGTCGTCTGGCGGGCTGCCTGGGTGGCGACGTTCTCCAGCGTGATTTGCGCGCCGGGAACCACGGCGCCCGATGGGTCGCTGACGATGCCGTTCAGTGACGTAAGCGACTGCGCCGCCAGCAGGCCGGCGGCCAACAGCACAACACCAATGAGAGTCAACCGTCTGTTCATAAAGGGAAACCTCGCCTTCGAATTGCCGCACAATACCACCCCCGGGCGCGCTCTGCAATACCAATCTGAGGGCTGAACCGCAGAGACGTAGAGAGCGCAGAGAGAAACTCTCCGCGTAATTCCCGCGGCCACCATGCCGGACTGCGGTGAGTGCCCCAGGCTATGCGCGGGCGGTAGCGGCGCGGGCGCGCAACCGCTCGTTGACGTGCACCACCTTGGCCGGCGGGAAGCCGTTGAACCAGGTGGCCGAGGCGCTGCTGTAGGCGCCGATGTTTTCCGAATACACCAAATCGTCGATGGCCAGGTCGGGCAGCTCTTCGGCCTGCGAGATGGCGTCCAGCCCGTCGCAGGTCTGCCCGAAGACGGCGCAGATCTCCGTCTTGCCCCGCTTGAAGGCCTTCACGCGATACTGGCAGTGGTCGAAGATGATGCCCGAGTAAGTGTTGTAGATGCTGTCGTCGACGTAATAACAGGTCTTGCCGTCGCGAATGGCCTTGCCGATGATGCGGGCCACGCACACGGCCGCCGTGGCCACCAGGAACCGGCCGGGCTCGGCGAGAATCTGCATGTCGGCGGGAAACAGGCGGTCGATTTCGGCGTTGATTCTCTCCGCCAGCAGGCTGAAGGGCTTCACGTGGCGGTTGTAGGGCGCCGGGAAGCCGCCGCCGATGTCCAGGATCTTGATTTCGTGGCCGCGCCCGCGGGCTTCCTGGATGACGGCCGCGGCCATGCTCACGGCCTGCACGAAGTTCAGGAAGTTCGTGCACTGGCTGCCGACGTGGAAGCTCAGCCCTTCCACCACCAGGCCAACCCGGAACGCTTCCTCAAGCAGGTCCACCGCTTCGCCCGGGTCACACCCGAATTTCGACGACAGCTCGACCATCGAGCCGGTATTCGGCACGCGCAACCGCAGCATCAGGCCGGCATGGGGAGCGTGCTGCCGGATCTTGCGCAACTCCTCGAGGTTGTCGTAGGTGACCAGGGGCTTGTACTGGTCCAGCGCCCGCAGCGTCTCCGTGGGCTTGATGGGGTTGGCGTAGACGATCTTGTCCCAGATGAAGTCCTGCTGCTCCTTGGCCGGCAGGTGCTTGATGTTCTCGTACACCAGCATGAACTCGGGCAGCGAAGCGACGTCGAAGCTGGCGCCGGCCTGGTAAAGAGCGCGGATGATTTCCGGGGCGGGGTTGGCTTTCACGGCGTAGTAGGCCTGGACCTTCGGCAAGTGCTTGCGGAAGTCGGCGTAGTTGGCCCGGATGACGTCGTGGTCGATCACCACCACCGGCGTGCCGTGCTCCTGTGCGACGGCCTGCAGTTGCCTGCTGTTCATTGCCCGCCTCCCTGTCAGCTCTCAGCTATCAGCTCTCAGCCAAAAGCTGAGAGCTGATGGCTTCTGCATGCATCTCAATCGAAGACCGGCGCCGACCCGTCGAGCATCTTCACCTTGTTGTGCAGGAAGTACTCCTTGGTCAGCGCTCTCATCATCGCCGCGCGCCGGTCGTAAAGGCGTTTCAGCTTGCGCGGCTTGTGCCTGGCCAGCGCGTAGTGCGTCAGGATGGGCATGGCGATGGTGGTGTCGGTGTAGCAGACCAGGGCATCGGGCAGCCGGTCCGGGTCCACCTTGCCCCAGCTCACTGCTTCGCTGGGCGTGGCCCCGCTCAGGCCGCCGGTGTCGGGGCGCGCGTCGGTGACCTGGAGGAAGTAATCCTGCCCGAATTCCTTGATGCGCAGCACTTCCTGGATCTGGGGCTCGGTCTGCAGCATGAAGTTCTTGGGGCTGCCGCCGCCCCACAGCACCACGGCGCTCTTGCCGCCGGCGCGCTTGGCCGCCAGCACGAAGGCCGTGGTCTCGTTCACGTCCCTCGAGGGATTGATGCGCAGCCTGTTGCCGCGCAGCTCGACGCCGGCCACGTTCATGCCGATGGTGGAGTCGCCCGGCGACGAGGTGTAGCAGGGCACCCCGGCCCGGTAGGCGGCGGCCAGCACCGAGACGTCCTTCATCCCCGCTTTCCGCTCCCATTCCGCCGCATACCTGCCCAGCAGATAGTGGAACTCGCCGGTGCCCATCTCCCTCTGGAACTCGGGCCGGACCAGGATGCTGCGCAGGATTTCGTCGGTGGCCATCAGGCAATCGCTGTAGCCGATCAGCACGTCATAGATGCGCACGATGTCGTTGTCGCGCAGCTCGACGTCGTCCATCTTGAAGCTGCCGGCGCGTACCGGGTAGTTCAGCGCGAAATGCAGGTCGTGGTATAGGTTGGCGCCCGTAGAGACGATCCAATCGACGAAGCCGGCCTTGATCAGCGGGACGATCGCGGAGCAGCCCAGCCCGGCCGGCGTCAGGGCGCCCGACAGGCTCATGCCCACCGTCACGTCCGGCTCCAGCATCTTCCGGACGAACAACTGGCAGCCCTCCTTCAACCGCGCCCCGTTATAGGCCAGGAAGGTCTCGTCCACCAGGTCGGCCAGCTTTTCCCTGCCGGTCAGGTTCTTGGGCAGGATGCGCTTGCCGGAAAGGTACTTGTCCCGATTCGGGCATTTCTTTTTCTTCAGCCAGTCCGGCATTTCAGAAAGGTCTTCCCGATAACGGCGGCGCGTTGTGTCTGTCTTGGGCATGGCAACGGACGATTGTAACGGGTTTCTCCCCGTCAAGTCACCAAGACGCCAAGCCTGGCGCCATGGCGGCGCAAAAGCGTTGACCCGCGTTTCCCTTTTCTGCTACGGTCGCATTTCGCACCTATACTGTGGGTAAAGGCATGCGCTCCCCAGAATTCTCCACGAGGAGGCCCCCGGGCGAATAGATGTTCGTCGC
>Ga0315284_10005835_pt1 | contig 17513 bp, 19 predicted proteins | sample YL17G09_16_MG_FD_203696 | JGI IMG/M metagenome (GOLD analysis project Ga0315284, IMG submission 203696) | Sediment microbial communities from Yellowstone Lake, YNP, Wyoming, USA - YL17G09_16 | ecosystem: Environmental > Aquatic > Freshwater > Lake > Sediment | place: USA: Wyoming | collected...
GAAATAATCTTGAGCAAGCAATAAAGAGACAAGACATTTTAGAAAGCGCAGAAAAAGAAATATTGGCAAGAAGAGAGCAAATGCTATTTGGTCTTGCGAGCTGGATATTTGACCAATTTAGCCTAAAAAGAAGCGAGGGAAAAATAAAGCTACTCTATAACCTGATCCAGGAAGTCTTGCCAGGTGATTTAGTAGAACTGACGCGTTGGTTCTTGAGTACACATAGTTTTGATGTGGAAGATTTCTGGGGGTGGAGTTGGTGGGAATTAAAGATGGAAGGAGAAGCTCAGTGGTTGCAACCTTTAGAAAAACTGGAGAGGCTATATGTGGTCAAGGCGTTATCCAACCTTGAATCAAAAACGGATCCGGAAATTCAGGGAATTATTTTGCCTCATAGTCGAGATCTTGCGTACTTGGTTGAGGGGACTAGAGACTTAATGAAAACCCTGGATGATATTACTAAGAATCCGGAAAACTGGAAGTTTGTTATCTCGGAAGCCGCAATATCTAAAACGTCCTTATTAAGGGCATTGCTTAAGAGGGCTAAGGAAGAGCAGGAAAGAAAGGAGTTGGAGTTTAAAAGAACTAACCCTATATCGCAGCGCAAAGTTGAGGCATTCAAGAACGACGTTCTGAGGGGTTTTAATGAATCCACTGTCGTGAGAAATATCTTCACGCATTACAAACTATATGAAAATAGAGTGTCCGAACCTTATCATATCAAGGAGGATCGGTTTGGAATCAACACAGTCGATGATAAAGCAGCTTTCTTTGAAGAATGGTATGTTCATTTTGGTGAATGGGGAGTCCACTATGGGGAAAATTTAGCTTCAAGTGAAAATTCATATCTGTTGGGCGAAATCGCAAAGAATTGTGCTGAGATAAAAGAAGGACAATTTGAGGAGCAGCTAATTAAATTTGAGGAATTATCTAGTGTTCTGATCTTCGCGACAAATATGGCTATATGGAGATTTTTTGAAAAATCAAAATATTTTACACCGAAGTGGCATAAGGACACACGACAATTAGATGTGGAAGGATTCAATGGTTGGTATGAGTTTAATGGAGAACTAATACCGATTTTTGAAACGTTTTATATGAGAACAGACAAACAAATTTTAATTTTAAATAGGTCAAAACTTGGTAAGTTAATCCAATATTCACCTCTGAATAAAGGAGAGAGTGAACAATTTTTAAAGGATATATTTTATATGAATGTGCAGGCGTTTTCTGAGAACAATGATTTATTGGATGGTATTATAAAAAAACCTCCCGATTGGTTGCGAGAAATAGGAGATGAAGAGAGGCAGAGAGAATATTTACAAGAGAGAGTACTCATCCACGTCTTCGAACGGTTTGAGTATAACAAGGATAATGACTTTGAGGGCTATAAATTGAATCTGTCAGACTAAGGTAAATTAATTAGATGCATCTCAGGATAAAGGGGTCACTTCTTTATCTTTGACGAAATTAGGGTCGGCGCCCTTTAGAGTTAGCCTCATTACAAGCATCATATGTGGCGGACTTAAACGATAAGGATGACGAATGATACGTTCGGACATCACAGAACTGCATTACATTGCACCGATAGAAAATGTACCATCTATTTTGGAGCATGGAATTCTTTCTCACAATCAGGCAAAGAAGATAGATCATAATTAAGTAGCCATGAGAGAAATTCAAGAGTGAAGTCTGGGGTCTTGTATTTTGACATTTACCTTCAGGGTATGATAGAGCAGTTCCATGGCACGACCTTTACACATTGAATACAGCGGAGCTGTGTATCATATGGATGAAAATGTGAAAATGGGGCAGCTCTATTTATTCAAACAACCTTAGATTCATTAACTCTCCACGTTTTCCCATCCTTCACCTATACACTTCCCTTCTGTGATCAATTCTGAGTATGCCTATCTGCCTTTTCTCTTTTGAAAAGTCATAGATCACGTTTAAGCTTTTATTCTGGCCTTCAGCCATTTTGGGAATTCCTGCCAGGGTAAAGCCATGGTATTTGAGGGAAGAGGTGTTGTTTTCTCGATTCGGCAAACCAGAATCCCTTTACCCTCAGCCCTCTTTCCAGCCAGAGCGGCAAATTTTTTCAGTGGTTCTATGTGTTTCAAGGTAGGTGTGGCTGTCAGCTTAATTTCTACTGGATGCAAGGTATTGCCTATCTGAATAATCAGATCTACTTCCAGGCCATCACGGGAACGCCAGAAAAAAATATCCGCATTCTTCCCTGCTGCGGCAAAGACTTTGTATGCCTCGCTGATTATCAGCCCCTCAAAAAGTACACCCCCCATGGCACCGGTTACGGCCGCTTCCCCGTTTGGTTGGCGGGTCAAGGTGCAGACGATAGCCGGGTCAATAAAATAGAGCTTGGGTGTCTTCACCAGCCGCTTCCCGTAATTATTGAAGTAGGGAGAGAGAAACTGGCAGAGATAGGATGCTTCCAGAACTCCAGCCCAGGCCTTAATCGTAGGGAGCGAAACGCCACATTTCCTCGAGAGGGCGGCTGCGTTAAATGTCTGTCCGTGGTAAGCGGCGCACAGTCCCAAAAAGGTCTCGAAACTCCGAAGGTCCTTGATATTCTGCAACTGCCTCACGTCTCTCTCTACATAGGTCTGAATATACGAACGGAGCCAGAGATCTCTTTTTTCAGGATTCAAGGAAGGTTCGGGATATTCTCCAACCCAGAGAACGGATTCAAGGAGATTCACACTGTCCGGTTTGGCCTCCAGGAGGCTAAAAGGAAGGAGTTCCAATAAGGCGATCCGCCCTGCCAGAGATTCACTGACATTCTTCATAAGCTGGAACTGTTGAGAACCGGTCAAAAGCCATTTACCTGCTCTGTTTCTCTCCTTGTCGATGCGAATCTTCAGATAGGGAAGCAGGTGCGGGACATACTGGATTTCATCCAGGATCACGGGTTTAGCTTTGAACCGGTTGAGGAATCCGTTTGGATCTTCAAGGGCAATATCTCTTTCCAGCGGGTCATCAAAGCTGACATAATCAAACCTGTTGCCAAATTCCTGGAGCAGGAACGTTGTCTTTCCGGATTGCCGGGGACCGGTTATCAGGAGCGCCGGGAAAAGGCTGAGAGCTTTCTTCACCGTTGAGAAGAGCAAACGACGAACATACATACAGCAAATATAAAGTTCAACTTTAGATTTGTCAAGAATTATCTTCCCATAAAAATATCTTTTTTTGAGAAACGGGCTTCAATATCTTTACAGTCATCACTGGATTAAGTAGTATTACATTATTATGCAAACCAAGAAAAAGTACAGCCCGGCTGCTAAAGCTTGGTTATTGAATGTAAGGACTTTCTTGACCCGGCAAACATCACGTCGCCGGGAATAGGGTTTTTGGATTAATTAATTTATATTATATCCGTTCTGAGTGGTACTTAGAAAAAAACTGCTAAAAAGATGTTAAATGACATTTGATGTGACCCTCTGCTTCTCTGCTTCTCCCCGAGATGTGATGAATTATATTAATTATTGTGGGGATGGCAAGAAAAAAAGCAGGGGCCTTGTGACCCCTGCCGCCTTTGTCTTATCGTTCTTCTCTGATTAACCGGTATGAAGTCTGGTTGAAAATATCAGGACACATGGAATGGATAATATGTTTATCGTTCTCCCAAGGCAGGCTTCCTCCTGTGAGGAGCAGATTTATGAATTGATACGCTCCCCAGTACAGGTTTGCACACACGTCGCCAATGTTGAACGGATCTACCTCAAGCCTCTGCCCCTTTCTATGACCCCACGTGCAGTGCCTTTCTACGCCAAGGATCTCAACAAAAACCCTGTATTTATCCAATGAAGGGAATCCCTTCCCTATCATATCCCTCAGGGTGGGCCGGGTTCGGAAAACAGAAAACGTATCTCTCTTCATACGCCGGACTTCCACCTGGACCCTCCCCATTTCCGGACAGAGCCCTTTAAAAGAATCTGAAGTTTTTTCCCAGGGCGAATTACCCCCATAGTGGAGAGACCCGAGGAAAGGTGAGATTGCCTGGTACAGGGACCCGCAGAGACCATCGTGATTCATAGCAGTTACTCTATATTGTTCTCCCTCTCTATGCCCGTAGGGACAGCCTCCCTCAACCTTTGTTATTGTTACCTCTTCATAACAGCTGTTGATTGTTTTTAAAACGGTGGGGACAAAGTCCTCTGGTCTTTCCGCTTCAAGATAAGGTTTTGTCTCGTCCATAGAGTATTCCTCCTCCTAAATTATGTTCGGTGGGTATCAATTGTTGAACAAAAAATAATCAATAGACTGCAAATAGTGCAGGAGTCAGGAAGCATCAGCCCGGTAAAAAGGATTCCTATGCTTCAATAATTTCAGTTTTTTTAAGATCGGCTGTCCCGAGGCCCAACCTCTCTCCATACTGGAGGACCGGTTCCCACATCTCTGTGGTGTAAGTCGGATCATGCTCGGCCATGAGATGGGAACAGTATGAATCTGTTGCAACAATATCTCCGGAAATAATTAATCTGTTTACCCCTTTCTTTATCTCGGCGCCATCAAGCATTGGCCCGTTTTTCGTAAGGAGGTCCTGGGCGTCTATCATGGTCATTTCGCACCGTACAGCATCGGAGAACTCGGCAGCCAGCTTTCGAAAAGGAATCCTGAAGGATTCATCAACAACCTTTGAGTCAATTGAGCCACCCTTATGAAGCTTGATGTGTGCTTCCCAGCGATTTAGTCCGTAGACCGAGCCAAAATGGTTTTTCATTGCACAGGAAAACCCGGCATCTCCATGACGTTTGCAATTAGCAACATTGATGACGACATCAGCCTCTATCAGGTTAATGGAGGGGTCAATCTTTTTCATCACTTCCCAGGTTGTCTTCTCGACCGGGGTAAAGAATTCGGGAAAGCTTCCGTCTTTTGGCAGCAACTCAATGCCGCTTTTTTTCACTTTTTCATACAATCCCATCTGCTGAAACATCCGCTCCGACACGCTGTCATAAATTGAGACCTTCTTTGCTCCCGAATCAATGACCGCTTCACCGATGGAAACGACAAAGTCAGGGTCAGAGGAGACAGGGTACGGGCCCGGTGCTACCGCATTCAATTTTAAAATGACCGTTTTCCCCTTAACGAGCTTTCCCAGGCCTCCAATCTTTTCAATCCCTTTCCTCAATCTCACGCTTCGATCATTCCCTTCCGCAACTACTAACATGGGCTTCCCGTGTTTAAGAAAGAGGTTGCCCATTCCCTGCCTTGGCCTTTTCCCCAGGACCGGGACGCTTGGTTGCGAAAGCACGGCTGACGGAAAAGCGAAAGCACCCAAAAGGCCGAGGGAAGTCTTTGCGAGAAATTCTCTTCGGGTAAATCGGTCTCTATTTTTCTTCATGTTCCTCCTCGAACTCCGCCGTGTACAGCCTCTTACTTTTTCGATTCACTGAGAACGGTGGATATATTTTTTGATGTCACCTCTGCAATTCTTCTTATTGTATCTCTGGTCTTTTGATCCATCTTGAAAGCAGTTATTCTCACAAAATAGGTATTCTGGTAAAACTCTATCTGATTTCCCGCTTCCTGCCCCTCTTTCCCCAGTCTTAATACCTGCGATTCCTTCCTCTTGAGAGCCTGAAAAAGGTCTGCAGTGCTCTTTTCATCCTTCATCATATAGATATCTACGATAACGGAATCCTTTCCTGCCACATATTCCTCATGAATTAATTTTGAAAACCCCCGTTCAAGGTAAAATGGTGCCCCGCCATCGATATAGCTGTAGAGAGATTGATCGTCGTATATCCTGTAGGGATAGGGAGTGGTAAACCCCTCACCCTTCATCTGATAAGGCAGGACTCTGGTTAATGCTTCATCTGAAAAAGAATTCTCCGCGAATAAACCGAAAAAAGAAATGAGGGTTAAAAGCAGGATGAGTGTTTTCATGCCATCTCCATTAGTCTCTGCGTTTTTCCTTCCTGTGTGAGCAGGCACTGCAGAGTATTTTCCCTTGATCCTATGCAGTTAAGGTTACCTTTCTTACCTCAATTTTGCCCGGATCAGCATTGCCGATGCCCAACTTCTCAGCAGACCAGATGTGGCCAGCCTTCTCTTTTGTTATTGGAGGAATACCCTTTTCTTTTCTCCTCGCATTGATGATTTCAAAGCCAGTAACATCCGCAGCCACCCTGTCCTGGCTGATGATGATCTTGTGGTTCACACCCTGCGGATCTACATGAGCGCTCCCCTCATAAATTCCCATAAGGGCATCAAGGACGACCAGCTTCGTCTTCTTCATGAGAGGTTCTCCTGCATTCACCTCGGCAATCTGCGGGTCGGCATTGTGATCGTGCATCTTTACGACAACTTCTCCCACATCAGGGGGAAAGATGTTCAGGAGGGATTGTTCGGAGAGGCTTATTGTCCCGTACATGTTCTTGAGCGAGAGGGTTACCCCTGGAAAGTCAGCAGACTTCAGTACTGGAACGTTGATCAGGTAGTCTATCTGCTGGCTCAAGATCCTGCTGTACGATCTCTTCAGGTCTACTGATTTGATGTACACGGTACACTCGGGATCGAGCCAGATGCTCTTGTCGTGGTAAGTCCCGTAGCACCGGTAACCCTTGTCAGTGGTATTAATCTGATAGCCGGCAGCGATGAGGAATTGGTCAAGGTTATCCCAGATGAGGATGTTATTCTTATTGATTCCTGCATCAGCCATACTGTCGCAGATTGCATATCCCACTTCAGGGTGGGCAGGTATCTTACGGTTGACGGTATTCACCTTGAGTCCGATGACCTCTTTCTCATGCAGGTTCGGGAATATCTTGAGCCACCCTTCCTTTGCCGATTTTGTATCGGTCAGCGTCTTTATCCCCTCGTCTACCATTGTCCGCACGCGCTTGGGATCGATCTTGTAATTATTGTCAATCGCCTTCAGGTTTTCTGTGACTGCTACCGTGGATTTCGGGCCCGGGGGTTGGGATGCCCCGGCGAGAAGGGCTGATGGTTTGACGGCAAGCATCGCGGCAGTGAGTGCAGAGCTCTTCAGAAATGATCTCCTTGAGAGAGAGCAATTGCTGGGATGGCCTTTCCTTTCTCTGTGTTTCATGACGGGTTTCCTTTCTTATCTCCTCGGATTTTTTATGTCACTATAAACCTTTAATATGACCTTCTTGAAGTTGTGTTCGTAAAAAGGATTTTCGCCTTCAGGGAATTTGATTTCCTCGGCCGCCTTTTCCGGAGGGATATTTTTTTCCACATACTTTTTTACCTGCTGCCTGAAGGCGACGAGTTTGTCAATTGAGCCCTGGATTTCCTTTTTCTCGGCAATGCCCACGTGGCCGCATATGATCTTATCAATGTCAAAAGCCTGGATCCTCTTCAGAGACTCTATCAGGGCATCGATGTTGCTGTCATCGCGGTAATCAGGCATTCCCGATCCTTTGATGAGGAGGTCGCCGCTGAAGAGCACCTTCTCTTTTGGCAGATAAACAATAATATCGCCCCCGGTGTGGCCCCCTCCCAGGAACTTGAGCTCCATCTCTTTTCCCCCTAAGTATAGGGTCAGGCTCTCATCGAAGGTTATATCCGGAGGGACAAACGTAAATTTGCCCAGGCTCTTCAGGCTCTCATCGACCTTGCCTTCCTCCTGTTCCTTCCTCCTCTGGACGATAATCTTCCTGGTGAAGGTATGACTGATAATGTGTGCCTGAGGGAGGAAGGTCTCGTTTCCCCCGACATGGTCAGTGTGCCAGTGGGTATTGATAACATACTTTACCGGCTTATCCGTGACTGCCCTGATCTCTTTTACCATCTCCTCGGCAAAGGCGGGGATGAGGAGGGTATCGACCACCACAACCCCTTCATCGGTCACGATGAAACCGCAGTTTGAGAAGCCGAGGTCAGTAATCGCATAAACACCGGGTGCAATCATTTTACTGCGCCCTTCTCCTGCTGCTGGTGAAGGCAGGGCAACCCCGCAGAGCAGGAGGATAAGGGAAATCAGGAAACACTTTCCCGGATTCATAAGAACCTCCTTCCGAATCATCGCTCTTAAAATCTGACTTCAGGAGGTAAATCCTGGAACGACCACACTTCATAGGGGACAAGTCCTTTTGAAGGGAAAGGATCCCATTGGAACTCCTTCTCAAGCCATCTCCTTCGCATATCGAACATAGCCTCTGTATCCTTTTCGCTGAATTTCTGGTCCTTCCTCTTTTCTAATACCTTTATGTAGGCATTGAACATCGTTTCCACCGATTCTTTTACGAGATTAAAATTTTCTCCGTTTATCTCCAGGCCCGGCCTTTTGTAAAAGCTCACCCCAACACAGGAAGCTTTCAGCTTATCCGTATGATTCCCGTGGAAGAGTGGCTCCCTGAAAGGAGTAATATCAAGCCCGCGCTTTGCGAAGAGTTTATCCAGTTCTTTCTTCACAGAGGACAAATCCTCCTCGATAATCGTACCCGGGGTAATGTCCATAATTCCCCCTACGGAGCTGCGACCATCCTTCCCATACATAAAGTTCATGGCGATGTGGAGCATTCCCACCAGCGGGGTTTTCGGATAGATATCGATCTGTATGTACCGGTTCCAGAGGGGCTCTGGTATCATGGGGGGAAGGGCCTTTTTTACCAAGCTCCTCATATAGCCACCCTTCTCAATCACTTGTCCCCGCGCCACCTTCACCACATAATCTGCCGTTTCATATTCAAAGCTCTTTGTCTGAACATCTTTACTCCCGTTCAGCCGGCCAATTGCATCCAGGACTTTTGCCTCCATCTCGTCAACGAATTTTTCCATCTTCTTTGCGAACTGAGACTGCTCCTCGGTAAGATTACCGGGGAGGAAAGCAAGCGACAGTGCAGGCATGAGAAAGACAAGGGAAAATAAAAGTGACAGAATGCCTTTCATACAATCCTCCCTGTCCCTCTCAAGCGCCTGAACCACTTGCCAGGCCCTTTAACTTCTTTTTCGCCCAGTGGTGATAGGGGTCTATTCCCAGGGCCTTTTCGTAATTCTTCTTAGCCTCGTCCTTCTTATTGTTTTTCTCCCAGACCGTCCCGATGAGGTAATAGGCCTCAGCCATTTTAGGATCTTTTTTCAAAAGCTTTTCTAATTCTCCGACGGGTTGTTCCGGGGCGGGAGGAGGCCACCCGTCCATACCCTCAAGAGCTGCTAAGAGCTGGATGTTCACGTTGTCCGGGGCCAGTTCTTTCGCCTTGGCAAAAGCAGCGCGACGGTCGCTTATATACATCATGAGGCGCGGAAAGCTCACGTGGTACATCTTTCTCCGGAGCACCTGGAATTTAAGAATCTGGGTGTCAACGCTGTCCTCTTTTACAGCCAGCGAGGTCTTGATCAGCTCTAACGCCGCATCAATATGCTTATCACCTTCCCCTGTCTGGTCGAATTCCTTTTCGCTCTTGATATCAAGGCAATCGACTATGGCGAAGTATGCCTTAGCCGCATAATACGAGGCCTGGTTGTCCTTGGGATTTTTCTTTGCCATCTCCTCAAAGGTCTTGACCGCCTTTTCCAGGAGCGGAATGTCCAGGTTCTGCCAGCCTTTATCCAGGTCTGCCATCGCCCCTTTCAACGGCTCCTGAGCCAGGCTCACCGCACTCATCCCGAATACCAACAGGATTACCAGAAAGATACGCACAACTGCCTTCTTCATGCTCCCTCCTTTTGTTGATTGAGTTCCTATGCACCTACGCCAATTAAAGGAGATCTATATTACACTAAATCAATCAAGTTAACAAGATGTTTTTATGGGAATTGTGATAGCCGAATGAAATTGTCACACGAATTGGACAACTCCTCAAATTCCCGTTGACTTCAAACAGCAAATTTAATAGGTTTAAGGTGCAATCGAAGTTTCCAATTACAATGAGAGTTCTTATGGTGAGAGGTCATCGCTTAAAGATGAGCAGATACCATTTGCAAAATGCAAGAAACTCGACTTGACCCCAACGACCCTTAGTCGGACTTCATGTTTCAGCTGACGCGCCAGGAGACCACAAATTTGATATCGCAAAATGCGATGTCATGTTCCTGGGGCGGTCACCGCACGCGACCGTATGCCTTCACAGAACACGGCGCCGTCATGGCGGCAAATATCCTGAAGAGCCGCCGCGCGATCCAGATGAGCGTTCTTGTAGTTCGCGCATTCATCAGGATGCGACAGATGCTGACCGATCAGCGCGATCTGACCCGGAAACTTGGGGAAATCGAGAAGATGCTGACAGAGCGGCTGGATGTCCACGAACGAGCTATTGTCCATGTGCTTGAACAGATCATGCGACTGCTGAATCCGCCCGCCGTGCCGGAACCGCCTCGGAAGAAAATCGGTTTTCATGTGCGCGAATCGCGCGCCCGATACGGGACCCGGAAATGAGACACATCACTCCAGAATCACGATGCAGTCTGCGACATCCGCTTTTGCGGCAGGATCAACATGAAGGGAGATGAGGTGACAACAAGAAACAAGACGCGACCCCAACGTCGGATTTGAAGCAGATGTGACCCTCTGCTTCCTCAGTTTCTTTAGGGTCAAGTTCCTTTGCCATTATTCGTTACATTACATCTGCCCAAGGGGGCGATTAAAAGTGAAATTAGCGGGTTTCATGAAGATAGTCTCTCCCGTCTGTTTGTAGGTTTTAGTAGGCACAGTAACTGGCAAAGAAATTAAGAACGCTGCTCCACCAAGAATAGTTCCAATGAGTCCCGCAGGTCTCAGTACGATAACATCGGCAATTATTGCTGCTGCCGATGGTTCTGAGGGTGAAGCTGTCTTTTGATTCTCAGCGAAGGCTACCGGGTTTAAAGAGAGCACGAAAAAGACGATAAGCAATGTGGTCATGATTCTTTTCATGGTAACAATTCCTCCTTTTCCATACAGTGGTCGATTAGCAACACTTTTCCAAGGGCTTTACAAATCTCCCTTTACCATAGATTGTGTGTATAACTTTTTCTATTATTATTTTTACCCGAGTGTGTGTCATACTTAGTTAAGATTTAAGGTAGGGCTCTTAACATGGTTGTAATTTCAACCAAATATTCAAAACCATTTACAGGAGGAGCCGCTGATGAGAAGGGTATTACAGGTAAGGAAGGATGTCAAGGCAAGAAGGGCAAGGGTTAAGGAGCTTATGGGGTTAAACTTGCATGAACTTGGAAGGGAGATAAAGCTCCAGCTGATCCAGGAGTTAATTCCTTTGGGGCTCATGCATGTAGGAGAGGTTTTGCAGGAAGATGTAAAGGTCCTTGCCAGGGGGTTTAGGGTCTGGTCTTGTTTTTTGACTTTTTTTACTCTGATAATTGTTTAATAATCCATTCCTCGATGGTTAGCAACCTTTTTATATTGACAGAAAAAGTGAGGATTCTATAGCATCCTGAGAACTTGCATGAAAGTGGAGCGGGTATGTGAGGTTCACCTGCACACTTCCCTTCTATGATCAATTCTGAGTATGCCTATCTGCCTTCTCTCTTTTGAGAAGGCATAGATTACTCGATAATCACCAGCCCGGTACGAATAACAGCCCTTGAATTCTGCCTGGAGCGGTTTGCCGATCAGTGGTTCCTTAGCTATATACTCTAACGCAGTGGCCATCCGCTCTTTGAATCTTTTATCTTTGAGCTTTTTGAACTGTCCTGCTGCGGTGTTAGAGAAGACAATAGGATAGGACATTTTAACGTTTCTGCACTCTGTCTACTACTTCACTGAAGCTCTTGACCTGCCCCTGTTCCAGCTCCCTTCTTGCCTTCCGTATTTCCTTTAAAGCCTTTTTGTCAGACATCATCTCCAGGGTTTCAAGCCAGCCAGCAAACTCCTCTGCATTCATAACCACCACGGCCGGTTTCCCGTTCTTCGTGATTAAAAACCGCTCGAGCCTTTTATCCGAATCTCTAATAAGCCTGAGAAAGTGTGTCTTTGCTTCAGTAACGGTCAAGGTAGTCATAATCTTCACCTCCTGCGATATTTATTTAAGTATAAGCATCCCCTGAATACTGTCAAGGATAAAATGACTATAATAATGACTACTTCTTATCTATCTTTTGGTTTCTTATTTACGGGAATCCTACCTTAAAATAGCTTGACACAGAAGAAAGAGCATTCTATAAACGGTTCGATATCGAACCATTAGCAAAAGAAATCTCACCTGATGACTCCTAAACAAAGAACTGATAGTGAACCGCTGGGTATTCTTGTTGACCGGGTACGAAGGGCCTTGATGGTCAGGTTACAGAATAAATTTCTTAAAGCCGGGTATGATATCACCGGTGAACAGTGGATGCTTCTCCATCTGCTCTGGAAGAAAGACGGCCAGTCCCAGCAGCAGCTTGCGAATACCCTGGGGAAAAGCAAGTCCTCTGTCGTCCCCATGCTTGATCGCCTGGAGAAAAAAAACATCGTCGTCCGGATTCCTGATAAAACTGACGGGAGACAGAAGTTGATTTATCTTACGAAGAAGGGGAGAGCCCTGGAAGAGGAACTGGAGCCGCTCAATCAGGAGAATTTGAATCGTTCGCAAAAGAACATCCCACCTGAAGGCTTGAAGAAGTGCTGTGAGGTGTTAGAGCAGATGTGTCAAAACCTGAAACATCTCTCCTGACAGATTAAGGAGGCAAGGGCATGTCCATCGTATACCCCGAAGAAGAGCTTTTTAACAAGGAAGGGGATATACCTTATCTCAAAAAGATTGCAGAAATCCTCGAGCCGTTGAATCCCCAGATGGTCAATACGTATAAAGGGAAATCTCTTGATCCCTTGAGTAAGGGGTTCGACTTCCCCATGGCAAAAGGCAGCGTCCGGGTGTATCAGACAGAAAAGATCGGGAAAATCCTGATCGTCAACTTTCTCATCATGGAATCGATTGCAACCGTCAATTGCGGAGCCTACCCGAAGGATGATTATGACTTCCCTGTTTTACTCTCGGAAAGGAATGTCTATCTGGACAAAGGGATCGTTCAGATTCACTCGGATTTTGCCCCTCTGGCTGATCTCTCCCTGAACTGGGATTATGCAGAGCGGTATCACAAACCCCTTGAGGAGATTTACAAGAAATACCGGGAAGTGCCAGGGGTTCGTTCACACGAATACCCGTGGTTCTCTGCTCTGTGCAGCCCGTATATCGTTGCCGGGAAGATAGAAAAGGAGCACCGGCAGGAGATATTTGAATGCCAGATCACCTATCTGAAAACCTACGTAGACATGGTCCAGAGGGCAGAACCGCAAAAGGACCCGCAGAAAAAGGAGTATGCCCTCCGGAAGAAAATGGCTATCCCCCGGAATGTGGTGACGAACAGCCCTGATATGAGAGCCATGGAGAGGATGTTTGGTAAAGAGCGCGCAGACCTGTTTTTCCACATCTTTCAGTCGTTTTAAAACTGTTATTGTTCGGAGGTGATACCCGTGAGCACATCAGGGATATTTGACCTGTTCCAGGAGGCCATGAAGCTCTTTCCCCCCTCTAACCTGCCGGACGTGAATGAAAGGATCCTGATGAAGATCCGGGGAGGAGAATCATTTACGATTGTTGTCCGGGAAGGAAAATATTCCCTGGAAGAGAGGGAACCAGAAGCACCCGAAAGTATCGTCGAAGTTTCAGGAACGTTTCTCTGCCAAGCCATCAATGGAACCTTAGACACCCGTACGTTGTGGACCGCATTTGCCGAACCAAAAGATGATTCCCTGGTGAAAAAGGGGAACGGGGCATCCCTGCTGCCGCTGATCCAGAGCATGAAGAAGGCATATCAATCAAAGAGCGAAATAAAAAATGCCATTGATTCACTGGCATCGTGACTCTCTTATGAATATAAAGAGATTTAAAAATCAATTTATGAAACAAAGGCAGAGTCAGCAATGACCTTTCCTGTGCTCTGTGCACAGTCAAGAGATAACATTTGGTTGGAAGCAAGATGGTCAATCCCGGCAGCAACTTAAAACTACGATAGGAACCCAAACCTTCAAAGAGGTGTTCTTATGAAATTTAGAATAAGACTGAATAGCAGAGCTTATACGGTAGATGTTGATCCTCAGAAACCCCTCTTGTGGGTATTAAGGGAAGATATTGGTCTTTGTGGCACCAAGTACAGTTGTGGGATTGGTATCTGTGGCGCCTGCACCGTGCTTTTAGACGGTATTGCCCAACGCTCCTGCGTGGTTGCAGTGGAGTCGGTAGGCCACAGAAAAGTCACAACCATTGAGGGGCTTAATGATCATCTGGGCAACGTGGTCAAAGAGGCCTGGATTGAAGAAAAGGTATCCCAATGTGGCTACTGCCAACCAGGACAGGTTATAAATGCGTATCACCTGCTCTCTGCTAATCCGGAGCCAACTGATGCCGACATTGATAAAAACATGACCACCCTATGCCGCTGCGGCACCTATCAGAGAATCAGGTCAGCCATTAAAAGATCCGCTGATAGGTTAAACAGCAGAAAGTGGAGGTGAGAAGATGGCACTTGAAATGGATCGCCGAACCTTTTTGAAAACCACCATGTTAGGCCTCACGGGTCTGACCATTGGCACTCATCTGAGTCCTTGGCGGGATGCAAGATCTTCTGACGTTACCATCTGGATTAATATCGCTATCGATAACCAAACAACCATTGTGGTAGTAAGAGCAGAGATGGGGCAAGGAATAAGCACCGCTCTTCCCATGATCGTTGCCGATGAGCTGGAGGCAGACTGGCAGGAAATTAAGATCAAATTAATGCCTGAGATTGACCCTTACTATCTCGCGGGTATGGGGATGACAACGGGAAGCCAGTCCATTTTGACCTACTTTGAGCCGTTGAGAAAGGTAGCTGCCGCTGCCAAAGAAATGCTGATTACCGCCTGTGCCCAGAGATGGCATGTAAAACCAGAGAGCCTAAGAGCAGAAAATGGCTATGTGATTCATCCAATCAGGGGATCTATGAGTTATGGTAGACTCGCAGCAGAGGCAAGCAAACTACCTATCCCGGAAGATCCTAAACTGAAAGACCCTACAGATTTCAAAATTATTGGAAAGTCTTTACCCCGCTTGGATTCGCCTGATCACATAGAAGGTAAATCCATTTTCGGTATCGACGTGAAACTCCCTGACATGGTATATGCAGCGGTAAGACAGTCACCGGTCTTTGGAGGCACGGTAGCAAATTTCGGTTCCCTCACTGTGGAAGGCACCAATGCCGAGGCCATTGTTGAGATCCCCGGAGGCGTTGCCGTTGTTGCCAGGAGCTGGTGGGAAGCAGAGAAAGTAGCCAAGTCGCTTGAGATCGAGTTCGACAATTCGGAAGGGATGGAAGGCTTAAACAGTGAGGTCATCTCCGAACAACTCACCCAGAATCTCACCAAAGCCGGTACTCAGGTAAAACTCGTTGGTGATCCTCTCTCTGCGATGGAATCGGCATCGATAAAAGTTATTTCTACATATGAAGTACCCTTTCTTGCTCACGCTACCATGGAGCCTATGGCCTGTACCGTGCAGGTAAGCGATACAAGCTGCAAGATTTGGGTTCCTACTCAAGCACCTTCGTTGGTGCAAGGAGACGATGCATCAGCCATTGGCCTTGAGCCCTCTTCAGTGAGCGTATATCCCACCTACATAGGAGGAGCTTTTGGCCGCAAGGCAGAAACTGACTATGCTGTTCAAGCTGCTCTCATTGCCAAGGCTGTAGGCAAACCGGTAAAACTCATCTGGTCTCGAGAGGAAGATATTCAACATGATTATTACCGTCCGGTTTTTAAGGCAGAACTTTCAGGAGGAATCGATGATGCGAACAGCCTTATCAGCTTGATGGTGAAAACCGCAGGTCCTGCAATATTTGAGTGGGGCAAGTACGACATGATGGCGGTTCTCGGCCTTACAATGGATTTCCCTTATGAGTTGCCCAATATGAGTGTACACTATGTCAGATCTGATTTTGGAATCCCCGTGGGCTTTTGGCGATCCATAGGGCTTTCCCAAAACACATTTTTTGTTGAAAGTTTTTTAGACGAATTGGCTGATGCATCAGGACAAGACCCTATAGCGTTGAGGAAATCCCTTCTCTTGAATAATCCCCGGTGCATTGCCGTACTGGAAAGAGTTGCAGAAATGGCAAACTGGGGTCAACCAAGTGTCCCCGGGACAGGCCAGGGTATTGCTTTTGTCGAACATGCTGAATCTTACCTGGCGCTTATTGCCGAGGTATCAGTTGAGTCCGGAGGCAAGGTGAAGGTCCATAAAGTTTACTGTGCCATCGATTGCGGTACTGTGGTGAACCCAGATATTGTAAAAGCCCAGATGGAAGGTGCCATGATATATGGATTAACGGCGGTTTTACAAGGTGAGATAACCATTGAGAATGGGCGAGTACAACAATCAAACTTCCACGACTATCCTGTACTCAGCCTTAAGGATGCTCCACCAGTAGAAACTGAGATTATTTTAAGTGGCGCCGCGCCCGGAGGAGTTGGAGAGTCAGGAACGCCAGCGATCATACCTGCCGTTACGAATGCGATCTTTGCCGCAACTGGACACAGGATTAGAAAACTGCCGATAAGCAAATACAATTTTACTGAGATAAGGGAAAAGGTTGACAAGATGTTAGCGTGAGATTGTCAATGATAAACAAACATTCAGATAAGGAAGAGATTCATGAATAAGGTTTCAAAACAGATCAATTATTGCATCGACAACATTGAGCGCTCGATCGTGGCAGATACCCCTATTGGCACCAAGTATTCTGCCGCCCAGAAGAAAAAGCTCTACCGGGAGAAAGAGAAACTGGTCAATACATTCCCTGCGCTGAAAAAGCTCCTTAACATCAAAACCATTCATCAATTTCCCGTCGAGGGCGTAAAAAACTTTGGCCGGATTGGATTCCTTCCAACGGCACTGGTGATCAGCGACGACCGGATAAAAGATATGTGCCAGAACCAGTGGTGGGTTCCTCCCATGCCGGGTGTAAAAGCTGCAAAAAAGTTTATGCGCTGCCCCGGGTTGGGCCACCACTCATCCTGTCCTTACTTTACCCCCCCGGCAGAAAAAGTCAGAGAAATGCTCGACAAGGCTGACATTTTCATTGTCCTCCAATCCACACTGTTTAACTATTTCGGTGGTGTGACCTGGCAATGGAATACGATCAATACATTGAGAGAAAAGATCGAGGCCCTTTTCGGGAAAAAGGCTGTTCTCCGGCAGTTTGGCGCCGGGCCATGTCAGTACTGCTATCCAGAACCCTGCCTGACCATGGGCAAGTGTCGCCATCCCGAAAAACAGGTCCCAGCCTTGGAGGCAATGGGAGTTCCCGTAGCACAGCTCTGCAGGGACCTCTCACTGGTTACCGGGGACAAATCGTGGGAGATCAAATGGATCAAACACTGGGGGTTCCCCAACCAGACCCCGAAGAAATGGAAGGTGAATTTTGCATTGGCAGTAAAACTTCCTAAGGCTGGGAGTAGGTAGGGCACCTTGCAAACCAAATTCGGAATAGACGATGGACATGCTCAACAGTTCATAACTATCCTTAGAAAGGGAGTAGTGTATGTCCAAGTTGAAACTTGACATGAATGT
>Ga0315284_10005837_pt1 | contig 17512 bp, 18 predicted proteins | sample YL17G09_16_MG_FD_203696 | JGI IMG/M metagenome (GOLD analysis project Ga0315284, IMG submission 203696) | Sediment microbial communities from Yellowstone Lake, YNP, Wyoming, USA - YL17G09_16 | ecosystem: Environmental > Aquatic > Freshwater > Lake > Sediment | place: USA: Wyoming | collected...
CTACTTTGATTCGATGAGGCTTCCGAGATTAGCGTCGCGGCGCGCTTAACCAGCCGAACCGCCGTGTACGGACCCGTACGCACGGTGGTGTGACAGGGAAAGCCCGCGAGGGTCTACCTATGTCAATATTTGGGGGTGATTTTCCATCGGTTTTCATTCGACGCCGTCCGGAGGGTAGCCGCTCTTTGATGGATCTTCCGTGAATATCGTCCGCCCGTTTCTGGATATTTTCCGCTCTCTCATTTATTCACAGCCGGATGAGAATCCGAGCCTAGGCTGGCGTCTATCTAAGGGGCGAGATCACAGCCCTTGACGAAAGTCCCCGGGCATGGTTATACTGAATAAAGAATCGTTTAACCAGTTTGATAGGAGTTCAACCATGCCGAAGGTCGTGACATCGGCCAAAGGGCAAGTCGTCATCCCCAAGAAGGAGCGGGACAAGGTGGGTATCAAACCGGGCACGCGGGTCGTCGTGGAGGCCGTCGATGACCACATCGAGGTCCGGCCGTTGCCTGAAAATCCCGTCGAGCACTTCCATGGAATCTTCAAAAAGGGGACGTCTCTGACCAGGGCTCTACTGGATGAGAGGCGGAGGGACCGGAAACTTGAAGAAAAAAAGCGTTCTTGACGCCTACGCCCTGCTCGCCTACCTCACGAAGGAAAGCGGACACGCCAGGGTCAAGGATCTTCTGGCCTCGGAAGATACCGTCATCGTCATCAATTCTATTAACTTGGGCGAAGTCTTTTATATTCTAGCCCGAGCGCGCAGCATCCGCTCGGCTGAGCACTTTCTCGGCGTCATTCTACCCAGCCTGCCCGTTACCGTTCTCGAGAATTTGGTTGAGGACGTCATCGAGGCGGCGCGGATCAAGGCCAAGCATGCCCTGTCTTTTGCCGACTGCTTCGCCGCTGCGACGGCCATCAGGGAGCGCGTCCCCCTTGTGACCGGCGATCCGGAATTCAAAAAATTGGGCAAGGCCCTTGAAATCGACTGGCTCGGATGATCGTTCCTTTTTAACGAGATTGACAGACGCCGGCCTTTGAATTTAATATAGTCCCCGATCCGATTTGGAGAAAGGCAGGACAAGATGAGCAAGAAATATTTCATCGAAGGCCATAAGTCCAAGACAAACATCGAGGACGAGAATACTCTGGTTTTTGACCGCGAAGGCTTTGAAACAGTCGAAAAGGCCTCGGCCAAAGCCAAGGAATACCTTGAAAAAGAAAAAGACGTGAACCTGACCGTTATTTATAAAGAAGACGCCGACGGCACCCGCGAAGGCATCAAGTTCATCTACAAAGACGAGGAAGGGAAGCTCGAGGAATCCGAACTCTTTTGGGGATGCGGCGACCGCTGCTTCGAAGGCTAATCTGGGTTCAAGCCTACTCTTTACGCAACTCACCCTGATATTGATTTGGTCTGAACGATACTTGGTCTTAAAATAAGTGTCAACTCAAGTTGATTTGAGAAAACCGCTAGATTTTTAATTAAATGAGACAAACTTCCAGCTTCCATCTTTTTGTTTTTTCAAAGCGCTTAAAGCCCAAGATTTGGTCGTTTTTGCCTCGCCTTTTGTTACGGTGGTATATTCATAATTGTTAATTGAAACTGCTAGGTCAAGTGATTCTGAAATTTCAATTAAAACGGTCGGCCATATTTTCCATGATGCGCCTTCTGAGAAGCACTTGATATAAAACTCCCGAAGCCATTTCTTATCCCGAATCCTGTCGCCATATCCCATAGCGAAATCATCTGTGACAAATGAACAAATGCGGTCTGCATCCTTTGCTTCAAAAGCTTTCGCCCAAACCACATACAATTCCCTAATGGCGATAATTTCATTTTTATAGTTTGCCGGAGGCTTTGGTTTCTCGGCCTGTTTTTGGCAGTAGACAACCGAACAAAACAGAAGGATCAAAGAGACGACAAAAATGAGCTTTTTCATATTCCCCTCCATAATTTTGATGTCACAATTAAATCTCAGTTTATAGTGCCTGTCAATCTTAATTTTGGTCAGATCAAATTATTCAAAATAAGCAGCTTTAATCCTTCCCTCTGCAGCCAATATTGCTCTTTATGCGTCTTAAACAACGTTGACCTCGGAGCGACTTTTTTGCTTTTCAGGAGCAAGATATTATTGTAATATTTCATCGGGGATGAAAAGAATTTCGTTAGCCTGGCTACTGCTGGTGTCGAGTCTCTGCGCCTTCCTGGTGGCCGCCGATTCTCCAGGAAGATACTTTCGATTCGACCATTATCTCCCCGAATTTCGAGGCAAGCCTATAGCCGGCGCTTCCAGCATGTTTCAGGATAAGGAAGGGTTCCTTTGGTTCGGCACCGGCGTCGGTCTAGCTCGATACGGCGGGTATCAATTTAGCTTTTTCTCTCCGAAATTCGGGCCAGAAGGCGTTTCTTCTCCTGCTACCGTTTATACGACCCTTGCGGATAGCACCGGGCATATCTGGCTCGGCACCGATGGGGAGGGATTTCTGAAGTTTGACAAGAATCAAGAAACGTTTCACCAGTTCCGGCGTAATCCCAGTGATCCAAGCAGCCTCAGCGGCGATATCGTCCTTTCCATCCAAGAAGACAAGAAGGGCTCCTTATGGGTGGGAACACGGTTAAATGGGCTCAATCGATTCGACAAGGCAAGCGGAACTTTTGACCGCTTCCCTCCGGACATTGCCAACGATACCATCTGGGATTTATTGGTGGACCGCAAAGGATTTCTCTGGGTCGGGACGCAGGACAACGGGCTCTTCAGACTCGACCCCGAAAAGTCCGAAATCATCAACTACCGCTTCATACTTGATAATCCCCACAGCTTGGGACGCAACACCGTGTGGACGATTTTCGAGGACCGGGAAGGCGTGATCTGGATAGGAACCAAAGGTGGAGGTCTCAATCAATATCGTCCGGAAGAAAATCGATTTGTGCGGTTTTACGGGGATGGCGGGCATCCCCGCGATCTCGCCTCGAATACAATCACCGCCATCGCAGATGACCCAGCCGGCCGGCTTTGGCTAGGAACATCATGGGACGGGTTGAGGATCTGGGATCGGAAATCAGGCGAGTACACGATCTACAAGCACGACCCTCAAGATCCCGAATCTGTAAGCGATGATAACATCACATTCATCCATCCAGATGCGTCCGGGATTATGTGGATCGGGACAACCAGGGGCGGGATCAACAAAAGCCTTGCCGATCAAGCTAAATTCGACCATTTCAAGCATAATCCCAATAATCCCGTGAGTCTCAGCCATGACGAAGTGAATGCTTTTTGGATGAGTCGTTCCGGCAGCCTCTGGGTCGGATTGAAAGAGGGATTGGACAGAGTCGATGAGAAAACAGGTCAAATAATCCATTTTGTCCATGATCCCGCCATCGCCGGCAGCCTCGGCCATAATTGGGTTCGGACTATCCGGGAAGATAGCGCGGGAAGAGTCTGGGTGGGGACAGAGGCCGGCGGACTCGATGGCTACGATCATCAAACGGGAATCTTTGTTCATTATCGGAATGACCCGGAAAATGCCAACAGTCTTTCCCATAACAGGGTCTACACCATTTGGACCGAGAAAGAGAATCCCAATGATCTCTGGATCGGCACCCATCACGGCTTGAATAAGCTCGACACCAGGCTCAGGTACTTCACCCGTTTTCTGCATGATCCTTCTGATCCGTCAAGCCTCAGCGGAGATATCGTGACGGCGATCTACGAAGACCTGGCGGGATCTCTCTGGGTGGGAACGCGATCGGGATTGAACAGGATGGAGAGAGACACGGGAAAGTGCGAGCGCTACATCGCCGATATCAAAAATCCTCCGGGGAAAAGCATCAATGATAATATCATCAACTCCATCCTTGAGGACAGAGCCGGCATCATTTGGGTCGGGACCAACAGCGGGCTGAACCGGCTCGACCGGAAAAAGGGCGAGTGGAGATACTTTAGCTCCAGAGAAGGGCTGCCCGGCGAGGTGGCATGTGGAATTTTAGAAGACGAATCCGGTTTCCTATGGGTAAGCACGAATCGAGGCCTGGCCAGATTTGATCCCCAGGCCGAAGTTTTCACGAGCTTCGGCATTCATGACGGAATCCAGGCGAATCAATTTAATCCCAACGCCTGTTGCCAGGGCCCAGAAGGACGGATGTTTTTCGGCGGAGTCAACGGCTACAACGCTTTTTATCCAAAAGCCATCAAAAAGAATCCTTTTATCCCGCCCGTCGCCTGGACGGCCTTCTATCGGAACGGCCAGGAAGTGAAAATCGGGACTCCCTTCTCGCGCCCGCGGTCCTTGAAGCTCTCCTCCCGGTTCGATGTGTATGCTTTTGAGTTCGCGGGCTTGTGTTTTATCATGCCCTCGCTCAACCGGTTCGCCTACAAATTGGAGCCCCGCGACCGGGAGTGGATCCCCCTGGGATCGGCCAACACCGTCACCATATCAAGTCTCAAGCCGGGAGAGTACCGTCTCCACGTCAATGGCTCCAACCCGGACGGCGTCTGGAATGAAAACGGATTCGAGATCGGGCTCCAACTGGTCCCGCCATTTTGGCGGACGACCTGGTTCGCCGTTCTAGCCCTTCTGTTCGTCGCTTCTGGCATCGCCACCGTTGTCCGGATGTGGATGAAGCTCAAGTCCGCTTTTATGGTTGCCGGGGACAGGGCGGACAGCCTGATCGGCAGCTACGGACTGACGGCCAGGGAGCAGGAGATCCTCCGACTGATCCTCCAGGGTGCGAACAACAAAGACATCGAGCGGAAGCTTTTCATCTCGGCGAGCACGGTCCGGAATCACATCTACAACATCTACCAGAAGCTCGGTGTCCGGAACCGGCTCGAGCTCATCAACCTGATCGGCAAAGACGCCCAGAAGAAATATTAGCCTGGACGGCGTTCCGGAATACCCGACCGGTCCAGGAACGACTCCTCACGGGACGAATGTCCTATTCCCAAAAATGGACGGAAAACGAAAACTACCTGGAAACGGACACCCTGGCCGTCGCGATCTTGGATGGATCGCTCTCGGACGATACCCGAAGAGTCACCTTAGCTGATGGGGAGCCGCCGGCCTCATGAGACACGTAAACCGTTACCTGTCGAGAACCGCCGAACCCCACCGCGGCCAGGCCGTTGAGAAGCCGGGCCGTCCATCCTTTTCCCTCCACGGTTACGGAAAGCCGATAAACATCGGATTTCAGGTAGGCCTTGGCGTCGGCCGGATGCGCAGCCGGACCCGTTTCCGCGGCCGTGCCGGTATTTTTCAGGGTGAAAATGACTGGAGTATCGGGCCCTCCGACCTTCAGGGATATCATCGGCTCCAGCGCCGCGCCCCTCTTCTGCGGACCCGAACCGTCCAGGGATCGGACGGCCAGCGTGTAGAAGAAGATACCTTTCTCGTCCTTGCGGGTGTCGATGACGTAGAAATGCAGCCGGTTCGGCTTGTCCTCCCATTCGTATTGGCTGCCCGAGTCGAGCCCGGCGTGGAAGAGAGCGTCGTTAAGCTGCCGGTAATCGGCGATCGTCCGCATCACCTTTTGGCCGTTGGGCTTGACGTAGTCCACCACGTTGATGTCTTCGGGGTGGGCATCGATGACCCAGATGTAGCTGTTGAAGGCGTTGGGGCCGCCGTTCCGGCCTCGCAGGCTGTCTTTATTCTTGGCGATGAGGACCCCGTTATCGGGGGTGAACGAATCGTAGCCGATCCGTTGGACCACTTCCAGGGTGTAGGAGTTGTAGTTCGGTGTTCCCGGGGAGAGGGGATTTATGGCTGGGTCATCCGGTTGGGTTCGGTCGCCGGGCTCAGGGCCATCAAGCCTGACGAGGATACCGGCGAAAGTGCCGGGAAGAGGATCTACCGCTCGGGCCGTGACTTCGGCCACCTCCAACCCGGATTTGGCCAGGCCGTCTCTGTTCAGCCGCAGGATCTGCGATTCGGAAATGAACTTGTTCTCCAGACGATTTCGGACCATCAGTCCCGCGGGCATCGCCGCGCCTTGAGTCGGCGGCACCACCCAGCGTTTGTGGGGTCCTCCTGGTCCGTTGAAGCAGCCTCGATCCATCATGTCCCAGGTGCCGGCGGCGACCCTCCGGAAAGGCTGGACATAAGGATTGTTGTTGAGGTCGGGCAGGCGAAACGCGAAATGACCGAGCTCATGGGTGATCGTGCCGGAGTTTTCGCCCTGGCGCATGGAGGACAGGCCCCATTGCTGCGAGCCTGCCAGCCAACTCGTCCACTCCACGTACCGGGTGGGAATCCAGCAGGGCTTGTCCGGATTGGGATTGCCCCATTCCCGCGGAATATCTTCCTTGGTATTGAATTTCATTTCGCCGAACTCTTGCCAAACGCCTGTCTCATCGTAGCTCGCGTAGAGGCGCAGGATGGCGTCGTAGTTTTTGCGGACGTCCTTCCCGACGGCGGCCGTCCAGACGGCGTCGCAATCTTGTTCCATGCGTCCGTCCGCTTTGCTGCCGTCCGGGGTTGCATCATTTTGGCCATACTCGTTGAGGCCATAGGCCCAAATCGGTCTCGGCATCCGGTATGGACCGAAAACGTCGACCTCGGTGATGCCGAACTTTCCCCGGGACTGCTCCATCCAATAGCCGTTGATGGTCTGGCCGTGGTTGGCCTCGCTCGGCTTCATGAAGAAGTCTGCGTAAAACTGGGAGACTTTTTCGCGGGCGACGGGATCGATCTGCGGGTTTCCGAAGGGGTCCGATCCTTTGGGGAGGCTGATCACGAAGGGCTGATCCGGAAAGTCGATGGCCACGACGGCGAGACGAAATCCACGTTCCGGCTTGAGGGACGGGTCCGCCCAATTGCGGCCCGGGATGGGACGATAATCATCCCAGGTCATGAGGTCCTGGTCCCGGACCTTTTGGGGGTCGAGGGGCGGCAGGGATGCGCTTTGACTCTGTCCCGGATTTCCGGCCGTCGAGATCAAGAGAACCAAGCAGATGCTCGCGAAGCCAAGGATCCATGGGAGCCGTCTTTTTCGGGCAAGAAATCTGGAACAAGAAGACGGATTCAGGAATGTTTTTTTCTCGGCCATGATTTTTTCCTCCATGCGAGTCCCTGGAAATGAAAACGTTCCAGGGCGGTCCGCCGTCTCTCCCGCTGAGCCGGCGCACGTTACTTCCCAAAGATTCACGCTGCCGTCGTTGCGGAATGATTATAGAGCCGGCCGAAGATGCATGTCAAAGGCTCCAACCCGGACGGCGTCTGGAACGGAAACGGATTCGCGTCCGCGAGCACGATCCGGAATCACGTCGACAACATCCCCCAGAAGCTCGGTGTCCGGAACCGGCTTGAGCTGGTTAACCTGATCGGCAAGGACGCGCAGAAGAAAAATTAGCCGGGACGGCTCTCCGGAAAGCCCGGCTGCTCCTGGCGCTGGAGCGACTGACGTTTCTTGATCTTGAGGGCAAAGTCGGCTGCCGCCGCGGCCTGGACCGCACGGAGCATGAGACGAACGAATCAACGAACCGGCGGATGGCCGGCGACGGCCCCGGCTTTTTGAAAAACTCCGGCCAGCACCCGGGCGCTGGACTCCCATCGAAAGGCGGCGGCTCGTCTCAGGCCCTCGGCCGATAATTTCGTTTTCAAACCGGGGTTCTTCAAAACGGACTGTAGACCCCGGGCGATGTCTTCAGGCCGGAGCGGATCGACATAGAGCGCAGCCTTGCCCGCCACCTCGGGGAGAGCTCCATGGGCCGAAGTGACGACCGGCGTCCCGCAGGCTAAGGACTCCAGGACGGGCATGCCGAAGCCTTCATGCAACGACGGCAGGGCAAACAGCGCAGCCTCCCGCATCAGGGGGGCGCGGTCTGCATCAGCGATGTAACCCAAGAGCCTGATCCTGGAAGTCAATCCCAGCCTGCGAATCGTCTCCGGGATATCCTGGCTTTTCCAGCCCGGACCGCCGGCGATAACCAGGGTCACGCGGCTCTTGAGGTCATCCGGCAGCAAGGCATAGGCTTCTATCAGCCGCGGGAAATTCTTGCGGGGCTCAAACGTGCCCAAGCAAAAAATATATCCGGGCTCGAGGCTGTACCTGTGCCGGGCGGCCTGTAGGGCCTGGGGAGGGATGTCCGGACGGAAGCGGGAATGATCGACGGCCGGGTACACGGTCGTGATTCGTTCGGCCGGGACTCCGTAGGCTTGCTGAAGCTCTTTGCTGACGTAATCGGAGATCACTACAACCTGAGGAGCGCGTCTCAGGGTTCGCGGCAGATACCTCCTCAGATAGAGATCGTCATGGCCTTGAAGACTGTTGGGGTAGCGCATGAATCCGAAATCATAAATGACGGGAATACACCGGCCCCCCAGCAAGGGCTCCCCGACATAGTTCGGGAAAAAATAGAGGCGGCTGCCTGGTAACTCGAATAGATCCAAGGGAACCGGCGGCCGCAGGCCGATTCGCCTAAGCCAGGTATAAACTTGGCCGGGCACGAGTCGATGATGAACCTCAAGCGTTCCGTCTAGGCTCCGACTCAACTGCACTAAATAGTCCTCTTGCGGGCTCGGCTGGGACTTCAAGAAAAATCGGTAGGCAAGGATCTTAATCGGGTAGTGATCCGGAAGCGCCGCGTACGCTTTGAGAAGCTCCCGGGTGTAATAGCCCACTCCGCTGAGAGGTGGAAACAGACCCATCGATTCGACGATGACCTCAGGAACGTTTGGAGCGGTCATAGGGTCAGGTATCAACCATTAAGGCTGTTCTCCTGATTGTCTTCAATCCGACTGTCCAATCCGGATATGGAGGCGAATTAAACCCTAACACATGGTCCTATTTTCGTCAAGAAAACCTCACGAATGAGCCCCAGCCATAAACTGATCCAGACGTTTGCTCTCCCTTCGAGCCTTCCAGGAGGTTATGAGCCTTTTTGGAATTGAATCGGGGCGGCCGTATCGGATCCTCCCGGCGGTCCGCCGCTGACGGGCCCAATACGGATAAGGTGACGGTGAGTTACTTCTTCACTTCCGCCTTGAGGCTCCAGACGAGGTTTCTGATCAAAGACTCGATGTCCTTTTTGCCTTTGGGGGCAGTGACCTTGAAGGTCATCGTCCCGGATTCCTCGTCATAATTTTGTTCCAGCAGCTTGTATCCTTCAGGCAGGTCTTTCTTCAATTGGGCGACCGCCCAGGCGTAGGCCACGCGTCCTTCCTCGCCCGCTTTGCCTGTGGCGACGAGCTGGATGGTGACGGTGTCATCGGCGGTGAAGGAGGTTATGGTCTTGACCGTTGCCGCTTTGACGCCTTCCGTTACTTGGAGCGCGATTTTGCCCTTGGTCTCATCCTTGACGATTTTCTCCACCACGGCGGCTACGCCGGGTTCCTTATCGATCTCGAGCCCGAGCTTGGGCAATTTTTCCTCGCTCGCCTTGAGCATCGCTTCGAGTTTTTCCAGGGACTTTTCGAGGGCGGAGAAATCGGTCTTTTTCTCTTTGACCGCCGCGACCTGCTCCCGGATTTCGCGGACCTTCTCAAGGATTTCTTTGTCTCTGGCTATGGTGAAAACGTGCGTTTTTCCGTCTTCACTTATCCATGTCCCCGCGAATGGCTTTCCGGAAAATTCCTTGGCGATCCTGAGCGTACCCTCCCTTACGGGTTCTTTGATGGTCCAGGTGATGGTCGGATTGACCTCTTTCACCGTCTTGACGACGACATGGACGCCGCCTTTCTCGTCTTCGCCTTCCTTAGTGATATGGAGCTTTCCGCCGGCGACGACGGATTTCGGGGATATGTAATAAACGACCTTAGCGCCTTCCTTATCGCCTTCCTTTATGATCTTGTAAACGCCGCCTTCTCCGATCTTCAGGGCTTTTCCCTCTTTGATGAGCTCGAGGCCTCCCCCCTTGATTTCCAGGCGCAGCGGCTCGCCCTTCAGGACCTGGATTTCCTTGCCTTCCGAGGTCAGAACGAGGACATGGCCGTCCTTGCCGGTGGTGATGGTCAAGGGTTTGTCCAGGGTGAGGGTTTTGACCTCATCGCCCTGGGTGATCGTGATCTCGATCGGTTTCTTCCCGCCCTCCTTGGCCTTGATGACGATCGTTCTCTCGACGGCGGGCTTTTCCTTCTCCGCTACCTTGACTTTCTCTTTTTCCTTCTCTTGAGCGGCTGGCTTCTCCGCCGCCTTCTCTTGCGTTTCGGCAGCGGGCGGGGCGATATCGAGCGATCCTGGGGCGGGCGCCGCGGTTTCGACGGCAGTCGGTTCGGCAGCCTTATTTTCGACTCCGACGGCCGGACGGGCCGTCCCGACGAAGGCCACGGCCAGGACGACGGCCGCGGCCAGCATGATTCTTGTTTTCATCTTGACCTCCTTGAGGGTTAGTTTTTGTTTGAGGATAGTTGCCAGGCGTTCGTTAAACGAAGGCTTTCCCAGCATCCCGAGCAGCGCCGCCGAAGTGTTCCAGCGGAACCCGGCGGAGCGCCGGAAGGCGAGGAGGCTGGCGGCATATATCGACGGCTTGATCCCTGCGCGAAGGACCAGCTCGTCACAGGCGATTTCCTGCTCCTTGCGGAGCTTTCGGTAGACAATCCAGCTGAGGGGATTCCACCAGAACACGGCCAGGCTCATGCGGACGAGCAGCATAACCAGGAAGTCCGCCCGCTTGACGTGAGAGAGCTCATGGAAGCAGGCGGATGAGCGCTCTTCGTCCGTCCAGGCGTCGGTGTCGGCCGGCATGAGGATGACCGGTTTCCTCCAGCCCCAGGTCAGAGGCACGAAGACCTGCGGGTGGCTCTTGAGGCGGATTTTCCGTCGGAGCGAAACGAGCGCCAGGAAGCGCTCGAAGAGAAGATGCCAGACAGGATCGGCGAGCGCCGTTCCCTCCCTTGTCAACTTAATGGCACCGGACAGGCCGATGGCCAGTCTCATGACGAGAATGACGAGGCCGGCTGACCAGAGTGCGATGATAGCGATACTGAGAACGCCGCGGACCCCGGAGTCCTCACGGGCATCGTGAAGGCCGGGATACGACACGTCCAGAGGCGGGGGAGAGGTGGATTCGCCGGGCCGGAGCTTCGCGCCCAGGGCCGGAAGTCCGGCGGGGCATTCGCCCGTGCCGCCGGCGGCTATCGAGAGCGATATCTCCGGAACCTCGACGGGTTCCCGCAGCGAATTTCGGACGTGCTGAGCGAGCTCCCGAGCCCCCGCAGCCGCCGGCCGGGCCGGAAGAAGCGAAGTCTTCCATCCGACCGGAGAGAGAGAGAGGACGGGGAGGAGCAGCAATCCGATCAAACCCAATGACAGCACGAAATGCCTGAAGGCGGCCGGCCGGCGCCTCGAGGCTGCGGCGGCGAGGAGGGCCAGGATTAGGACGATCGTCGTCTTCAGGAAATACTCGGCGACGAGGCCGAGCGTTCCCGGAGCGGAGAACCAACCCATATCAGCGTCCTTCCTTGCGGGCCTTTTCGATGAGCTTCAACAGCCGGCGATAGTCGTCCTCCGAGAGGCTGTCCTCGGAGATATCGAGCAGGGCGGCCACGACGTCCTCGGTCGAGCCGTCGAAAAACGTCCTCATGAGGTGGCTGAGGGCGCTTCGCCGGGCCTTCTCCCGGGGGAGGAGGGGCGTGTAGACGTAGCGGGGCCCGTCCTGCCGGTGGGTCAGATGGCCCTTCTGCTCCAAGACGCGGAGGAGCGCCCGGACCGCCGAATAGCTCGGAGGCGAAGGCAGCCGCTCGAGCACCTGGAGGACCGTCGCCTCTTTCATCTCATAGACGATGTCCATGATCTGCCGTTCCCGCCGGCTCAGACTCTTCGCGTTCTTCATGTGCGGCGCCTCCGTTGCTTATTCTTGTGCTAAAAAATTAGCATGCTAAAATATTAGCACCTTTTTTCGGGCTTGTCAAGAGGTCCTGCTAATTTTTTAACATCCACGAATTTTTAACTCCGGCCTTGTTCGGATGGTTGCATCCCCGATGAATATAGCCTTCCCTGGCGAAAGGCCGCCTGGTCGGCCAGCCAATACAATGAAAGCCTCATCGGCCTCAATAGGCCCGGCCTCTTGGGTCCCTATCATCCTGTGATCCGCCTCCTAACCAAAGAACAGTTCGAATCCCTGGGCCAGAGAAGAATAAAGCCCCGCGACAGCTTCCCAGTCCTTCGATGACCTCGTCTTGGTTGGCAAAAGCGGTGCCTCGGGTCAGCTTCACTGATCCTTGACATCCAAACCCTGCAACTATATATTTCGTGAAGGGATTCTTATCAGATGAATAGAAAAGAGCTGAAGAGCACAGAAGACCTGCTGGCAAAGGCCAAATCTGATAAAGAGGTGTTGGCCGTGATGCTTTATGGCAGCGAGGCCCGCCAGGAACAAGTCTCCACATCAGATATCGACATTTGCCTTGTCCTCGATCCCAAACCTCATCGGACGAAAAAGGATACGTATTCCCAGAAGCGGCTTGAGTATCTCAAGGACTTCGGTTTCGACATCCAGGTTTTCCAACAACTTCCCCTCTACATTCGTAAAAGAGTCCTCAAAGAAGGACGGATTCTGTTCGTAAGAAATGAAAGGATTTTATACGAATTGGCCTGGAGAACTGCCCAGGCTTTTAATGACTTTAGGCATATCCATTCGGCCTATCTCAAGGCGGTAGAATCCGGTGGATAAAGAGCGGATTCTGATTAAAATAGACCGGCTGGACGGATATCTTCATGAACTCCAAGATATCATGCCTGAAAATTATGAAACGTATCAGAAAATCGAAAAAAAACGTGCCTGTGAAAGGCTTCTTCAAGTGTCGATAGAATCGGTCCTGGATATCTGTGCTCAGTTTGTTATCGAACTCCGGCTGGGACTTCCTTCTGAAGAGGACGATATTTTTGAAAAACTAGAGCAAGCTAAAGTCATGTCTTCTGCGGCAAAAGAGAAACTCAAAAGGATGAGAGGCTTTAGGAACATCCTCGTCCATGAATATGGGCGCATCGATGATCGAATTGTCTACGATCTATTAAAGAATCACATGGAAGACTTTGGCTCTATCAGGAACGAAATTATTGCGGCACTCAAGATGTTCGGGACGACCAGGGGCGGGGAATAAAGAGCTTCTCGAAAAAAGCCCGTGGTATAGAGGTTCGTCATTCCGATTCCGTATGCGGTCGTCTGGTATTGGATCATCGCCGGCCTGATTCAATCTGTCTTGACGGGAATCATCGCGGCCCTGGTCTATAAACCAAAAGCGGCATAGTCCACTTTTAGGAAGACCGCTTCTCCAGAACTTCGAAGAAGGAGGGCGCTGTCCATGAGAAAGCCTACTGCCAAAAGGAATGTGTCGACGGCGACCTCCGATTCACTGGAATCGCTGCCCAACATCGGCAAAACCACAGCCGTGAAGCTCCGCCGGATCGGCATCACTTCAAGAAAAGAGTTTCTCAAGCGCGACCCGTACCAGGTGTTTGAAGAATTGAGAGAAAAGGTAGATCCGACATTATGTCGCTGCGCCCTCGCCGGCATCGTCGGGGCCAAGAAGGGCGTCGCCTGGCATAAGATCACCAGGGACTCGGCCAAAGAGTATGAAAAAAGACATCCCCGGCACGTCTGGGGGAAGTGCTGAATCCCGTCATCTGGAGAAGCAGAAGGGCATACCATCCTTCAGAAGGGAAAGAAATTCGTTGTGGCCGATTATAAGAGCCGATTGGTCTATCCTATTGGAGAATAAACAAAATAACTTCGTATCAATAACGTCTCTCTTTTTTTATTTTTGGAAGGTTTTTCCGTTGACAATACGTACGCAATAGCGTACCATAGCCTTGGAGGCTCTCATGACCGTTCTTAAAGCCAGCACCGCGCGGGCCCGGCTGTACCGTCTGATCGACGAGGCGGCCCTTTCTCACGAGCCCGTGCTTATTTCCGGAAAGCGCCGCAACGCGGTCCTTCTCTCCGAAGACGATTGGAGATCGATACAGGAGACTCTATACCTGCTGTCCATTCCCGGTATGCGCGAGTCCATCATTGACGGGCTCAAGACACCTGTGTCCAAATGCTCCAAGAAGATCGCCTGGTGAATTGGAAGCTTGTCTACACACGACAGGCGCAGAAGGACGCTAAAAAACTGACAGCGGCAGGTCTCAAAGACAAGGCCGTCGAACTGCTGGAAATCCTCGTGCGGAATCCCTTCGAGACGCCGCCTCCCTACGAGAAGCTTAAGGGCGACCTGACAGGCGCCTGCTCGAGACGGATCAACGTCCAGCGCCGTTTGGTCTACCAGGTCCTTGAAAAAGGAAGAATCATCAAGATCATCCGTCTCTGGACTCATTACGAATAACCGGCCCGCGTTTGCGTCCTCTTCGCATGTCATTAAGATCCCACATCAGCATCCGGTGAAGAGGCAGAGGATCCAAGCCTTATGGCGTGGGTTCGTGCGCGCTGCGAAAAAGGAATTTCGTATCCCTAATAACCTCGCCTTCCTCCAGGTCGACTTGACCGATCCGGAGTTCCTGCGTATCACGCGGGGCATCGTCCCGGAGCACGACATGGTGGTCGTCGTATACGGTGACACCCAGTCGGGAGCCGCCCAGAACAAATCCACGAGTTTCTCAACAGCCACATCCTCCCGGCGATCCGCCGCCTCAGAGAGTTTATCAGGAAGTCTTGATGGCCGCCGAGGCCGGCAGTGAGTATGTTTCTTGATTCTTTCTTTAGGCGGGAGGAGAGGCCTGGCTGATTTCCTGCGCTTTTTGCCTTGTCAGCGGGTTCCCGGCTCGCCCTCCGCTATCTTGAGCTCAATTTGACATCCGACAACGCCCCGAATTATCATCTCCAGCGATGGGATGAGGCAAAATCAGTGCCTGAACGATCATCCGACCGGCGCAACAGAAAACGAAATTCTTATTATCCGAAGTAGCTATTTCTTAAAAATTCGATTTTGCCCCGAAGCCCGCTCGAGGTCGGGGAACCGTGAAACGGCATAGAGCGGGTAATTATGGATACCCCCGTCCTTCTTGAAGTTCATCGGAGTCGCGCGGGAAAGGACGGGCGGCGCGAATTTTCCGGCATAGACCAGCAGACTCTTTTTCTTGGAACTCGCCCCGGCCTTGACTTCCAGGGGATAGACGACGTCGTCCCTCCCGACCACGAAATCCACTTCGGCCTGGTTCGCGCTCGTCCAGTAATAGAGATCACGGCAGCCGTACGCGACGAGCTCCTGGGCCACATAGTTTTCGACGAACGCCCCGCTGTATTCTGAGAACAGGCGGTCACCTTCCACGATCGTCCTCTCGGTGAGGCCCAACCGTGCGCCGAGGAGTCCGACATCGAGAAGATAGATCTTGAAGGCCTCGTCCTCGCGGTAGCCGGAAAGCGGCAATTTGGGGCATTTGATGTTATAGCACTTCAGGACCAGTCCCGCGTCGGCCAGCCACTGGAGCGATTCGGCGTAATCCCGCGCCCTGGCGTGCTTGGCGACGTCCGCATAGCGGAACTTCTTGTTCTCCTTGGCCAATTGCCCGGGCACGGTGTCCCAGATCCGACTGAGGCGGACCGCCTCGGTCTTGGTCGTGTGCTTGGCGAAATCGTGGATGTGTGCGTCCAAGATCGCTTCCTGGACGCGGCGGACGCGCTTCAGGTCTCCGCTTTCGGCGTACAGGGCCACGGCCTCCGGCATTCCCCCGACATAGTAATAGAGCCTGAGGTCGTGGAGGAGGGCCTGATGAAATGCCTGTTCTAACGGTTCGAATGCGGAGCGGGAGTCGATGATCTTTCGAAGACCGGAATGGCCCGTGGCTTCGAGGAATTCCCCGAAGGACATCGGAAGGAGATCGAGGAACGCGACCTTGCCAACGGGGAATGCCGTCGATTTCCCGACCTTAAGCCCCAGAAGGGAGCCGGCCGCCGATACGTGATGCTCGGGGGCCTGTTCCTGGAAATATTTCAGGCTGTTCAGCGCTTCCGGACAGTTCTGGATCTCGTCGAAGACGAGCAGGGAGCGACCCGGGACAATGGGCTTTTCCGAATAGAGAGACAGGTTCTGGACGATGAGGGCGGGATCGAGCTTCCCTTGAAAGAACCCCGCCAGGCCAGGATCCTGCTCAAAATTGAAATAGGCGATATTCTTATATTCCCGGCGACCGAATTCCTTAAGCAGATAAGTCTTCCCCACCTGCCGGGCCCCGCGCAGGATGAGCGGTTTTCGAGCCGGGAGGTTTTTCCAGGCCAGTAGGTCGCTATAGCGGTCCCTTTTCATGCCCAAAGGATATAGAGAAACGTGAAAATAGTCAAATATTTCGTATGATATATGTGAATATCATACTATTTTTTGTGTCTTTATTGTGAATTGGCCGGCCGAACAACTAGCTTGACCTCCTCGCCTCTATCACAGCCTTGACATCCCTTGCCCCTTGAAGAAATTCCTCCAGCTCCCGACGAAGATTGGCCACTCTCCCGGACTTCACCACCTCGCCTTTCTCATCCAGCCAAGTGATATGCGAGTATTGACGATGATGGTCAATACCGACATAATTCATCTGTGCACCTCCTAAATAACATGTTCCAATGGGGAGTCTATCAAACTCCCCGAGGAAGTGCATCACATCATCATGTTATCTTATTATAAAAAGGAGGGGATCATGGGGAAAATCGGGAGAGGGCGGCCCATTTCTTTTCGAAAGACCGTGGTGATCGCTGCGCTCGCCGGAGCTATCCTTATTCCCGCGATGGCCGTTTACTGTCAGACGCAGAAATGGAGCCGGGACAAAAGCTTCGGAGGCTCTCTGTTTTTCGGACGGATGAGCGGGGATGATCTTCATTTCATTAAAAGCGGCGCGGACATCGGAATGAATCAGATGACGTTTTTTGGATTTGAAGGAGGACAGAACCTGAACGATTTCTTCCGGGTGAACTTCTCCGTCTTTCTCGGCACAACGAAATTTTACCGAACGGATAACCCCGGCCTCAGCCTCTCGTCATGGCCTAAGGGCCTCGAACTCAACGCGGAATTCTATTTTTTAAGAAGCAGGGTGACCCCCCTGCTTTCCGGGGGGATGGGCATCATCCGTTTTGATAATTCCATATCCGAATATTTCCTGGATATGTTTGAGGATCGAATTTGCTTTTCTTTTCGGTGGGGAGCCGGTTTCCGCTTCGATTTTAACGGCGGATTCTTTGTCAAAGTCCTCTACGAAGCCTTCCAGACAAAATACCCGGGCACGTCCGGCCCGCTTTTATTCGACGGCTTTTGCCTTCACTTTGGGGGAGGCCGCTAGGAAGGAACTCCCGTCGACGCTCACGGACTTCCTGAAGATGGTCCTCTTCCTGACCGTGCCCACTTCGGCCCTCATTGCCTCTCTTGCCGTGCCCGTCACCCGGGCCATCTGCGAGCGGGGGCGTTTCACGACATTCACGCCGGCGGCAAAAGTCTCCGTTTTCCGCGTTATTAGATCAAATTTTGATTCAGTCTTATGAATTGATAAGGGATCGCGGCTCATCGGTCTTTCCGTACCCTTGCGTTTCCCATGGCCTCCGCTGAGCGTCAACGCCGGATGACGTATCCCAGCCGGATTCCCCCCTTCCGG